>ENA-ORUU01000039-ORUU01000039.1-human-gut-metagenome-genome-assembly--contig:-NODE-39-length-153814-cov-12.2085_pt1 | contig 153814 bp, 121 predicted proteins | sample MGYA00242085_ERZ509221 | MGnify/ENA primary metagenome ERZ509221 (study PRJEB26280, sample SAMEA2338809) | human gut metagenome | biome: human gut; feature: human-associated habitat; material: faeces... | reverse complement strand
TTACCGCAAGCCGCCGTTCTGGATGCTGGTTGGTGCGGTGGCGGTGCTTGTGATATTGGTGGTATGCCTGTGCAGCAACCCGGGCGGCGGGACGAATGCGGTAAATGCGGATAATGATACAGAGGCTGGGGCGGATGCGACAGACATGACAGGAACGTCGGATGAAACAGCGGAAGGGGATTTAACGGCGGGTGAAGTGGACTATGAGGCTGCCAAAACGGAATGGCTGACGGTATTTGAGCAGGGTATCCACAGCAGGGAAGAGTTCAGTGGCCTGTTTGATGTGTCTGCCTTGGAGGATACCCGGTCTTTTGCCGGACAGGACGGCATCCAGTATCTTGGCTACGATGGTGTCGCGGCGCGGAAACTGCATCAGCGGATTTTAGACGGAGATGCCGCTGCCCATGAGACCTACAAGAATCCGGTGAAGGCTGCGGAAGCTCTGCTGAATCTACAGGGTGGCAGCGGGGAAATGACGGAACTGCTCTATGAAGCCGGGAGGCAGTATTTATTTTTCCAAAAGGATTCCACAAGACCCGGCGAAGGTTCTGTGGCAAACGTACATTATATTTTCGCTGATGGATCCGGTATCGATATTCCCATGGTATTTGCGGAGGAGAGCAGTCAGAGCTGGATGCTCTCCCTGGGAGACATAGATAGTAAAGGACGGCATTCTTATGGCCCACTGGATGGAGAGAATCAGGTGCGAATCGTCTATGCGGAATATGGACCGCAGGATGTGGAAGAGGATCCTTTGGCGGGAGCCCATCCCGGGGATTATACGCAGGTACCTCAGGGATCTTTTAGAGATCAATATGCTACTTATCAGGTGTCCAGTTACGGCATCTATGTGGCAACCGGGAGTGATGCCGGACTGGATTGTGTCGTACCGGGGTATATTGCGCCGGGATATGCAGCATCCCACTGGTCATGCGTATATCAGGATCGGAGACTCTTCAATACTTCGGATCAGTGTGACTATTTAGATTGTTACCGGGATGAGATAGAGAGCGTGCGCTTGTACTACCTGGCATCCTCTGACTATCAGGATGGCGACTTGGACATCTGGATCGACACGATCCGGGAATATGATACTTCGGGACAGACCGGAGAAAACGGGGTCACGGACTGGAAGCTGCCGTCGGAGGCGCAGGATTTCGACAAGGCTTCGTTTCGTGCAGAGGACGGTTACTGGATCTTCGAAAATAGTGATGGCAGCGAACAGCTGAAGCTGCCGATCCTGTCTGTAAGGCCGGTATGGAACGGGAAAACAGCAGCGGAACTGACCGCAGAGGAGACAGATGCCTATGCAGCCGCACAGAGGCAGGAAATCCTGACAAAAGTAGGAGTTGTCTATGATGTGTCCGAGCGTGCGGCACAGGAGACCTATGCGCTGCTTGATTTGGACGGAGACGGAACCGCAGACCGGATCACGCTTCGTTCCAGGATGGCGCAGGCACTGAATACGCCGGATCATTCTCCGCTGGATCAGTATGTTTTTACGGTCAACACGACGAGTGGCGAGATGCGGACGGCACAGAATCTGGGGAACAGCATCTATGCCTTCAGCCCGGACGGCAGACAGATATTGTTAGCCCTTACCAGAAAAGATGAGCAGGGGCAGTACGAGAGCTTTCTGTTCCGGTACCGGAACGGCGAATTACAGGAAGTGGGAAGCTTCGCACAGGATATTCGTAAAATCTGGGTGCAAAACGGACAGATCACTACCGGCCGGAACAGTGATGATATCATATTTGCAGAACCCAATATGACCGGTACAAACACAATTCTAGATTCCAGAAATTCAGATGGAACACCATCAGGGGCATATGTAGAAACATTGCAGGAGAAAATTTCGGCAGATATGGTTGCCGGGAAATTACCATTTGTAGTTACCTCCGCCATTAGGGAAAATCCACTGAGATTGGAGGTGGAACTGACCGAGATGACAGACGAGAATATAAAGATCATTCGATCCTATGAAACAAATGGCAGTGCCATAACATTTGCACAAAGCAGTGGCAATGCACAAGAGCTGCAGCATAATAATGATTCGCAAAGTCAAATAGCACCCCAGATTTCAAAAGAAGATGAAAACGATTGATTAACAGAAAGAGTTGACAGAGAAGAATAATGATGTTCAGGCGGTAATTATCAGCGGAAATCGAATAGATCATCGTTGAATTACCGCCTCAAATTTTATGCAAAGGTATCTGGACGGTAAATAGAAATAAGCTACATCGGAATTGTTTATTTTAATATGAAATTATTGGAAACAGTTAATGAAAGTGCGACAAAAATATGATATTTTAAATTCGTAATATAAAAAGAGTTACGGATTTAAAGTAAGAAATGCGTGAAAATTTTAAGCAGTAAGGGAGATTATCATGAAAAAGCAATACAGATTAGCAACATTCGCACTGTCCGCCTGCCTGTTGACGGGATGCGGCGCCCGGGAGACCAATGCACCGGAGAACAACGAAGCGGAGAAACAAACCGAAAATATTTCCAATATAGACACTAAAATAGATGAGACAGAGACCTCCGGAGCTCTCACAGAGTCCGAATCCCGGGAAACACCCATTGCACCGAAAGAAATCGCGATAGATTTCACCGGAGTATCGGAATTTCACCCGGAAGGAACTGCGGTGCAGCCCTATTCCCTGGAAATCCTTTCCGAGACGTATAACAATATTACTTTTGCGGATGAATGGTACAATGCATCGGAAGACGTTTCCCTTCCCATGATCGGAGAAAATTGGGACTGCTTCTATGATGAGAATTACACTTACCAGTGGGACGATGGAAAACTCAGCATTTTTGATGGCGAGAACTGCCTGTATGTACTGAAATATCCGACAGACAAATGGTACGTCAATGGTAATAACGCCCGCCTTGAGAACGGGATCTTCTATGGGGCTTCGGTAATGAACGGCTATGCCCAACCGGACACCTGCTTTATGTTTGCCTATGATCTGGAAAATGAGAAGCTGCTGTGGCGGAGCGCCGACCAGACCTACAACAGCATGAATTTTCTCGTGAAAGGGGACGTGATCTTCTGTGGCTATGGCTTTACCGCAGAGGACGATTATCTCTACCAGCTGGATAAAAACACCGGAGAAGTGATCGACCGCCTGCCCCTGAAAAAGATGCCGGACCTCATGGCAGAGAAGGATGACCGGCTGTATGTGCATACCTATAGTTATGATTATGTGATTGGGATAGGGAGTTATTCTGAAATAAATCAAATTTATTTAAACGCGGTCGAAGAACTGGAAAATACGGGATATTTGCCAAACGGAGATTATTGTTATGTTGATAATGGTACTGGTTTTGAAAAACAAAAAGAGCTGGCATATCCCAATGAATTCGTGATATATGACATAAATGATGATGGTATAGATGAACTATTGATAGGAATTGAAGGAACGTGCAATTCGGACAGTGCACAATATATTTACCGATTTTCCGAGAAAAAAGAAGAGTTTGAATTATTATTTGATTACTATTATGGATGTAGATTTTATGAAAATGGATTGATATATGCTCCGGCATCACATTCGGGATATACATATAATGATGACTTTTGGCCGTATGAAGTATATCGGTATAATGAAATGGAAAATATGTACGAATGTATTGCCAGTGTTGAAGAGTTAGATTTAAACGCATGCCCGGAATACAAGGATAATTTTCCGTTTAAAGATGATAAAGATGGTGATAAAAAAATATACTTTGTGCGATTTTATGAAGACTCTCTTCGTTTAGATGAAGGAGAGTATAATGATTGGAAAGAAAAGCTATTTGAGAGTGATTTATTTGAGCTTAATTGGCATACTTTAAGTTAAAGTAATGATTGGGTAAAATATCATTACCAAAAACCGTGCAATGCACAAAAATAAGGAGCGACGCTGCGGAAATTAAGAAAGATTCCTATCTTGAACAGTCAAAGATACGAAAAGATAATGGGATAATGATTAATACGGCGCCGAACAAAATTGAATTACCAGATTTTGGAAAAAGTTCGACAGTGTCGAACCAATTTGTCACAGATCCAGATGTTTTGGTCAATAATTTATCGTTTTCACGCACACGTGAGATAGATACTTTTGAAATTTTTTTCTGAAACGGAATGTTTTATCATTAAATATTGCATGTGCAATAAAAATATGCTATTTTAAAAATGTAACATAAAAAGAGTTACATTTTTAAAAATGGTGACTATATGAAGAATTTTTTAGAAAAAACATTGCGTCAAAATGTGATGATAGAAGAAACTGAATATTTGAATGAGAAGCTGCCTCTAGCCTTTCGTGGAAGATACACTTTTTATAAGGTTGAAACAAACGGTTCACCCTGGATAGCAATTCAACCCAAGGCAGATGTTGGCTTGGCAGCGCTTAGAAAGGACTGGATTAAAATTGAAAAGGCAGCAGGTCTTAATTGTGCCATTTTTTTTGATTCTACATCATTTTATATTAAAGAAAAATTATTGGAAGAGGGAATTCCCTTTGTACTGAAAGATAAGCAGGTGTACTTGCCTTTTATCGGATATTTGCTGTCCAATGAGAATGAAAGGAAAATTTCTCCGGTTCATTTGATTTCATTTTTAACACAAAAAGTTATATTGGTTGCAATATATGAAAAATGGGAAAATGTTACTGCATCAAAAGCTGCAATAAGATTAGGCGTTACGAAAATGTCTGCAAACAGGTGCTTTGATGAAATTGAGTATCTGAATGTGGATATTTTGGGTATGAAGGGTAAATCCAGGGTGATAACTGTTCCAGCGGATACTCAGAAACTGTGGAATGATGTACGGGTCATATTGAGAAACCCTGTGATTGCAAGGTATGAGCTAAAAGAGGATATTCAATTGGAAAAAAAGGCAGGAATCACTGCACTATGTGAGTACTCATTACTTTCGGATAATGAATATCCGACTTATGCAATTACCAAAAAAGAAATAACAGAATCCGGAATTAGAAAAATGAAGCAGGTGCATTCCGGGGAAGAAATAGGATGCGTTGTTCTGGAACTGGGATACTTTATTGATTTTAAGAATAAGAAACTGGAAGATCCATTGAGTGTGACATTGTCGCTTACAGAGAGTGAGAAACAGGATGAAAGAATTGGTATTTCTATAAAGAGGATGCTGGAGGAATACGTATGGTAAAAGGCTTTTAAAAAAATCTTGTGGGAGGAGAATTCGGGAAAAGTATGTACAGAGCAAAGACGAGGTTGTTGGCATTATTAGTAATTATGTTAAGCATGGTAAGTTGTGGGCAGAACGTACCGGAACAGAATACTTCAGAAGTTACCGAGGAGATGATACCTAATACCATAACGACTACAGCAGTATTAAATGAGCAGTCAGAACCGGTTGATTTATCGGAAGATTTCAGCTTGGAAAATTTGAAAGGGAAAACCGATCCGGAAGTAATCAGACAGGAATTATCCGTCCTTCCGTTAAATATAGATGAACTCAAAGATTATCCGGTGTATGTCTTGGATTGGCAGTCAAAGGAATGTAGCGGAGCAGAATTGCTGGACGAATTTTACGAGCAGACATCAGAGAATCAACCGGCGCAATTAGTGATTGTACACCATTTAGTGAGTGAGGAATTGGTTACAGCGAGTCAACTATGGAGTTTAAGGTATATAGAATTTGATGGAACGGATTATTTCATGTTTGAAAACGATTCGGAAGACGGCACCTGGAAAGATGATTACAGCGAGATGTATTTCCATTCCCTGAACATAATTAGAAAGCAGCCGGAACAAAGTGAAATTGAACTAATAATGATAGTATTTACGGATCAGGAAGATGTCTTCGATGAAGAGGCGGAACAGTATGTGCAATTGTTATATGATGGGAAGAGACCGGAGAACGTAGAGGTGCGTCCTTTTCTGAATTTACGGAAGACAAGTTAAGTTATACAGTGGGAAGTTGTGGCAGCAGTGCTTGTTTTTTTACCTGTTGGAAAAAGAATGATATTGCGATGACGTGCGAGGGGATTACGAATGAAAACTTTTAAAACAATAGCATTATTGCTGGTAGGTACAGTATCATCTTTGCTGTTAATGGGATGTGGAGAAATAGACACCGGGACGAAAACATCTGCATGGGAGAAAGAGACTGCTACAATTGTGCTGGAAGAACCTAAAACGGAGATTATACTTGGAGATATCGGGGGAGCGTCGACATTACAGGAAGCAATAGCAGATTTTAATAGTAAAAATGACAGAATAACAATCACAATACATGATTATTACGAAGAAAATATAAGCGACGGAATTAGTCGTTTGTATGATGATATTTTGACAGGAAAAGGACCTGATATCATTAGTTTTTCGACAGATGAGATGGATGTGGAAGTGCTTAGAGAAAAGGGCGCAATAGAGAATCTTATTCCCTATCTGGAGAAAAGTGATGTGATTGGGGAAGAGGACATCGTTGATTCCGCGTATCAGGTTTTGACAGCAGATGGTGGCTTGTATATGTTGCCAACGAATTTTGTGTTATATACATTGATAACAAAAGAAAAATGGTGCAGTAACAAAGAAAATTTTACCTTCGAGGAAGCCTTGCGGGCCGTTCGGGAATGTGAAGAGGATCCTATGATTTCACGGGATTTATTTTTACAGGAAGGGGCAATCTGCGGAGGATATTCCGGGGAAACGGAAGATAACAGATTGGAACAATATATAAAAATTGCAGAACAATTACCGCAACAGGCGATGTTTCAAACGAATGACCTTTTGATGCGGGAAGGAAAAATTCCATTCAATCTTGAGTGCATAGGTGACATGCAACAATATTTATATAAAAAATCCGTATGGGGTGAGGATGCAGTCTATACAGGATTTCCGGGAGCAGAGGGAAAGGGAAGAATATTTATTTTTGACAACTGTTTTGCCATTAACAGTCAAAGCACGCACAAAGAAGAAGCATGGAAGTTTGTGGAAAGCTATTTTACTGAGGAAGGACAGAAAACGATTGCTCCCAATTGGAATTTCTCAATATTGCAAGATGTGCTGGATCAACAGCTTAGTGATAGCAGAAAGCAGGAATATTATCAGACATCGGATGGAAAAAGAGAGAAACTTCCTATTCTGACATACGAAATTGGCAGTACCTATGAAAATGTTTATGCGGCACAAGATGAGGATATACAGGATGTAAGGGAGATGATAAATAATACGAAGGTAATGCAGCGCAGTGACCTTCCTTTAATAGGGATTACGCAGGCAGAGGCTTTGTATTATTTTAACGGAGAAAAAAGTATAGAAGAAACAGCAGCGGCTATAAGGAATAAAATTGATGAAATGCCGAATGCAAAAAATGCACAGCCAGATATGGATGTCATTATCAATATAGGGGATTTTTCAGTTTCCTTATATGAAGGTGAGCAGGAAATATTGGGGAAGCTGGATGAGATGGGGCTGTTGTATGAAAAGGTTGAGGATTCGGATAACAAAAAATATAATTATTATTATAACGTAGGTGATGGGGAAGTTCAATTTATACAAGTTTATTTTCTTGAAAAAGAATGTGTCAGAATAAGAATCAGCAGTAATGAAACATTTGCACATACCTCGAGAGGCATATATTCCGGAAATACTTATTCTCAAATGGTCGAACAATATGGAGATTCTTATGAAAAACATACTTATATAGGCAAAGAGAGATATACCATTTATCGTTATGCTTTAGGAGAATGTTTCCATGAATTCGGCATACCGGGGGAAGCGACCGGTGAAATCTATAATGTTGATGTTTATGTTTCCGGTCAGATGCCTATCTATGATTATGGAGAAGAGATTGTAGAGGATTAGAAATTTTTTGAAAATATGTAAGGCGATGAGACGGACTATAGGGAATGGCTGAATGCAAACGAAGGTAATGTTGAAGAACTGGAGATTCCATATTTTTCATTTACAGAAGAAAATAGAAGATAATAGGGGATAAACAAAAAGATGACCAAAAAGCAGAAAGTAGTATTTGCGGTTGTGGCGGCAGTGATTGTGCTGGGGATGATTATGTCTTACATATTTTTGATGAAAAATCAGCATATAGACAGTACACCTGAAGAAAAAAAGATGCCTGCCATGAGTGATACAGAAGACTATGAAGTACGTGAAAGTGATGAAAGCATTCAAAGCAGCGAAACAGAAGAAGATTATTATATGACATCTACAGGGGTAACAGCAGAGGAAGTGGAGCAATTTGCTGAAGAGATTAAGAATGATATTTTAAAGCATGATTGGGAGGCACTATCTGAGAAGCTTTCATATCCTATTGCAATAAATGGTACTACGGTTAATAATCGTGAAGATTTTTTAAAACTCGATATTGATGGAAAGCTGAATCAGGAATTTGTAGAGGCTGTTCGTGCTGAAACATGCCGAAAAATGTTTTGCTATTGGCAAGGGGTGATGATGGGGGATGCCGGACAAATCTGGTTTGGAAATGTTGATAATGGAACAGGAACTTGGGAACTATCAATTATCGGAATTAATAATATGCTCGAGACAGAATCGGAAGATCTGAATGCGGAAGAAACGATAGAGCCAGATCCGGAAATAGCAGATGGCAGTGTGGACGAATTATCCATGGATGAGCTCAAAGAATTGCTTTTTGGTGAGTGGAAAGTTACAAAATTGCTTGGCTTTACACACGTACAAAACGATTATACGAATTATCCGGAAGGACATGATATCATAGGCAATCATATTGTGATAAATGAAGATGTATTTTCCAGTGAAGGGCTTGAAAAATATGAACGTTATCAATGCGAGATTTTAGAACCTTCTTATGAGGTATCTCCTATAAAAGAGCGTAATTTAATCTATTATAATGTAAAGGAAGCTATAAAAGAAGATCCGGAACTATATGATTGGATTCTGAATTATGGTGAATTTCAGGATTTGGAAATAAGAGGCACGAGAGATGGAATAAAACGGCAGCCTCCGGCAGTGAACATAATGATTTCCGGTAATACACAATTTGTTATTCTTACGATGGATTGTGCTTTTTACCTGTTGGAAAAAGAATGATATTGCAATGATAATTGTGGGAGGAACAAAAAATGACCAAAAAGCAGAAAGTAGTATTTGCGGTTGTGGCAGCAGTTGTGGCAGCAGTGCTTGTGCCGGGGATAATTTTGTCTTACGTATGCTATCATTTTATTTATGGGACAAGAATCACTTCCCGGGAGGGAGAAGCATACCACAAATTAGAAGGAAAGGGAGTCTACAGCCCGTTAGCGGTGTTTCCTTCCGCAGATATGGATACCGTTTCACAAGATTTTTATTATCAGACCCGTGATGAAATATTTGCCGCAACCTGCCAGATCTATTTGGAAAATCAATATACCAGGGAACAGTATGAGGCAGAAACAGAGCGTCTGCGGAATTTGGAATTTTCTTATCAGGATCAGACGAATATGCTCTATCAGGATGAAGAAAATTATTGCAGCGTTGCGTATGTGGCAATGGCAAATTGGATCGACCGATATGAATATGCCATCACGCTAGACGACAGTAATACCATTATTTATGTTTATCTGCAGAACATGGATGCGAAGGACATACATATGCAGGCTGATTACCTTCCGAAATATTTTCAGGATAATAATGCCGGAAAGCATCAGGATACAGACCCTATGACCTCGGATTACAGAAGTTTCTATGCGTTCCGGATAGGAGATCATTATATAGACTGCATGGACTTGGCAGATCAGATTGAAATCGCCGATACCGAGCCGGAGACTCAGGCAGCGGATGTAGCACAGGAAGTTGAATCTAATTAATTTCTACAAAATAATGGGGAGTAGCTAACAGATTGCTGTGCGTAATATTTGACAGTATGTTATTCGTTATAGGATAACGGAGTAATAGGCATACTATATAATATCTCTGTCGGATCCGTGACAGAGATATTTTTCAATAGTGTAAATAAAATTTGACAAAGTAGATATAAATGTTTAATAATATTTACATAAGGAGATGGGATTATGCCGAAAAAAACAATAGTGTTGTTGCCTGAAACAGAAAAAATACTTGAGCAAATGGGACTACAGATAAAGTATGCAAGGCTGCGCAGAAAATTGACGTCGGAATTGGTTGCGGAAAGAGCAGGAATCAGCAGAGCTACTTTAGTATCCATAGAAAAAGGCTCACCTTCTGTGGCAATGGGGTGCTATGCGGCTGTGCTTCATGCATTGAATTATATGGATAAGGATTTACTGCTTGTTGCTAAAGATGATGAATTGGGACGGAAATTACAGGATCTTGATTTGCCTGTAAGAAAGCGCGCACCCAGGAGGGGATAGGGAGTGGATAAAGAAAAAAAGATTTTTGTTTTTGCTGATTTTCAGCCTTATCACGAAGAAATTATAGGTACAATCTATGTTTCGCAGACGAGAGGAAAGGAATTTTATTCTTTTGAGTATGATCAGAAATGGCTGGAAAAGGGAAATATGATATTAGATCCCGATTTACAGATGTATAAGGGAAGGCAATATATTCACGATGATAAGAAGATATTCGGAGTATTTGCCGATTCCTGCCCTGATAGATGGGGACAGCGTCTGATGAAACGCAGAGAGGAATTGCGTGCCAAAAATGCAGGTGAAAAACCTAGAAAGCTTTTAGACAGTGATTATCTTCTGGGAGTGTATGATGAGGCAAGAATGGGCGGATTGCGTTTTAAAACGGAGTTGGAAGGTGAATTCTTGTCCAATGACAGGGAATTTGCAACACCACCGTGGACGTCATTAAGAGAACTCGAACAGGCATCGATTGCGTTTGAAAATGATGAAAAGGGGCTGAATGAGAAATGGTTAAAGCAATTACTTGCTCCCGGATCTTCTTTGGGAGGGGCGAGACCCAAAGCCTCTGTGCTGGCGACGGATGGCTCACTTTGGATTGCCAAATTTCCGTCTAAACATGATGATTTTAATTCCGGGGCATGGGAAATGGTAGTACATGAACTGGCTGTTATGTGTGGACTTAATGTTCCGGAGGCAAAAGCTGAAAAATTTTCCAGATTGGGAACGACATTTCTTGTAAAGCGATTTGACAGAATAGAAAGCCGAAGAATTCACTTTTCTTCAGCAATGACTATGCTTGCTAAAAAGGATGGTGCAAACGCAGCGGACGGAAGTAGTTATCTTGAAATAGTTTCTTTTCTGAAAGCAAACGGAGCAACACCTAAAAAAGATATACAGGAATTGTGGAAGCGTATTGTGTTTAGCATGGCAGTGTCCAATACAGACGATCATTTTAGAAATCATGGATTTATTCTGGAGGAGAAAGGGTGGGTACTTTCTCCGATGTATGATGTGAATCCGGATATTTATGGAGAATTTTTATCACTGAATGTGGACGAAGATAATTCTGCGATAGATTTTGATTTGGCAATAGAGGCAGCGCCATACTATGAGATATCAACAGAACAGGCGAAGAAAAATGTCACAGCCATTAGAAAAACGGTAGCAGATAATTGGCGGTCACTTGCCGGAAAATATGGAATCAGCCGTGGGGAAATCGAAAGAATGTGTCCGGCATTTCAGGGGGATGTATAGATATGTAAACGTCAAGGCTGTTGCGAAATAATTAAGAATCCATGCTGTTAAGTTCATTTGGAGAAAGCTGCACCAGCCTGGTGCAGAAATAGATTACAATCGGCAATGGCAGATCAGCGCATTATGAAATGATTAAATAAACGCACGATAAACGCACGCGTGCGTTTATAAGATAGCCTTTTGCAATCAAATTAAATAAGTGAAACAGTGTTTCGTTTTTTTGAAAACTCTTTCACCGGTTCAGCCACCACACCCCCAGATTCAGATACCCCGCGAACGCCACCCACACCAGATAAGGCAGCATCAGCCATGCGGCAGGCTTCGAGATGCGGTAAAAGGCAACGGTAGTGGCGATGATCAGGATCCACAGAGCGACCAGCCACAAAAAGGCGAAAAGATACCATCCCAGGTTGAAGAACCAGATGGACCAGAAAAAATTAAAAATAAGCTGTACGGTATACAGGGTGAGGGCTTTCGTGTCCTCACCTTTTTGCATGACAACGAGATAAGAGGCGATTCCCATGAGGACGAACAGGATGCTCCACACCACCGGGAAGAGCCACATGGGCGGCGTCAGGGGAGGCTGATTCACTGTTTCAAAGGCTTTCATACCGTCTTTGGTGATCCAGGCGGAGAGTCCGCCTACCGCCAGAGGGATGGCAACGGCAGTGATGAGGTTTTTCCAGTGAATATTGTGAAATTTGTCGGAGAGTTGCATGGAAGCCTCCTTTGAAAATACGATTTTGCATGTGTCAATATCCGTGTATGGTCTGATTAGTATTGTATGAAAATGAGACAAAAATTATGTATCTCACCATAAAAAAGGATAAAAATTTGGGACTTTCGGCAAGCTGTGGTTTTGGTGTATGATTAAGATTGTAATAAAGCATTATGACTATCAGAAACAGGAAATATCCAAGAAAAGGTAATAGGTAACATAGATATGGACACAGAACACACACAGGGTTCCCTGACAAAAGAAGCAATCCGGTTGGCGTGGCCGGCGGTCTGCGAATCCTTTTTTATCGCACTGGCGGGTATGGTGGATACTTTTATGGTGAGTACGCTCGGAGCCAATGCGGTGGCAGCGGTAGGTCTGACCACACAGCCGAAATTCCTGGGGCTGGCACTGTTCATCGCAGCGAATGTAGCAATCTCCGCCCTGGTGGCGAGACGATTTGGAGAGAAGAGGCAGCAGGCGGCCAACGAGATTTTGGTGATGACGATCTGCTTTTGCATTGTGGCAGCGGTGATCATCAGTGCACTGACGGTGGGCTTCGCGGATCAGATCATTGAATTCTGCGGATCGAGTGAGGACACGCATGCCATGGCGGCGAGATACTACCGGATCATCATGGGTGGCATGATCTTCAACGTATTGTCCATGGGAATCAATGCGGCACAGCGCGGCGCGGGCAATACGATGATCGCCCTTAGGACGAATCTGATCTCCAATCTGGTGAATATCTGCGGCATCCTACATTTTTGGGTTTACTCTGGGACTGGGAATGACCGGTATCTGGATGGGCATTCTGGCGGATCAGGTATCCAGATTTCTGTTTGCGTCGATTCGGTTCCGACAGGGAAAATGGGTGACAATTAAGATTTAATGAGCGCAGGTAATGAGCTTATGATAATAACAAAACTCCCGGAGTAATATCGCACCGGGAGTTCTTGCTTTCAAATAACATGCAATGATTCACTGTGAGTTCTATTTTGTCTTCAATGTCTTCTTCATAGCAGTGAAAGTCTCTGCACTGATCACATGCTCGATACGGCAGGCATCCTCAGCAGCAACAGTGGGATCCACACCGATGGAAGTCAGCCAGTCCGTAAGAAATGTGTGACGTTCATAGATTTTCTCTGCGATTTCCCGCCCCTTATCCAGCAGGGTGATGTAGCCTTCCTTGTCCATTTCAATATATTCCCCATTGCGGAGATTCTTCATAGCGACACTGACGCTGGGCTTGGACACACCCAGATCGTTGGCAATATCAATGGAACGGACAACACCGTTCTTTTTCTTCAGCACTAAGATCGTTTCCAGATAATTCTCAGCAGATTCCTGTATTTTCATGTAATGACCATACCCTTCCCATACATAGCATTTTGAACCGAAATACCTGCTCTACATGTGGAAACTTAACCATCCGCAGGCATTACAATAAGAATAGCAGAAAAGGGTAGGAAATGCAAGATTTCAACTTAATGAGAAAAAATATCAATAAGCAATTCCTACGAGATTTCTATGAAAAAAATCAAAAAAAAATATTGACAGTAAAAAAAGGTTAGTATATACTAACCACGTGAATTGAGAATGAATCTCATTAAGAGCTAATGAGAAAATGCAAGCAGTTCAATACTATTGAAGGGAAGGAAGTGTGTATGATGCCCCTGAGTATGGTAGGTGCCGGTGAAGAGAACACGATCCAGAGGATCGGCGGCAAAGAGGAGACGAAGAAGTTTTTGGAGACCCTCGGATTTGTAGTAGGTGGTAAAGTGACAGTTGTGTCCCAGACCGAAGGCAACCTGATTGTGAATATCAAGGAATCCAGAGTAGCCATCGGCAAGGATATGGCCAATAAAATCATGGTGTAGCGGGCAGCTGTACCAAAAGATGCTAATAGGAGGAGAAAATGAAGACATTGAAGGAAGTTCCCTGCGGACAGACCGTAAAGGTAACTAAACTGAATGGTGAAGGGCCTGTCAAGAGACGTATCATGGACATGGGCATTACCAAAGGCGTTGAGATCTATGTGAGAAAGGTTGCTCCTTTGGGAGATCCCGTGGAAGTAACTGTCAGAGGCTATGAGCTGTCTCTTCGTAAGGCAGACGCTGAGATGATTTGCGTTGAGTAAATGATCTTTTTTTTAGCAGGAAGGTTAGCTGGAACTAATTAGTGAAAGCTAATCACATGAGCAAAAAGGAAGCTCTGAAAGAGCGTTTTGCGAATGGGGTCTGAATAGTTATTAAATGATTTTAGAGGAAAGAGGTAGAAAAATGGCAATTAAGATTGCACTTGCAGGTAACCCTAACTGCGGTAAAACGACACTTTTCAATGCTCTGACCGGTTCCAATCAGTTCGTAGGTAACTGGCCCGGCGTAACCGTTGAGAAAAAGGAAGGTAAATTAAAGAAACAGTACGGCGGTAACGGTGATGACGTGATCATCATGGACTTACCCGGTATTTATTCCCTGTCTCCGTATACTCTGGAGGAAGTGGTAGCACGTAACTACCTGATCGGTGAGAGACCCGATGCGATCCTGAACCTGGTAGACGGTACCAACATTGAGAGAAATTTATATCTGAGCACACAGCTGATGGAACTGGGTATCCCCGTTGTCATGGCTGTCAACATGATCGATATCGTGAATAAGAACGGCGACAAGATCAACGTAGCAAAGCTTGCTGAGAAGCTGGGCTGCCCCGTTGTTGAGATCTCCGCTCTGAAACTGACCGGTATCGAGAACGCTACCAAAAAAGCGATCGAACTGGCACAGAAGAAGAGTGCAGCAGTTGCGGTACATAAATTCGCACCTGAGGTTGAGAGCGTGATCGAGACCGTAGAGAAGAAGCTGACCGATGTTCCCGAGGAACAGAAGAGATTTTTCGCTATCAAGCTGTTAGAGAAGGATGACAAGATCCAGGCACAGATGAAGAGCGTTCCCGATGTATCCGCAGAGATCAAGCAGTTGGAAACGGCTATGGATGATGACACAGAGAGTATCATCACCAACGAGAGATACACATACATTTCCTCTATCATCAAAGAATGCTACACCAAGAAGGAAGGCCAGAAGTTAACGACTTCCGATAAGATCGATAAGATCGTGACCAACAGATGGCTGGCACTGCCGATCTTCGCAGTGGTTATGTTCATCGTATATTATGTATCTGTTACCACCGTTGGTACCTGGGCTACCGACTGGGCAAACGATGGCGTATTCGGTGATGGCTGGCATCTGTTCACCATCGGAACCGGTGCTTATGAAGAAGCAGCCGAGCCGTATGATGATGCAATGAATGTGATCAACGCATTCGTAGAAGCTGAAGGTGATGAAGATCTGGCAGCAGTCATCGACAGCGAGTCTGAAGACTACGATCCCATAGCAGCAGTAGCAGCTGTTCAGGAGTTCGCAGCAGGCATCGATGCATCCGCTACCGCAGATTACACCCTGGAAGATGAAGAGACTCTGGCAACAGAGGATGTTACTTACACCGGTGCTGAGCTGGCAGAGGCAGTTGATGTATACGCAGCAGACGGTGCAGAAGCTCCCGATCCCGCAGACTACGGTATCTGGGTACCCGGCGTACCCGCACTGTTAGAGAGCGGTCTGGATGCGATCGGATGTGCCGACTGGCTGAAAGGACTGATCCTTGACGGTATTGTAGCCGGTGTCGGTGCAGTGCTTGGTTTCGTACCCCAGATGCTGGTACTGTTTATCTTCCTGGCATTCCTGGAGTCCTGTGGTTACATGGCACGTATCGCCTTCATTATGGACCGTATCTTCCGTAAGTTCGGTCTGTCCGGTAAATCCTTCATTCCTATGCTGATCGGTTCCGGATGTGGTGTTCCCGGTATCATGGCTTCCCGTACCATAGAGAACGACAGAGACCGTAAGATGACGATTATGACTACCACATTTATTCCTTGTGGTGCTAAGCTTCCTTTCATCGCCATGGTAGCAGGTGCTATCTTCGGCGGCGCAGCATGGGTTGCTCCTTCCGCATACTTCCTGGGAATCGCTGCAATCATCTGCTCCGGTATTATCCTGAAGAAGACCAAGATCTTCGAGGGCGATCCCGCTCCTTTCGTTATGGAGCTTCCCGCTTACCACTGGCCTACCGTAGGTACGGTACTGCGCAGCATGTGGGAGCGTGGCTGGTCCTTCATCAAGAAGGCAGGTACCATCATCCTTCTGTCCACCATCGTAGTATGGTTCACCACTTATTTCGGATTCACCGAGAACGGCTTCCGCATGCTGGCTGAGGATGAGATCGATATGAGTATCCTGGGCAAGATCGGTCAGTGCCTGGCATGGATCTTCATCCCTCAGGGCTTCGGTAACTGGCAGGCAACTGTTGCATCCATCACCGGTCTGGTAGCAAAGGAGAACATCGTAGGTACGATGGGTATCCTCTACAGCGCAGGCGAGGGTTCCGTATATGCTAACATGGCAGCTACCTTCACTGTAGCAAGCGGCTATGCATTCCTGGCATTCAACCTGCTGTGCGCACCTTGCTTCGCAGCTATGGGTGCGATCAAGCGTGAGATGAACAATACCAGATGGTTCTGGATCGCTATCGGATATCAGTGCGGTCTGGCATATGTGGTATCCCTGTGTGTATATCAGATCGGTACGCTGATCACCACCGGTGCTTTCGGTATCGGCACTGTAGTGGCATTCCTTCTGATCATCGGCTTCATTTATCTGCTCTTCCGTCCTTACAAGGAGAGCACCACTCTGAAGGTTGACACCAAGAAGGTTGCATAAGTAAAATAAGAGTAAGGAGGCAGTCTATGGGAACCGTAGTTGTATTGGTGATACTGGCCGGTGTAGTCACATTGATTGTCCGCAAAATGATCAAAGACAAAAAGAATGGAAAATCCATTCAGTGCGGTGGCGATTGCAGCCACTGCGGAGGTCATTGTGGACACTAAGGAACAGGTAAGCTATCAGACCACGAAAATGCAGAGAGAGATCATATTGACCAAGCTGAAAGAAAAAGGCTGCCGCATTACAAAACAGCGTCTTCGGCTGATTGATATTATCCTCCAGAACGAATGCTCCAGCTGTAAGGAGATCTTCTACCGGGCATTGGAAGAGGATGACAAGCTGGGAGTCGCAACCGTATACCGCATGGTCAACCTGTTAGAAGAGATCGGTGCTATCAGCCGTAAGAACATGTACAAGGTAGCTTACTCTGAAAATTGCATGATGGAAAATGCCTGTACCATTGAGCTGGATGATGGTTCGATACATCATCTCTCAGCAAAAAAATGGAATTCCGTGATCCGGGCGGGACTCAAGTCGTGCGGATACCTCGTAGACCAGCGGGTGAGAAACGTGACGATCAGACCGTGCGAGTGTGCGGAACAGGTATGCTAGAAATTAAAAAAAATTAGAAAAAATTAGAAATAAGTAAAAAACCGGTGTGGGGGCAGGAAATCTGGATGGACAGAGCTGTTTCCTGCACCGGTTTTATTTATATGGGTGGCAGGATAATACGAATCTGCATGAAATTTTGACAGATATTGCAGCAAAAAGGAAGCCTCGTAGAGGCGATTTTGCGAATGGGGTTCTGAATAGTTATTTTTTGAAAGAAAAACAATAGGAGCGTGAAAATATGGGAACCTATATTATTTGCGGTATATTAGTAATAGTAGTCGTGGCAGCATTACTGGGATCCAAAAAGCACTTTAAGGGAGAAGGCGGATGCTGCGGCGGAGGAGGCGATGTGAAGATCAAGCCGAAACACTTAGACACCATCGTTGCGACCAAAAAGCTTCAGATCGAAGGAATGTCCTGCACAAACTGCCAGAACCGCATTGAGAATGCCCTCAACGGCATGGCCCAGGTCAATGCCAAGGCAAGCTTCAAGAAGGGCGAGGCGATCGTAAAACTCGGCGCGGACATCCCCGAAGAGGAACTGCGCGAGGCTGTGGAGAAGCTGGGATATAAAGTTACTTCTATTGAAATGGTGTAAATTGAGAGTTAGTGAAGAAGCCACGAACGCCCGCGGCGAACGGAACATCACGCCTTGATGTCGCGTCTCCAGGTGTGAATTTTCTAATGAAAAGTGATACAGCGGTTCTCATTATGACGGGGTCGCCTACACGCGCCATCCATGGCGCGGATCGGCTGACGCGGACATCGTGTCCGCTTTCCCCCTGTCTATCAGCACTTTTCAAGAAAATATCAACACCCTCCGACAGACATCGCGGCATGACATTCCGTCCACCGTGGGCGTTCTGTTTTTTTGGGTCTATGCAGAAAAACTGAGTTGTGAGATACTAAATTTGCTGCAAATAACACATAAAAAGCTGAATATGGGTCTATAGGGAAAAAACTGGCTCTGAGATACTCATTTTGAAGAAATTGAGTATCTGGAAAGCAAATTTTTCTCTATAGACCCATGAAATTTTTCAAGAAACCAGTAGCCCCGGCTGGGTATAAGAATAAGCAGTGCCGTAAGCAGACGTCGGTACTTAGCGGTCGTATTGTGACCGCTTATGTACCGCTACGCTCTGCGACAGAGCGCGAGCGTGCCGCGTTTCTTATACCCTGCCAAGGGCTACGGGATTATTTCACTAACTTTCAATTTACATCTCTAATGGAACGTGAAGGAATCGCCGTCCTCCACGATGCAGATCATAGTCTTGCCGGCATTGAGGACGATCTCATCACCATTGTCGTCGTAGTACCTCGTCGCACCGTAATCGGAGGTCTTCTCCCAATTCACGTGAATCCCCCGGCCGTTCGTAAAGAACCAGCCATCTCTCGTGGTGTCGTGGCATTGGAATGCCAGGTACCCCTCGCCCAACTCTTCATAAAAGGTATTCTGCACCAGAATATTCTTGAAAGTCAGCTGCTTGCCGGTCAATGCATCGATATGCGGTCCGTCCGTACTGCCGGACAGATGCTGGGAACGATAATAGAGACCGTCATCTTCATTGAATTCAAAATAACATCTGGTCAGAGGGTAACACCCTGACATATCGATATAAGTGGCATCCTTGGCCTTGGAACCGTACTGCCCGAGCGTATTGGGTTCAGCCTTCGTGGCAAAACGGAAATGCTCTTCGTCGGACAGCCCACGATATTCCAGACTGTAGCCTTTTTGGTCGATCACCCGCAGCAGACCGGCCCCGGAAGCATAAGCATTGTGAGGTTTGTTGCGATCCGTGGTGCGGAAAAAGGCTCCTTCATCCGTGCCGGAGGTACCGTCGATATCCTGCGTGTCCGGCTGTTCCAGCAATTCATTGATGAAAAAAGGCCCTCCGAAATGCACCAGGAACGCATCCCATTCAAATGCCCAGTAGGCATAATAATCACGCAGACTCCGGATGTTGCCGATCTTGTCCAGATCCTCCCAGCCTTCATAGACTGCCATCATACGCGTCATGCGGTTCTCAACATTTGCTTCATAGAGAATGGAAGCCTCGGACAGACTATATTGAGGGATCGCGGCAGCCTCATTGGGGATCATGACAGCAATAGGGCGCGTGGCAGCAACATCGGCATCCACCCATTCATTGGTGAGACGACTGCGCACCATTCCCTCGGCGGGTGCCACCGAATCATCTTCCACCACGATCGTCACAGGATCCGGAAGCTTGTCATCGGGATCCGTCGAAGAAGCAGGACTGTTGTCCGGCAGGATCGGACTGAAAATATTATCATTATTGTTCTGTGCGCCGCAGGCGGTCAGCAGCAGAGAAGCGGACAGCAGAAGCGCGGCGGCTCTGTGCCATGTCCGTTTTTTATTATTATGAGAAATCATGTAAAAGTCACCTCGACCATAATACGGTATTTATCAAAAACGTTACCGATCAAAAAAATCCATCAACCTTTTCCCTGATCAGATCACAAAAGTATAAATGATCACGCCGCAGAAAATACCTAACAGCGCACCCATGAGTACCTGCAGAGGAGTATGTCCCACGAATTCCTTCAGCTTGTCATGAGGGGAAATCTCGCTGCGGCCCATATCCTCGAAGATCTTCATCATATCATTCAGCACCTGCGCCTGAATACCGGTCTCGCGGCGGACTCCCATGGCATCGTACATCACGATGATCGCCAGGATCAGAGAGATGGCGAACTCGAAACTGCCGGCGCCGTATTCGTAGCATGTCGCAGTGACCAGTGCACATACGGTAGCGGAATGCGAACTGGGCATTCCACCGCTGCCTACCAGACGCTCCGCCACGAATTTTTTGGAAATGATCAGATGGATCAGAGTCTTCAGGATCTGTGCCACGAACCAGCCGCAGGCTGCAGTCAGAAAAATATGATTACTGAAAAATTCTTCAAAAAAAGTCATAAATAACCTCGTTTCTGCCACGCCCCATTTGGAAGGACAGGCATATATAAATTCAGTATAATCCAAAAGAAGAAAAAAGTACAGTGCCTGGCTTGAAATGATGTGGGAAGAATGGCTTGAAATGATGTGGGAAGAAACGTATAATAGTGTCATGTGGAATCTTATAACCAAAGCCTAAGGAGACCAGTAATGAGCCTGTTGAGTGTAATAGTGCCCTGTTATAATGAAGAGGAAAGTGTAGCCCTGTTTTACCGGGAACTGACGAAGAATGATCCTTTTTTCAAGGAAAAAGAAATAGAACTGGAGCTGTTGTATATCGATGACGGTTCCAAAGACGGTACTGTGCGGGAAGTGAAAAAGCTGATCGAGCAGGATCCGCGTGTGCATATTATTTCCTTCTCCAGGAATTTCGGAAAAGAAGCCGCCATGTTCGCCGGACTGGAAAAGTCTCGGGGAGACTATGTGGTCATGATGGATGTGGATCTGCAGGATCCGCCTTCCCTGTTGCCGGAAATGTTCGAATATATCTGGCAGGGATATGATTCCGTGGCTACCCGCCGCGTCACGAGAAAAGGGGAGCCGCCGATCCGCAGCTTTTTCGCCAGAAGATTTTATCATCTGATGAAGAAGATATCCCATACCGAGATGATGGACGGTGCCAGAGATTACCGCCTGATGACCAGACAGATGGTGGATGCGATCCTTTCCATGCGGGAGTATAACCGTTTTACCAAGGGAATCTTCGGCTGGGTCGGTTTCCGTACCAAATGGCTGGAATATGAAAACGTGGAACGTGCCAAGGGAGAGACCAAGTGGAATTTCTGGAAACTGCTGGTATATTCCATAGACGGGATCACTGCTTTTTCCACAGCACCGCTGCTGATCGCCTCTTTTGTCGGGATCCTGTTCTGCGTGATCGCTTTTCTGATGATCGTATTTATCATTGTGAGGAAGCTGATCTTCGGTGATCCGGTCTCCGGCTGGCCTTCCCTGGTGTGCATTATCCTGATGACCAGCGGCATCCAGTTCTTCTGTACCGGTATTCTCGGACAGTATCTGGCAAAAGCCTATATGGAAGTAAAACGCAGACCGATCTACCTGGTAAAGGAAGAAATCTAAGCATTTTGCTGTTACAAAACAGGGGGTAAATGTAACATTTTTGCTTTCTTAACTATATTTTAACGAGAAAAAGTCTTTTCAAAAAACGACAGCTATGATACTATTTCTCTGTCAGTCACGGTAGGAGAGCAATACTCGACAAGTATAAAGGGGGACTTGTTTTGGATATTGTAGCAGTAAAAGATTCTGAACTGGAGAGATATGTAACCAAAATCATGCTGGAGATAGGGGTGCCGGCGCATCTGAAGGGTTATCACTACTTACGTGATGCAATTATTTTGTCAGGAAAAGATATGGAAGTGGTAAGCAGCGTTACCAAACTTCTGTACCCTACGATCGCAAAACATTTCAAGACCACAGACCAGAAAGTGGAACGCGCCATCCGGAATGCCATTGAGGTATCCTGGACTCGGGGAAATGTGGAGACATTTGAGAAAATATTCGGATATTCAGCAGCCAGCGGAAGGAACAGACCGACGAACAGCGAGTATATCGCACGTATCGCAGACAACATCCGATTGGATTATAAGGCTATGTAACATATTGAATTTATTCTTTTTAAATTAGGAAAGTTAACGTTTCGATGCAGTATTCTTTCTTACACACTGACAGGGCCGCATGCCGGAAGAGATTTACGGTATGCGGCTTTTTTATGCTTTTTCATGCGTGCCACGTAATATTTGTCAAGTCCCGATAAATATGGTAAGATGATAACGATTCAGAGCAATAGAGAGCCTGCCCGGATCCACGGAGCGGGCACCGGGAGAAAACATGACTTTTCGGATATCGGATTTACTGATCAGAGGCTGTCTGATCATCATCGGGCTGACGGAAGTCGCCCATTTGGCGGGCTGCCTGCTGGGGTGGTCTTTTTTGGCTGTAACGGAGCTGCTGCTGGCGGAGATCGCCGTAGCGGTACTTGCATGGATCCTGTCCGGCCTGATCGCACATAAAAAGGCAATAGCGGTCAGTGCCATTGCCGTAAAACCGGCACCGGAGAACAGCAAAACGAGCGGAAGACAACAGATTTTGACAGTAGTACTTGCATTTTTCATTCTGCTGCAGGTGCTATGGATCCTCACGGGAGGACGTGTGTGGACGGACGGCGATATGACGCTGGAGACCGTCAATACCTTCCTGAAGGAGAACAGCATCTATACGGTGGATCCCCTCACGGGGGAACCGTATACACAGGGCATGTCTTTCCGTCTGAAGCTGCTGTGCCTGCCTACTCTGTACGGAACCATCAGCCACTGGAGCGGTATGGCCCCTGAAACGGTAGTATACCGGCTGATCCCCTGCCTGACTTTATGTATGGGATACCTGGCTTACGGCAGGCTGGGTGCCGTGCTTTTTGATCATAATAGAGAAAAATGCAATATCTTCCTGATCATAGTGGGAATACTGTTCTGTGCGGGGACTTATATGCCCGGCGTGGACGGATTTGATATTTTCTACGGAGGTTTCCGGGGAGTGACGATCCGTGCGGCGGTGCTGCTTCCCTATCTGTTTTCATGCCTGTTCGAGAGAAAATATCTCGGTGCGGTGCTCTGTATCCTGGCGGAAGCCTGTATGGTCTGGACACTGTACGGCGCGGGAGTGTGCCTGCTCGTGACGGTGGCATGGGTGGCATTACGGTGGCTGTGGACAATGTGCAGCCGCAGCGATCATAAGAAAACACAGGCTGTGAAGACAGCACCGGGAGAGGAGGACGCAGAATGATGACACTTCTGAAGTCCGCCACGAACGGCTGGCTCGATTATACGCAGCAAGGAAAATATGCAGCATTGCTGCTGGTAGCTATCCTCTATCTGGGGTATTGCCTGTGGAAAAGCAAAGCAGCAAGGAACGGTGGGAAGCAGCCGCTGTTCTATTTATATGCGGTGCTGATCACGCTGGCCTGCATCTGCCCGGTGACAGTGGTAATCCTGATGAAATACCAGACCGCGTTTTATTCCTATGTATGGATCTGGACCGCAGTGCCCCAGACAGCACTGATCGCCTGGGCATGTACGGAGTTCCTGTATACCCTGTGGAGAGAAAAAAGTATCCGGAATGTGGCAGCTACATTGCTCCTGGCGGGAATTGTGATCCTGAGCGGGAATCCGGTATCGGACCGGACCGGTTCACAGCTGACACAGGTGGAACAGCCCCGAGAGGTGTTGAGGCAGCTGTCGGAATATCACCTGGAAGAGAGCGGAGAGACGGAATATAGCCTATGGGCTCCGAAGGAGATCCTGGCGGCGGCCAGGGCATACAGTGCCGATATCCATCCCGTGTATGGGAGAAGCATCTGGGATGCCGCGCTGGGAAGCTATTCGTACGACACCTACGAGACATGGCAGGAGGACCTGTATCTGTGGATGAACCATCTGGAGGAGACCGGTGAGCCGGAGTATGTCCGCACGGAGGAAAATACCGGGGAGCGGACCATTGATTTCAGAACCTGCCTTGACAGTGCGGCAGCCGCAGGAGTAGACTACATTTTACTGCCGGGGGATCTGCCGGAGGATACCGTGGAAAAATTGCAGGAGACCCTGGGGACAGACACAGAGCGGAAGACCACAGCAGGATATTACCTGATAGAAATCAGATAGAAACCGGATAGAAACCGGATAAAAACCGGCTCAGAATTCGGATAAACAGAAGGATTACAATATGGAACAGGATTTGATCAGTATAGTGGTACCGGTATACCGGGCGGAAAACTATATCGAAGAGACACTTGACTGTGTGCGGACCCAGACCTATACGAACTGGGAGCTGCTGTTAATAGAAGACTGCGGGCCGGACCGCAGCAGACAGCTCATCGAAGAATATATCCGGCGGACCGGAGACCGGCGGATCCGGCTGCTGACCCATCCCACGAATCTGGGAGCCGCCAGGGCGCGGAACCTGGGAGTGAATGAGGCAAAGGGGCGTTACCTGGCTTATCTGGATGCGGACGATCTGTGGGTACCGGAGAAGCTGGAGCGGGAGCTTGCTTTTATGAAGGAGCAGAAGGCTGCTTTTGTGTTCACAGGATATGAATTCGCCGACGAGAACGGCATAGGAACGGGGAAAATAGTCCATGTACCGATGACCATAAATTATAAGGAAGCCTTGAAAAATACCACGATCTTCACCAGCACAGTAATGTTCGACATGGAACAGCTGTCAAAAGAAGAGCTGCAGATGCCGCAGATCAAGAGTGAGGATACCGCGTTATGGTGGAGAATACTGCGCGGGGGTACTGTAGCTTGTGGTTTGGATGAAAATTTGGTAAAATATCGGAGAGCGGGGAAATCCCTGTCTTCCAACAAGATAGAAGCTCTGCGCAGGATCTGGAATCTGTATCGTAAGGCAGAGGGAATGTCTGTGCCAAGTAGCGCCTGGCATTTCTGCTTCTGGGCAGTACGTGCGGTGAAGCGCAGGATATAGGAGGAGTTTGTGTTGAATACAAACGGTAATTATTATGTGAACAGATTGCGCAGGAGGGAATCCTTCAAGCGCTTGATCAATATAGGACTGTCGGCGATCTGCCTGTTCCTGGAAATTGCCCTGTTTGCCTACATGTGGCAGTTCCACTTCCAGTTCCAGCTGGTAGACCCGCTGCAGAAGATCTGGTACCGCGGCTTCCTGCTGGAGAACGGCATCTACAGTGTGATCCTGATCTTTTTCTCCGTGACCTACGGCGGAATGCGTCTGGGTTATATGAAAAATACGGAGATCATATTTTCCCAGGTGTTTGCAACACTGATGGCAGATGTACTGATCTATGCCGAGCTGTGTATGATGGCGCGTAGTGTGTTCCCGCCGGATATGTTCCTGCTCATGGTAGTGCTGCAGATCGTGGCAGTGATCATCTATGCCAATATTGCGAATAAAATCTATCGTACGGCGTTCCCGCCCAGAGAACTCCTGTTGATCCATGGGGATCGTCCCATCGCGGATATCTGTAAAAAGTTCGAAAGCCGTAAGGATAAATACAAGATCACGAAATATGAGCATATCAAAAAAGGCGCGGCAGAACTCTGCAAAGAGATCCTGAGTGAGTATCAGAACGGTGAGATCAACGCCGTCGTGATCTGGGATATTAATGAGAAGGACCGCAACACTATATTGAAATTCTGCTATTCGCAGTCCATCCGTGTGTATGTAATGCCTAAAATATCAGATGTTATTTTAGTAGGATCCGAGGAATTACATGTATTTGATACGCCGATCCTGCTGACCAGAGAGTATTCCCTCAGCATGGAGCAGCGGTTCATCAAGCGCTCCATCGACGTGGTCTGCTCCCTGATCCTGCTGGTGATCACCTCTCCGCTGATGCTCCTGACGTCACTGGCGATCAAGCTGTATGACGGCGGCCCGGTATTGTACAAGCAGGTGCGCTGTACCATCGGCCAGAGAGAGTTCTATATCATGAAGTTCCGCAGCATGCGCACCGATGCGGAGAAGGACGGCGTAGCCCGCCTGGCACAGAAAAATGACGACCGCATCACTCCAATCGGAAAAGTGATCCGCAAATGCCGTCTGGACGAGCTGCCCCAGCTGATCAATATCCTGCGGGGAGATATGTCCTTCATCGGTCCCAGACCGGAACGTCCGGAGATCATTGCCCAGTATACCGAAGTCATGCCGGAGTTCGCCTTCCGTATGAAGGTGAAGGCGGGACTGGCAGGATTCGCCCAGGTATACGGAAAATACAACACCTCTCCGTATGACAAGTTAAAACTGGATTTAACATATATCGAAAATTATTCTGTATGGCTCGATCTGAAGCTGATGCTTCTGACACTGAAAGTACTGTTCTGGCCGGACAGCACCGAGGGTGTCGAGAGCGAACAGGTGACGGCCTTCAAGGCAGAGTACGACGGCCGTGCGGAAAAAGACGATAACTGATCTGAACGTGTGAGAATATGACAATATGACAATATGGGAGGAAGCCTCATGGAAGCAAGCTATGCTAAGGAACCCTTCGATCTGCGGCTGCTGCTCTTGCGGCTGGGCCGTAATCTATGGAAAATACTGGCGCTGACGATACTGGGAACAGTACTGTTCGGCGGCGGTTATTATGTCAAAAATGTGTTGCTGCAGCCCGATCCCGGGTATGCGGCTTCTTCCACTTATAAGGTAGAATATGTCGAGAACCCCAATGCGGCCGGTGCTTACTATATCAACGAAGCCACCTGGAACAGCCTGCTCCACACGGGAGAATTTCTGGATGGGGTGGAGACTCATCTGCAGGAAGCGGCAGAGCGCGGAGAGACCGGTGCTGCGGCAGTGCTGGAACAGGGCAGAGACCGCTGGATCGAAGCTTTGTCGGCTGCCCTGCCTTCCGATTTCAGTATTCCGATGACGAAGGCTACGACACAGGATCCCGGGGAGAGCATTGCGCTGGCCCATGCCGCGGAAGAGACCATGTGCGGGGAGTTCGCAGAGAGTATGCCGGAGATCACGCGGATCAAAGTGCTGGATCATGGAGACCTCGCAGAGGCAGTGGTGCCGGATGTGCGTCCGGTACGGGCCGTGATCCTGGCGGCGGTGCTGTCCTTGTTTTTCGTAGTGGTGATCTTCCTGTTATGGGAGCTGTCCCGGGACAGCATCTGGCTCCCGGACACTCTCCGCAGACGGTATGGATTACACAGTCTGGGTACAGTGGAAAGTACGGGATTTGCGGAAAATGTGAAATATCTGCTGGAGAAAGCGGATGCCCATAAGATCGCTGTCTGCGGTGCCCTGGCGGAGGCAGATCCGCAGGAGGCCGTGGACAGACTGCGCAAGCTGCAGCCCGCCGGTAGAGAGCAGACCAGCGGCAGAGTGCAGCCCATCGACAGAGAATGGATCGCAGTTCCCAGTCCGCTGCTATGCCCTGAGAGCGCAGAGACTCTGCGGGCGGCGGATGTGGTCCTGTTGGCAGTGCCGGCCGGAGCGACGGTGGGTAAGCGGCTGGAGGCTGTGCTGGAGTATCTGACCGCACAGGACTGTAAGGTGGACGGAGCCTTTTTATGGAATGCGGATGAGACCCTGATCCGAAGTTATTATTTTCTCCCTATGATTGGTTCCGATACAGCAGATAACGATATGAATACGAGAAATACAAAAATGGAACATACAAAGACTACCCAGGCAGAAGGAGAGCAGGCATGAAGGTAGAAGTACTGGCATCGGTAATGAACGCTTCTCTTCGTGAAACCGTACAACATATGAACCTGCAGTCCGATGCGGTGATCATTAACCAATGCGACAGACTCGGGCAGGAGGAAATGCAGATATCCCAGGAAAACGGAGAGGCACGAACCATCCGTTTCTATAGCTTCCCGGACCGGGGCATCGGCAGAAGCCGGAATGAAGCCATCCTTCGGGCGAGAGGGGATATCTGCCTTTTTTCGGATGCGGATATCGTGTATGAGGACGGATATGAAACGGCGATCCTGGCAGAATTTGAGAAAAATCCGCAGGCAGACATGATCATTTTCAATATCGAAGTTGAGGAATCCCGGCGCACCTACCACATCACGGAGCGGAAACGAGTGCACTGGTATAATTGCGGCCGGTACGGAGCGGTGAGCTTTGCGGTACGCAGGGACAGCCTGCTGGCATCCGGGAGCACCTTCTCCCTGCTGTTCGGCGGCGGAGCGAAATACAGTAACGGTGAGGACAGCCTGTTCCTGACAGAATTCATCCAAAAAGGCTATAAGGTCTATACCGCGCCTGTGACCATCGGCAGAGAGGAAGCGGGAGACTCCACCTGGTTCCATGGCTACAATGAGAAATTTTTCCATGACCGAGGTGTACTGTATCATTATCTGTACGGAAGGCTGGCAGGACCGCTGGCACTGCGGTTTTTGTATGCCCATAAGGGGACATTGTGCAGTGAGTTAACGATAAAACAGGCGAAGCAGTGGATGCGGGACGGCATCCGCGAAGCCAGAAAGCGCGGCTGAGCCTGAACCGCGGCAGACATCGCAAGAGAATACGCGCGAACCGCAACGGACATCGCAAGAGAATACGCCGGTAATTGAGACAGACATCATAGGCAGGAAGGGGGTCCCACATGGAAAAAAGTGCACTGGTATATATTGTATTAACACTCGTAACGGTGGGATTCGGCTTCTGCGTGCGCAACAGCGCCTATACGGCAGGATACCTGTCGGGCAGGCGGATGTCTGGAGCACCGGTGGGGTACGATCGTCAGCAGGCGAGGAACCTGGTGGCGGAGACCGCCGTATTCTGCCTCCTGGCGGGAGTCTCGGCCTGCCGTATTGCGGTGGGCGGTGATTACTGGGTCTACTGGCTGAAGTTCCAGCTGATCGACCAGGGACGCCATGTGTCCTATGAAAAAGGCTTCGTCGGGCTGGTGAAGCTGTTCCACTGGATCTTCGGTGAGGGCTCCTATCTGCCGATCTTCGGATTTTTTTCGCTGGTCACGGTGTTTTTCTTCCTGAAAGCACTGCATGATCAGGCAGACTGGTACGTATTATCTCTGTTTTTACTGCTGACCCAGGGCTTCTATTTTAACAGCATGAATTCCGTGCGGTATTATTTCGCACTGGCGCTGGCCATGTATGCGCAGAAATATGTACTGCGGGGCGAGTACGGCAAGTTTATCCTCTGGGTGCTGCTGGGATGTACGATCCATAAATCGGTGCTACTGATCATTCCGGCCTATATCGCAGCAGATCTCTTGTCGCGGGTACGACTGAAAAAATGGCACTACGCGGTCGGGATCCTGCTGATCTTATCCCTGATCTTCGGACAGGGCTTTTATCGGAATCTTATTTTTAAGTTTTATCCCTATTATAAGGATTCCATGTTCGACAACGGCCAGTTGTCCTATGTGAATATCGGAAAATGCCTGGCGGTGCTGATCCTGTGCCTGATCTACTGGAAGGACAGTATCCGGGATGATCGCAGGAACCGTTACTATTTCTACCTGAACCTGGCGGGACTGGTGCTCTATACCTGTGGTTCCTTCATCCCGGAGGTGTCCCGGGTGGCCTATTACCTGATCCAGTCCCAGGTCTTCCTGATCCCGGGCGTTCTAAGGAATGCGAAAAAAGGGTGGTTCCGCAACCTGTGCATTGTCGGAGTCATCGCGGCATATCTGTTGTATTTTGTAATGCTGTTACGTGGCATGTACGATGTGGAGATCAGATTGCTACCTTACCTGAATTGGATATTTAATTAAAAGAGGATTTGATTTATGAGAGTACTGTGGGTCTGCAATATCATGCTCCCGGTGATCGCCGAGGCATTGCATAGAGAAGTTTCCAATAAGGAAGGCTGGCTGTCCGGACTGCTGTCGCAGGTCGTGGACCGGGAAGACACCGACATGACGCTGGCAGTGGCGTTCCCGGCACCCGCGGGGGAAGAGATCCCACAGAGTTTTGTAGTCCGGGTGCAGGGGGAACACCCTGCCTGTGTCGCGGAAGTCACTTCTGCTACGGAAGCTGCTTCTGCTCCGGAGGGGGGCGGTGGATATCTCGTCAGATGCTACGGCTTCCATGAGGATACCGTGCATCCGGACCGTTACCAGCCGGAGCTGGAAGAAGAACTGCGTAAGATCACGGAAGATTATGATCCGGATGTGATCCACTGCTTTGGTACAGAATATCCCCATACGCTTGCGGTCTGCCGTGTCTATCCGCATCCGGAGAGGATCCTTTTGGGGATCCAGGGCATCTGCAGCCTCTGTGCGGAAGCCTATTTCGCCGATCTCCCGGAGCGTGTGACGCGCAAAGTGACCTTCCGGGATCTGGTGAAACGGGACAGCCTGCGCAGCCAGCAGGAGAAATTCGCCCGCAGAGGTGTGATGGAGAGAGAAGCCATCGGTCTGGCGGGAAATATCACCGGCAGGACGGCATGGGACCGGGAGGTGACCACCGGGTGGAATCCCGAAGCACAGTATTATCCTATGAATGAGACCCTGCGCGCTTCCTTCTATGAAGGCAGCTGGGACCCGGAGCACTGTGACCCCCACAGCATCTTCGTCAGTCAGGGAGATTATCCGCTGAAGGGCTTGCATTATCTCCTGAAAGCATTGCCCGGGATCCGCAGGAGATTCCCCGATGTGCAGGTGTATGTGGCGGGAAATGATCTGACGGCATACCACACGCTGAAGCAGAAGCTGAAGATCTCCGCCTACGGACAGTATCTCCGGGATCTGATCCGGGAGGGGCAGCTGGAAGACTGCGTGCATTTCACAGGGAAACTGACAGAACAACAGATGCGGGAACGATTCCTCCGAAGTCACCTGTTCCTGTGCTGTTCTTCCCTGGAAAATTCGCCGAACTCCCTGGGAGAGGCGATGCTGTTGGGAGTACCCTGCGTCAGCACGGAGGTGGGCGGGATCCCCAGCCTGTTTGACGGCGGAAGGGACGGCCTGTGGTGTGAAGGACACCGGCTGACAGAAACGGCTGAAATCAGCAGAAATACGTCAGATGCGGCTGAAAGAAAAAATAACATGTGCAATTCAAAAGAATTAAAAACAACAGAATTGGAAAATATTGTAAAATCCATGGAAAAATCCATTATCGAAATGTGGAGTTCTCCGGAGAAAATGTTGGAATACTCTAAAAATGCAAGAGAACATGCAAGAAAAACCCACGATAAAGAGAAAAATTTTGCAAAATTGCAGGAAATCTATGCAAAGATAGCGGAAAGGCAGGGCTGAGAATGCAGGTGGTATTCGTTTCTAATTATTTTAATCACCATCAGCTGTCCTTCTGCGACGCATTGTATGAACTCCTGGAAGGAAGCTTTTGCTTTCTGCAGACCCAGCCGATGGAAGAAGAACGGGTGAAGATGGGGTGGCAGGCCGAGGAGAGACCGTACGTGCGCTATGTACAGGCGGACGGTACGACTACGGGCGGCCCGGAAGCACTCATGGGCAGGAATCCTGACGAAGAGACTGCTGGGCATGAATGGCGGCATCTGCTGCTGACAGCTGACGTAGTGATCTTCGGTGGATGCGATGATGAGAGCTACATCCGGGAACGCCTGGCGGCGGGAAAACCTATCTTCCGCTACAATGAGCGGCTGTATAAAGAAGGACAATGGAAAGCCATCTCTCCCAGAGGACTGCTGCAAAAGTATAAAGACCACACCAGATACCGCAAGGCACCGGTGTACTTCCTGTGTGCCGGAGCCTATGTGCCCTGCGACCTGGGGATCATTCATGCCTATCCGGAGAAAATGCTGCGGTTCGGGTATTTCCCCGAGACCAGAGAGTATGCGCCGGGGGAACCGTTTTCACGCAAGAAAAAAGGAAGCATCCTGTGGGCGGCGCGGATGATTGACTGGAAACATCCGGAGCTGGTAGTGAAGATAGCCGCTTATCTGAAAGAGCTTCCTTTTCACATTACGATGATCGGCGGAGGAGAACTGGAGGAAGAAGTACACAGACTGGCAGAAGAGCTTGGCGTGACGGATAAGATCACCTTCGCAGGCTTCCGGAGCCCGGAGGAGGTCCGGGCAGCCATGGAGGAATCGGAGATCTACCTCGTCACCAGTGACCGGAAGGAAGGCTGGGGAGCGGTAGTAAACGAAGCCATGAACAGCGGCTGCGCCGTCGTGGCGGATCATATGATCGGAGCGGCTCCCTGGATGATCCGACAGAGGGAAAACGGGATCCTCTATCACGACGGCTGTGAACAGCAGCTGCAGGAATACGTTGCAGAGCTGCTGCAGGATCCGGCAGAGTGCCGCAGACTGGGAGAAGCGGCGCAGCGGACCGTCCGGACGGAATGGAATGCACGGACCGCCGCGGAGAGACTGGTCAGACTGTGCCGTGAGATGGGCTTCCTAACCGGTGCCCCCGGTACCACATCTGCAGAGCCGGCACTACTTGCACCCGGCCAATGCCTTCCGGCTCCGCCCGTCCCGCCGCTGTGGACAGACGGCCCCTGCTCCCCTGCCCCGGTGATCCCGGAGCGAAGGATGTATCGATATTTAACGGAAAGAAATAAAGAGGACAGAACGTGAACAGTAATGAGACCAACCAGCCGCTGATCAGTGTGATCGTGCCGGTGTACAATATCATACCTTATCTGCCCCGCTGCGTGGAGAGCCTGCAGAAGCAGACCTATCCGGAGTTGGAGATCCTGCTGATCGACGACGGCTCCACCGATGACACCCCGGCGCTGTGCGACCGGCTGGCGGAAAATGACCCGCGTATCCGCGTCTTCCACAAGGAGAACGGAGGTCCCTCTTCCGCGAGGAACTTCGGACTGACGCAGGCCGCCGGAGCATATGTGGGATTCGTGGACAGCGATGACTATGTGGATGCCGATATGTACGAACGCCTGTACCGGGCGATCGCGACTACACATATGCCCATTGCCCAGGCAGGCAGGGATGAGATCGATCAGGACGGCAACATCCTGCCGAACATCTGCGAGCCGGTATCCGAAGAACAGGTGATCCCGGCAGAGGATTTCTTAAAAGAGCTGCTGATGCACCGGGGAGACTGCTCCTTCTGTACCAAGCTGTTGCAAAAGGATCTGTTTGCAAAAGGAAAATTCCCGGTGGGAGCGCTGAACGAGGATTTCCACCTGCTGGTGAAGCTGCTGACGGACGAGGAGAACATCGTTCCCGGGATCGCGTGCATTCCGGGTCAGACTTATCACGTATTTTACCGCCCGGACAGCAACACCAGAGATAAAAACCGCTTCTCCCGAGTGTTCGCGGACAACATCGATAACGCGGATATGGTACTGCGGCTGGTGGAGGCGAGATACCCGGAGCTGACGGAGATCGCCTTCCGTTTCGGCGTCTTCCAGAGACTGGACTATATGCTGCATATTCCCATAGCACAGATGACCGGGGACAATGCGTTCTACCGCAGCGTCGTGAAGAGCCTGCGGAAGGGATGGTGGCGCGCCATGAGAAACCCTTACCTTACGAAAAAGAATAAGTGTTATCATACACTGTTCGCCATAGCGCCGAAGGGAATCCGGGTGCTGCACAAGAAACTGAAGCACATATGAAGAGCACATATTCAAAGAAAGAATTGAGTTTCATGAAAAGAAAATTAGCATTTCTGGGAGCCATTCTCCTGGCGGCATTCATATTTACCTACGAGGGCAATACCTACCGGACCCATGCACTGGACGAGGAAGATCAGGCATGGATCGACGAGGCCGGGGAAGCATTGCAGAAGATCGTGGAAGAACGGGAAATTATGGCACTGGTCTATCTGTGTGATGAGCTGCCGATCCGCTCGGAAGCGGATAACAGCAGTGCAATCGCAGGCACCGCAACCAGCGGACAGATGGCGGAGATCCTGGATGTGGCCGTGGATGAGGACTATCAGGTCTGGGAAAAAGTGTCCGCGGAGATCAGCGGTAAGACCTATGTAGGATACATCCCCAGAGATCATCTGGCATGCTCCGACGAACGTTTTCTGGAATGGGAAGAACTGTATGGCATGAATCCAGGAGCGGAAGTGATGCTGGCAGAGGAAAATGCCACGGGCGTCTATGCGGATATCGAAGAGTTCCCGGAGAGCTACCGCCCGGCATTGCAGGCGTTGAAACAGCAGCATCCCAACTGGACTTTTGTGCGGCAGAATACGGGACTGGATTTCCAGACGGTGGTAAACAATGAATTACAGGGCGGAAAAAGTCTGGTCTATAAGAGCTACGGGGACTATTGCAAGGAAGGACAGCACAGTCCTAACTGGTATTTTGCATCGGAGGATGTACTGAAGTTGTATATGGATCCGAGAAATGCGTTACAGGAAAACGCTATTTTCCAGTTTGAACAGCTGACGTACAATGAAAGCTACCACACAGAGGAAGCTGTTAAAAATTTCCTTGAGGGAACTTTTATGAACAGCAGTCAGAACGCGCCCGGAACGGATATGAAGTTCTATCATATTTTCTGGACCATCGGTGCGGAGGAGAACCGTCAGGTCAGTCCGTTCCATCTGGCAGCCAGAGTGCTGCAGGAACAGGGACAGGGCACATCACCACTGATTTCCGGTATTTATCCCGGCTATGAAGGGTATTATAATTATTTCAATGTGGGGGCCTCCGGAAGCACCAACGAACAGGTGATCATCAATGGATTGAATTATGCCAAAAATAATAACTGGAAGGGAGCCTACTATTCCATTCTGGGAGGAGCGGAAGTAATCTCCGCGAATTACATACGGAAGGGCCAGGATACCTTATATTTACAGAAATTCAACGTATCCCCCACAGCCAGCAACCCGATATATACCCACCAGTATATGCAGAACATCTCAGCGCCCACCACGGAAGCCCTGAGCATCAAAAAACTGTATGAGAGTGCCGGAGCACTGGAGAATACCTTTGTATTCAAGATCCCGGTCTACGAAAATATGCCGGCAAGCCCCTGCCCGATGCCGACTTCGTCTACCAACGTGGTATTGCAGGTGCCGTCGGGATATGATGCTGCCGCGATCTATGTGGACGGTGTCGCCTATACTCCGCAGGTGCGGAATAACCGCCGCATCGTTACCCTTCCGGACGGAAATGCACAGGCAGCAGTGGTCTATCGTTATAATGCCAACGGTGCGCCTATCGGCATGTATGTCTGGACCATGGAATACCGTAACAATGCCTATGTGGCGACGGAACAGCCGGAGCTGACAGATCTGCTGACCTACCACGGATTTTCCATCCGTATCACCGGAAAAGCGGGAATTCGTTTTAAGACCGGTATCAGTACCGACCTCAGAGCCAGATTACTGAACGGCGGTGTAAACGGCTATTCCCTGAAGGAATATGGAACGCTGGTCATGAACAATGCCAACCGTGCCTCCTATCCCATGATCAAGGGTGGTGAAAAAGTCATCAGTGGACTGGCCTATGGCACGAACGCTGACGGTTCCCATCAGGACAGCATTTACGAGACTGTGAGCGGAAGATACCGTTATACTTCCGTGCTGGTGGGACTTCCCTCCAGCCAGTACAAGGTGGAATATGCGTTCCGCGGATACATAATACTGAACAAGGACGGCAGAGACATTACAATCTACGGACCGGTACAGGCCCGCAGCATTTATGCACTGGCGGAAATGGTTCTGAACATGGGAACTTACCAGCCGGGATCCGCCGCAGATACTTTTCTGCGGAAGCTGATCAGTGATGCACAGTAACAGCCTGTCGGCTGTCAGCCATCGTAGAACGATCATAGATTTTGATAAAAACAGACGGGACAAAAAGATGAAAAGAAAAGCAACAAAATCTCTGGCACTGGCCATAAGCATAGCACTTGTCATTCCCCTGACGGCCTGCGGAGACGGCAACGGTGGGGAAGTAGAGGATGTGGTGACCCCGGTGGAAGCACAGCCGATGCTGTCCGAACTGGAGCTGGAGATCCTTAATCTGGAAACCAAATATAATAAAGGAGAATTCGCCGGAGCAGATTACCTCGCACTGGCAGATGCCTACAGCAGAGCAGGCGATATCCGCAAGCAGCGGGATATGCTGGAACAGGATTACCGGCTTTACGAAGATGCGGATGCATTTTCCACATTGCAGGGCCTCAGTGTAAATTTGGAAGAAGAGACGGAAGAGATCCGCAGCCGTGCACAGGAAATGTTAAATGATCTGGAACTGCCGGAATATCTGGACGAAAGCGTGAATCTCGTCGACAGCGGCGACTGGTTCTCCACCATGATGCCCAAACTGAAGGAAGGACAGCGCAGCTACTATCTGGAGCGGGATGCACAGCCGCTATTCTATGCGCAGGTGGGATATACCGGCGAGGGACAGCGTTTTTCCAAAGTGTGGTATACCGGAAGTGAGACAAAACGCTTCCTGAGTCAGGAAGGAACCATCATCCGCCTGGTGACCGTGACTTCCACGGTGGCAGGGGCAGAGGATCCGACTTCGACTGCGGGAACCGATACAACAGCTGAGACGGCGGACATTCAGGACACCGCCACCCCTCGGGCTGCCACCCCGGCAGACATGGGTGCCTGGAACGGTACTTTTGAGTCCTGGAGCGTGGACTGCGCTACCGGCAGCATTACCCATGAACAGGGTACCATGCAGAAGGGTGTGCTCACCGGTGACTACACCTGTGACGTACATGCCGGAGAGGGCGGACTGGATGCATTTTCTCTCTGGAACAACCGGGAAGGCATGGAATATATTACTTATACCGGCAGTTTTGATTCCGAGGGAAAGGCGTTGGTAGAACAGCCCTCCGAGGAAATCCGGAAAAAACTGCTGGAAGGAACAGATGATACGGATCTGATTCTCTACGCTTATGATGCGACCGGCGAGAACTGCCTTTGGCAGGGAACCGGTGCGGAGACTTCCGTGGCGGATTATCGATTTGGCGGGGAGCTGATCGGATTGGAGACCCGGCCGGAATATACCTCCTATGAGGTGCCGGAGACTATGGCAACGGATGACGACGGAACAGGAAGCACAGGAGAGACAGGCACTGAAAAACCCCAGATCCGCATCTTTGACGGAGAAATCCAGTGGTTCGACGGAAAATACTGGGTCAGCGCAGGTAATGTGAAAGAGATGGCAAAACAGGATCCTTTTGCAGCATACGAAGAGAACCATGATACGGCAGCACCCGGAGACACAGCGGGAACTACCGGAGGCGATACAACAGACGGAAATGCCGGGCAGAGCATTACCGGAGGCAATACCACCGGAACAGCTGGCGGCAACAAAAATTCCGGAACGATTCAGAAGCCCGCGGCAACCCCGAAGCCTACGACAAAGCCGTCCACCTCAAAACCCGGTACCACCAAACCTTCTGCAACTCCGGCACCCACTGCAACTCCGGTACCGGCAGCAACCCCAGCACCGGCGCAGAGCAATGACAACAGCAGCTCCGGCGGCAGCAGTGACAGTGGAAGCACCGGAGGAGACAGCGGCAGCAGCGGCGGAAGTGACGTGGATATGGAGTGGACACCGGATCTGTTGTAGTCCAGCGCATGCGATAGATCACATTGGACTGTTCAGAGGCAGCCCGGAAAATAGTGGATAAAAAGATACATATTGAAGGGTGCTGCACAGAAAAGTGAAACATTTGCAATGAGGAGGATTCATTCATTGAAATATCCATTCAAACAGAAGATATTAGAATCGAAAAAAATAGAGCTGCTGCTGGTGGCATTGCTCCTATTGGCGGCTATCGTCATCCGGGCATACCATTTCGGAGCGCCGCCCATCGGTGTACATCAGGACGAAGCCATGGCTGCCGTGGATGCCAAAGCACTGGCGGACTACGGTACAGACCGTTACGGAATGCGGTATCCGGTGCATTTTACGGCGTGGGTCAGCAGCCAGATGAGCGTATTACTTTCCTACTGCATGATCCCGTTTATTAAGCTCCTGGGATTCTCCACGGTATCCACGAGACTGCCAATGCTGGTGATCAGCTGCCTGGGACTGCTGGCGCTGTACCTCTTCGGCAGACAGCTGGCCGGCAAATGGACCGGCATGATCGTGCTGATCCTGGGGACCATCAGTCCCTGGCATTATATGCAGAGCCGGTGGTCCTTTGACTGTAACCTGTTCCCCCATGTGTTCCTGATCGCGGTTGTACTGCTGATCGCCGGACTAAAAAAGAAACCGCTGTTGTACCTTTCCATGGTGATGTTCGGACTGTGCTCCTATGCCTACGGAATTGCGGACTATTCGGTACCGCTGTTTTTACTGGTGGTTGCTATTTATCTCCTGCGGCAGCAGGCAGTAAATTGGAAGGAGCTGGCAGCCTGCTTTGTGCTGTACCTGGTGATCGTGCTGCCGGAATTTTTATCTATGCTGCTTACCCTGCTGGGAAAGCCCGGAATCGAGACACCGCTTTTTACGATCCCGTCGTTCCTCTCCAGCAACCGCGGCAATGATATTCTGTTCGCTAACTTCTCCTGGAAACAGCTGTGGGAGAATATCGTCTGGACCTTTACCACCACCTGGGGCTCCGGGGACAAGAGCGTGACCAACACCATGGTGAGATTCGGCCCGGTGTACTATATCACGGATCTGTTCTTTGTCATCGGACTGGTCAGCATCCTCCGCAGACTCCGGGGAATGGAAAAAAAGGAACGTTACCCCTATGTCGCACTGTTAGCATGGCTGGGCATGGGACTGTGGGTAGGCATCCTTACCAAAAATGTGACAGTGAACCGTATCAATATCATATTCTATCCGGTACTGATCATCGGGGGCATCGGTATCGCACGCTGCATCCGGAAGGTGCACCTCCTGTCCGTACCCATTGCAGCGGCCTACGGTGTGATGGCACTGATGATGGCACAGATGTATTTTGGCAGCTGGGGAGAACTCAGCCGGATCTATTACTACGATCCCTACATACAGGCGTTGAACTATGCACATACCATCGATTGCGATGCCTATTACATCTATCCGGACCCCCAGGGAATCGATGCCGGCGCTACCTTAGGCGAGATCCTGACTATGTACACCCACCGGATCGATGCGCATTACTATCAGGGCATCAGTAACGTACAGGACGGCGTGGAACTCCTCCCGTATAAAGAACGCTACCATTATGAAAACGTCACGGCAGAGACCGTAGCAGCCAATGAGGCGTCCGGAGAGCGGGTAGTGTATATCGTGGATTCCGGACAGAGAGAGCTGTTCGATCCGGAGAAGTATGAGATCACTTCTATCTATGACCGGTTTTATGTGGTGAAAGATAAATCCAAAAAAAGACTTTCATTGGAATTATACCGGAAATGTGATAAAATCATGGCATAGCATGTATGTGGCATGAAATAACGGTAACAATGCATGAGAGACTTAGAATTTTTAATGACTGGCTATGGGAGGAAAAGCAGAACATGAAGATAGAATCGATAAAAATCCATAACTATAAGGTTTTTAAAGATGTCGAAGTAAAGGACATTTCCAACATGGCTGTATTCCTTGGAAAAAACGGCGTTGGTAAAACTACCTTTTTTGACGTATTCGGCTTTTTACATGATTGCCTGAACAGTAATGTCAGATCAGCATTAGCTAAAAGAGGCGGATTTAAGGAAGTGGTATCAAGGGAACAAAAGGGCAATATAGAATTTACCATTAAGTTCAGAGCTTCTGAGGAGGAACCATTGATTACCTATGAGATATCCATAGGATTGGATGAGCATGCTAGAGCAGTTGTAAAAAAAGAAGTATTGAGATTTAGAAGAGGACAGAAAGGGTCTCCTTGGAAAGTACTGGACTTCTCTTGTGGGGAAGGAATCGCAGCAGAGGGGAAACTCAACTCTTATGAAGATGTAAATCTGGCAAAACGTCGAAAACAAAAACTGGATTCGCCTGACATTCTGGCGATTAAAGGGTTGGGACAGTTCAAAGAGTTTGAAGCTGTGTCCACATTTCGCCGTTTGATTGAGGATTGGTACGTTGCTGATTTTAGAATTGATGCTGCCAGAGAACGTCAGGAAGCAGAATACGGAGAACAGCTTTCGAGAACCGGAGATAATTTATCAGTTGTAACAAAATACTTATATGACAATCATCCGGATATATTTAACAAGATCATAGAGAATATGAAACTCCGGGTACCCGGTGTCGAAAAGGTGGAGGCACAGGAAACACAGGACGGTTATATTGTGTTAAGATTTCAGGACGGAAAATTCCAAAATCCTTTTTCAGCAAAATATGTTTCTGACGGCACAATAAAAATGTTCACGTATCTTGTCTTGCTGAATGATCCTTTACAGCATGCACTCTTATGCATAGAAGAACCGGAAAACCAGCTTTACCCGGAATTGTTAGGGGGGCTGGCGGAGGAATTCCGCAATTATGCAAATGCAGGCGGACAGGTGTTTGTGTCTACGCATTCTCCGGATTTTTTAAATGCGGTAGAACTGGAAGAAATTTATTATCTGCAGAAAAAAGATGGATTTACCACAATAAAAAAAGCCTCGGATAATCCGATAGCCAGAAAACTGTGTGAAGCGGGTGATCTGCCCGGGGCATTATGGAAACAGGGGTTATTGGTGGAGGGATAGAATGAAGTTAGTCTTTTTACTGGAAGAAGAATCTATGAAACACTTTTTGGATGGTATATTACCAAAGATATTACCTCCGGATGTTGGTTTCATTACCGTCCCACATGAAGGAAAATCAGATTTACAGAAATCTGTGCCTATTAAACTGCGAGCATGGAAGGAACCGGGAGTGAAATTTGTAATTGTACAGGACCAGGATACCGGTGACTGCCGTGAACTTAAACGCAAGCTTGTAGAATTGTGCGGAGATACAACGCAAGAGGTATTGATTCGTATAGCTTGTCATGAATTGGAGGCATGGTATTTCGGAGATCTGGAGGCGGTATCTAAAGCTTATGGGAAAAACATTACAGTTTTGGCGAAAAAGAAGCAATACAGGGTACCGGATGATATTATTTCACCCAAAAGAGAATTGAAGAAATATCTTCCGGAGCATCAACAAATCAGTGGTGCAAAAAGAATAGCACAGTACATAGATATAAACAGAAATACATCTGAAAGCTTTCAGGCTCTTGTAAGCGGAGTGAGAAAATTGATAAGCTAGATGATACGGTCGTATTGCAGAAAAGACATCGGTGGCAAGATCGATGTCTTTTGCAATATGTGGTATTGTATGCTTACCTGGATAAGTTGTGAAAGATGCGGATACAGCTTGAAATCGTGGATGTTCATGTGCTAAATTATAATTAGGCTTTTGGACAGAACATGCTTCTATTAGATTAGTTCAGAGAAAAGCTGATTAAATCCGGTGGGTAAAACTGGTAAAAAAAAAGAAAAAAAAGAAAAAGCTTGTAAGATTTTGCTGTAAATCGTCATGTAGTATATGAGGGGATATATTACAGTATTAAATTTGAAAGTTATAGAAAATAGGAAAAGATTCAATGAAGGATAATTTCTAATTATCTTACATTAATGAATAGGATGGACGAATGAAAAATATAGACTTATTTAGTTTCGAATTTGTTGATCGTGAAAATGAAAGAATGGTAGTAAAAAACTTTATACTATCGCCTGCCACCGATAATGTATTATGGATTCATGGAGAAAGTGGTGTTGGAAAGACTGAATTGGTAACCTATTTTTCTTCCTGCTTTTCGAATTACAAATACATACATATTAATCCTGTTAAGACCCAAACGACTAGCTATTTTTCTGCACTTACTAAAGAACTTGAAAAAGAAAAATCCTCGTTACCCAATTTTATTCAAAAAAACTATAAAGAAATAAGAGACTTAGCCAAAGATACTATTTCTGAAATTAATTTGAAGACTAAATTCGTATCAGGAGCATTAGAAATAGGTGAAAAAATTTTTATTGATGTTAATGGAGATTTTTTTTCAACAGCCAACGTTCTTACTCGATATATAAGTAAGTTATCAAAAAAACAAATGTACATTTTTATATTTGATAACTTTCAACAATGCGATTTAAATTCACTAGAAATAATACAAGAACTTTGCGGAAATCTTTTAGGAACAGATAACATAAAGTTTATTTTCATTACAACAGATGGTACTATATCGTCTGATTCAGAAGTTATCGAATTTTTGGCAGAAAAAATACCATCATTACCAATCATAATTAAACCATTTGAAGAAAAAGATTTTTTTTTAGATATCCTATTGAATATTTATAAATTAGATAATATTACAAGGGAGGAGTTAGAATCTTTATTTAAGATATGCAATGGGACACCTGAAAAGCTAAAAATTTTTTTACGAAATATGTATTTGTCAAAGGGCATTGAATATGATTGTAATAGTACGCTAGCACGTTTGATACCTTCAATATTTAATGAAACATTGAGCAAAGGCGTTGATAATGTTGATTTGGAAGCACTAGGAATTATTGATAAGCTAGTATTTAAGATAATGATTTGTTGGAATGAAGTAATATCAATCCCTCTCTTAGAGGATATTACCCATTATATTGCTAGTGAAATACTTTATCTTCCAGATGAACTTAAACAAGAAATAATTAAAGCAATACATAATTTGTTAACGCTTAATATTGTGGAGTTAGGTGTAACGGGTCTAAAAATCAAGCATGATTTGTTGTATTTATCATATATATCAAAGTATAATACAGTTCCCGAAGCATTACTTTATAATAAGTTGTATGATTATATTAATCTTAACAAAGAAAAAATAATTGAAACTTATTCTCAGACTTTTTTTAATTTAAACAATGCATTATATTCTTACTACGCTAATCATACTTCTTGGGTACAAAACAACTTAGAGTGTTTAAAAATGCTAATGGCTCAATCTGATTACCGTAATATTGCTATTATTATTAATCGTCTAGAAAAAAGTTTTGCTGAAATGAATGCGAATGATTTAATATTATTAGCTGAATGCTTTTACAACTGCGGTAAATATGAAAAAGCTAGAAATATTTTAAATTATTCTTTTAGCAAGTTATCCAATGATGAAGAATATTTTAAGTATTATTATTTATCTGGTAAAATATATAATATTATATTAGACAAAAATAATGCGGAGAAAGAGCTATTATTAGCGAAAAAGTATATTCAGCCTGGAACAGATAAGGAAATTTTAGTAAAGCATATGCTTCAGCTTGTAATAGTAGAGGTGGTAGGAAGAAAACAGGAAGCCAAAGAAATTTTTTGTTCGATTTCCGAACATATAGAAGAGTATAATGTGAACTCAAGAGCACTTGGGATATTATTAAAAAATTGCTCAAATTATTACAGTGGCAAAGCTGCTTTAGCCTTACTCGATAAAGCATTATCAATAAGTGAAACCAATGATGACTTAGTAGAAACAGCCTATGTAAAAAATAACATGGGATATGAATTTTTTAAACTAAATAACTATGAAGAATGCAAAAAATTATATAGAGAATCACTGTATATCTTGAGTCAAACTAAAGTACATGAAAGCGCTTATCCATTAAGTAATTTGGCGATTTGTTACATGATTGACAACAAATATAATGAAGCAATATCATTAATTAAACGTGCTTTTTACTGGAACCGTTCTAGTTATCTTGATATCGTACTTAATACTCATTTAATGTTATGCTATGAGCAGATAGGCAAAAAAGAGGAATCTTATATAATTGCGAATATGTTATTTGAAAAATTAGAAAGTAAGGAGGTAAAAGATTCAGTAATTTTAAGAAAAGTATATTTAAATTTGGCAATCAATTTTGATAGATTGGGTTTTATCCAATCAGCGAAGAAATGTGCAAAAAAAGCTTACATTTTTAGCATCAATTCTTCTTCAGAATATCGCGCTGCAAAAATATATGTAAAATATTTCGGATCTATTTCGAACGAAATATTAACCATAAAAGATCAGTATTGCACAAAGTGCTATTTTGATCATTGGATTACTATTTTTTCTCATGACTAGAAATTCTTTTTATAATTGTATCTATATACTCTATTAAAATATTGTCAAACAAAATATTATGCTCCTGGCAGATAATTGCACATTCAGAGGTACTACTTACACGTGGAACGGAGTTCATTTCGAGAAAGTATATTTCCCCTGTTACAGTAACCCGATAATCAATGCGCGCAATATCACGAGCACCAAAATGTTCAAAGATTCGTAGAGAGGTTTCTTTAATTTTTGAACATAATTCAGCACTGATATATTTGTTCGCAGGATATTGCTTTCTCAGTTTTTGAGATTTCTCTCGAAGACCTAAAACTTCGTTTGATAGAATGATTTTATCGTAAATGCTTGTAAGGATTACTTCGTTAAAACGATAATCACCAGGATTACCAATAATCAAGTCTGTTATTTCATAACCGGGTATATATTCCTCTATAACAACTTCTGTATATTTTTTGGACTCATTTAAAGCATTGATTAATTGTTCCATGTTATAACATACACTTGATTGTGAAATGCCAAGAGATGAGCCTTCTGTATTTGGCTTTACAATCAATGGAAAATCCGGTAAATTTGTGTCGGAAATAGAAATGCGTTCCTCAAGATTATTATTAATCAAAATGCCTATAGGTATGTTAATATTTAATTCGTTTACTGCAATTTTTGAATAGTGTTTATTATTCATTAAAGCAACTGCAAATATTGGAGAGCCAGAATAATTTGCATTTAACATTTCGCATAACATTGGAACTTGTATTCTGCTATATGGTTGTGTTAAACCATCAGACATATTTAACATTAAACTTTGCGTCAAATTCACATTTTTTCTATATGCTTCTATTAGTTGGTTTACACCTCCAAATATTTCACTGTTATATCCACAAGCATTTAAAATTCTGCATATCTCCTCGACACTTTTTCGAGTTGGATGATCGTTAAAAACAATGTTGCTATCACTAAAATTATTAAAATCTTCACGAAAATCACATACTATCTTTATATTTTTCATTCGTCCATCCTATTCATTAATGTAAGATAATTAGAAATTATCCTTCATTAACCACCATAAAGTTCCTAGGATGTTTATTCACCAGAATATCTTTCTGCTTAGCACTGGACACATGAGTATAGATTTCTGTCGTGCTGATAGAACTGTGTCCGAGCATTTTCTGGATATAGCGGATGTCTACATCCTGCTCTAACAGCAGGGTGGCGAAAGAATGGCGGAACATATGAGGTGTGATATGTTGTTCGATTTCGGCGAGAGCAGCATAACGGTTAATCATAAAACGGACGGACTGATCAGACAATTTCTGCTTTCTTTTATTGACAAAAAAGTACCCACAGGCAGAAATGTCCGCTTTAAAGGTGCTTTGATATGTTGCCAGGGCAGAAATGACCTCGCAATTCCCAAACTGCAGAATACGTTCTTTAGAGCCCTTCCCATAGATCAGTACAGTGTTGTTCTCTAAATCAATATCCGAAGGCTTCAGAGAACATAACTCTGAAATACGCATCCCTGTGGCAAATAATAATTCAATTACGGCAATGTCACGCAGACAGCATTTGAACTGATAGGCAGAGACGGTCTGCATTTTCTGCGCGTAGAGTACGGATAAGAACTTCTGAATAGAATGAAATGAGATAGTCTTGGGAAGAAGCTTGGCTTCGCGAAAATATACATCCAGTTTGTCAAAGGGATTTTGCGCTAAAAACTCCGTATACTCCAGATAATGGAAAAAAGCTTTCAGACTGGCAATTTTACGTTTGACGGATTTGGATTTGTAATGTTTGAACAATTCTGTAATATAGGAATCTACAGCTTTTTTGGAGAAAGGGTCAGAAATATCTAGGCAGAAGCTGTTATACTGATTTAAGTCAATTTTGTATGCTTTAATTGTTTTGAAATTCAGCTGCTTACGATATTCACAATAGTTGAGATACTCTGAAATATAATCTTTTAAAGTGTTCATAGGTATGTTCTCCTTGAAGTTTTTTCTTAAGAATTTCTATGATAATAAATAAAAGCTTGTACTTGTAGCCTAAATTGATTAAAATCCCATCTTTGACACTTTATAGAGCCAAAACCAGCCATAACCCCGGTGTTTATCAGGGGTGTGGCTGTTTTGACTTTTGCATCGATATTGTACTATTTTGTAAATTGTGCTATTTTTTCTGTTTTGTTTCTTTGATGATTGTCCGCATATCTGCCTTCGAGATGAATTCATAATCCGTTCGGAAACCGAAGGCTGTGTGCAGGGCATCTGTCAGTTTCGTGCGTTTGTAGGAAGGAATGTAGCCGCTGTCTTTGGACAGCAGGGTCATATTCATTTCCCGGAGTGTCTTCAAAATTTCGCTGCAGGTGAATTCTTCTAAAAGCTTTTTTTCCAGCAGTCGGTACACCAGAAGACTGATGTAACAGGTCAGGAAATGTGCTTTTATGCTGTCTTCCCGTCTTACAAAAACAGGTCTTGCTTCGAATTCTGTTTTCATGATCCGGAAGTTTTCTTCGATCTCCCAGCGGCGTCTGTTGATGTTGATGACTTCACGGATATCTCCTTCCAGGTTCGTTACCACTGCACAGAAACCGTCATACATGGCTTCTTCCCGGATACGCTCTTCATCCAGCTGGAAAATCTGTTTCTGTGCGATCTCTCCGTCACCGGTAACTGCTGTTTTCTGAATGAAACGGGAAGGATCGTTAGGATTTTTTCCTTTCCTGGCTTTATCCGAGGACTGCATGATCCTGATGGCACGTTCGATCTGACCGGCCCGGATCCTCTGCTGGTATGCCTTGTATTTCGGGGAGTATGTGATGATAACAGTTTCGTCCATATCTTCCGTGACAATGGGGTATTCTTTGTAATAAACAGTGTTGTACACTTCGGGGTCGGTTTCATCCAGTGTGGAAATGTCTATGAACTTGTCTAATCCCGGAACCTTGAACTGTGTCGGCAGGAGCGCCAGCTCACGTTCTTCCTTTTTCATTTTTTTCAGGGAATATGTGATCACATAAGACCTGTTTCCAAAGCTGTTAAAAAAGCGGTTGCCCTTACTGCCAAACCCGGCATCGGAGCAGAAGATAAACTCGCTGCAGTTAAAATCCCGGATCACTTTCGTCTCCAGAGGCTTCAGGGTGAGCTGTTCGTTCTGGTTTCCGGGATACAGGTCAAAGGAAAGGGGGATGCCGTCTGCATCCATGAAAAGCCCCATGGTCACGATGGGATTGGGTCTGTGTTCCTTGCTTTTGCCATACTTTTTCATGCCATCTTCCGCTTCAATCTCAAAATAATAGTTGGTGCAGTCGTAGTAAAGAATTTTTGAGTTACGCGGATGGACAAAGTTGGAGTTCTGGTAAAGCTCTTCCTGAATGTAATCCGATTCTTCTGCAAGAACGGAAAGGGAACGGTAAAGATTCTGCAGGGAATACTTCGGCGGTTCCAGCAGGGACTGGCAGTAAGAGAAGCTGCTGAGCTTGCTGGAAGGGGAAAGGATCCTGGCATAGATCAGATCCGTAAGGATAGCATGGGAATCGTAAGTAAACCTGTGATGGTTACGGATATTTCGGCAGATGCTGCCGAACATTAGTTCGGTACAGAGCTGCTGCAGGAACAGATAGCCGACATTGAAGAGACGCTCTTCGTCCAGTGGGATACGGGCAAGCGGGGAAAAGGAAACCGTAACTTTTTCCCTGCGCTGGTTGTAGAGCAGAGTTTCTTTTTCCGCTTCTTTTTTCACCCAGTCCATCATGGCAGCTTCGTCTCCGGAGAACTGTGCCAGAAGATCATTGTATTTCCCGAGTTTTTTATAGATGCGGGAAGAAGTTTTACCGTTTTCCTTGCGGTAGGACTGCTTGATATAAACATCCTGATTACCTTTATTTCCAGTGATAGATACATACATAACGCTTTTCTCCTATAAATAAATTCCATTTTCTTTATTATACGCAAAGCGTACAAAGTAGCACTATAAAAACATAAAATTTGACAAAAAATAAGCCATAGATGGCTTAAATAAAGGATTTGCATTAAAATGTTAAAAAAAGAAGTGTCAAACTCCCGGGCTGCAGTGAGGATTTCTTAATTTTTTGTGGATTCTTATGTGAAAATTGCTTTTTACTTCCCTGCGTGGTACAATAAAATGACTTATGATTATTATTATGTGTGCCGAGAGGGAAGTAAGAAGATGAAACAGAACTTTTTGAAAATACCCATCAACAGAATTATCGCGTTGATCTTATTAGATATCATGTCTATCGTTGTGGCATCCTTTGCCGCATTATACATCCGTTTTGATTTCAGTTTTGAGGGAATCCCTCAGGAATACCTGATCAAATTTGAAAATATTATTGTCTACAATATCATACTGACATTGGTCTTCTTCGCATTGTGGAAGCTGTACAAAAGTGTATGGCGCTATGCCAGTGCCACAGAACTGCTGAACATCGTATTCGCTACCACCTGTGCAAGTATTGCACAAGCGATTTTATGCCATATTCTGGATCAGAAGATGCCGCGCAGTTATTATGTGCTCTACTGGTTCTTACTGTTCGGAATGACATGTGCTATTCGCTTCAGCTACCGGATCCTGCGTCTGATCAATTCCAAGCGGACGGAACTCAGGACGAAGAAGGACGGCAGCAATGTCATGCTCATCGGCGCCGGAGCAGCAGCGAATGCTATCTTAAAAGAAATCGAGACCAGCAGCTATCTGAATCTCAATCCCAAATGCATTATCGATGATAACCCCGGCTGCCATGGCAAATTCTTACGCGGCGTACCGATCGTAGGCGGCAGGGACAAGATCATTGATGCCGTAGGCCAGTATAACGTGGATGAGATCATCTTCGCCATTCCCTCTGCCAATACCCAGGTGAAAAAAGAGATCCTGGATATTTGTAAGGAGACCGGATGCAAGATGCGTACGCTCCCGGGTATGTATCAGCTGATCAACGGAGATGTCTCGGTAGCCAAATTAAAAGAAGTCGAGATCGAAGACCTCCTGGGCAGAGATCCTATCGAGATCAATACCGAAGAAGTATTGAATTATGTGAAAGATAAAGTCGTACTGGTCACCGGTGGCGGCGGGTCCATCGGCAGCGAGCTGTGCCGGCAGATCGCCAGACATCAGCCGAAACAGCTGGTCATCGTAGACATCTATGAGAACAATGCCTATGAGATCCAGCAGGAGCTGCTTCGGAAGTATCCGAAGCTGAACCTGGTCGTGCTGATCGCTTCTGTACGTAATACAGAGCGTATCGAGGATATCTTCCGCAGATACCGCCCAAATATCGTCTACCATGCGGCAGCACATAAGCACGTGCCCCTCATGGAGGTCAGTCCCAATGAGGCAATCAAGAATAATGTCTTCGGTACCTTGCGTACCGCACAGGCAGCGGACAAGTACAGTGTGGAGAAATTCGTACTGATCTCTACGGATAAGGCAGTGAACCCTACGAATGTCATGGGTGCCTCCAAGAGAATGTGTGAGATGGTGATCCAGATGATGAACCGTAAGTCACAGACCAATTTCGTGGCAGTGCGTTTCGGTAATGTATTGGGCAGTAACGGCAGTGTCATTCCCCTGTTCAAGAAACAGATTGCGGAAGGCGGCCCGGTTACCGTTACGGATCCGAACATTATTCGTTACTTCATGACGATACCGGAGGCGGTATCCCTGGTACTGCAGGCGGGCGCCTATGCCAAAGGCGGAGAGATCTTCGTATTAGATATGGGAGAACCGGTGAAGATCGTAGACTTGGCGACGAACCTGATCAAGCTGTCCGGATACAAGCCGGGAGAGGATATCGAGATCAAATTCACCGGATTGCGTCCCGGAGAGAAGATGTACGAGGAACTCCTCATGAACGAAGAGGGATTGAAGAAGACTGCCAATAAGATGATCTATATCGGAAAACCCATCGAATTCGATGATGAAGTATTTCAAAAGCAGTTGGACAAGATTTATAAAGATGCTTATGACGAGACGGATAGGATCCGTGAGGATATTAAAGAGATCGTACCGACATATCAGATGAAAGGATAAAACTAAAATGAAAATACCATTTTCACCACCGGATATTACAGATGCAGAAATTGCACAGGTAACAGAAGCGTTGAAGTCCGGCTGGATCACGACAGGACCTAAGACAAAAGAATTGGAAAGAGAAGTAGCAACCTTTTGCGGAACAAGTAGGGCAGTATGCCTGAATTCCCAGACAGCGTGCGCAGAGATGACTTTGCGTTTGTTAGGCGTAGGAGAGGGTGATGAAGTCATCACCAGCGCATACACTTATACGGCCAGCGCATCGGTAGTATGCCACGTGGGAGCAAAACTTGTATTGGTTGATACACAGGCAGATTCTCTGGAAATGGACTATGACAAACTGGCTGAAGCAATTACAGAGAAGACAAAGGTGATCATCCCGGTAGATTTGGGAGGAGTACCTTGCGATTATGACAGAATCTTCTCTATCGTAAAGGATAAAGAGAAGATGTTTCGTCCGGCAAATGAGATCCAGAGGGCAATCGGCAGAATTATCGTAATGGCAGATGCGGCACATGCTTTTGGGGCAGCTTGGCATGATAAGCCGGTAGGGAGTATTGCAGACTTTTCTAATTTCAGTTTCCATGCAGTGAAGAATTTCACAACTGCGGAAGGCGGTGCTGTCACCTGGCGTGATATCCCCGGGGTGGACAATGAAACAATCTATCATCAGTATCAGTTATTGTCTTTACACGGACAATCAAAAGATGCTCTTGCTAAGACACAATTAGGTGCATGGGAATATGATATTGTAGGTCCATGGTATAAATGCAACATGACGGATGTTGTGGCCGGAATCGGACTTGCACAGATGAAGAGGTATTCAGGATTACTATCCAGAAGAAAAGAAATTATTACAACATATGATGCGGCATTCCGGCCTTTGGGAATCGAGACGCTGAATCATTATACTTCGGAACATCAATCTTCCGGACATCTGTATATTACCAGAGTACCAGGGATTACCTTGGAACAGAGAAATGAAATTATCATCAAAATGGCAGAAGAAGAGATTGCCTGCAATGTGCATTTCAAGCCGTTGCCGATGATGACTGCATATAAGAATCTAGGGTTTACTATTGTGGATTACCCCAATGCATATCAGAGGTTCGCAAACGAGATCACACTTCCTCTTCATACGAAATTGACGGATGAAGAAGTGAATTATATCATTAAGAAGTATACTGAAATCGTAAAACAATATCTCTAAGGAATAGGATAATAGTTATGCTGCGGAAATGGGAAGATCTTCCGAAAATGATGCAAACGGAAGCTGTACGTCCATACTATGAGTATTTGAATAAAAGAAGAGGAAGTTTGCTGCTGAAGCGGATGTTCGATATCGTTGTCTCAACTGTGTTACTGATCCTGGTATCGCCGATTTTGGTGATTTTATCTGTTATGATCGTAGCAGATTCAAAGGGTGGTGTGTTTTACAGACAGGAGAGAGTGACGCAATATGGACGGGTGTTCCGTATTTTCAAGTTCCGCACAATGGTGGCTAATGCAGATAAAATCGGCACTCAGGTAACGGTACAGAATGACAACAGAATTACAAAAGTCGGTGAAAAATTACGAAAATATCGATTGGATGAGCTTCCACAATTGTTTAATATCCTTATGGGAGATATGACATTAGTAGGTACGAGACCAGAGAGCACTCATTATGTAGAACATTATACACCGGAGATGTATGCGACATTATTACTTCCGGCGGGGGTGACTTCCGAAGCCAGTATCAGATATAAGGATGAGGCGGAATTGTTGAAAAATGCAGAGGATGCAGATCGGGTGTATATAGAAAAAGTACTTCCAAATAAGATGCAATATAATCTGGAGAGTATTCGAAAATTTAGTTGCCTGAAAGATATTGGAATAATGTTTAGAACTGTATTGGCAGTAGTTAGGTAGGAAAAGATGATAGATGGATTGGTATCAATTATTATGCCGTCATGGAATACGGCAAGATTTATTAAGGAGTCAATAGATTCTGTTAGGAATCAGACATATACGAATTGGGAATTGCTTATCGTGGATGACTGTTCTACAGATGATACTGATAAAATAGTGGCATCTTATACGGATGTGCGAATTAAGTATTTAAAAAATGAAAAAAATTATGGTGCTGCGTTAACGAGAAACAGAGCATTGAGAGAAGCTAAAGGCGAATGGATCGCATTCTTAGATTCTGATGACTTATGGGCACCGGAAAAGTTGGAACAGCAAATTAAATTCATGGTGAAGAATAATTATGTTTTTTCATATCATGATTATGTGAAGATTGATGAAGAATCAAAACCATTGAATGTTTATGTATCAGGACCGGAAATTATTACAAAACGAAGAATGTATAATTATGGCTATCCGGGATGCTTGACTTTTATGTACAGTGCTAAAACTATGGGGCTGATTCAAATAAAAGATATCAAGAAAAATAATGATTATGCTATTTTACTTAAATTATGCAAAAAGGCAGATTGCTACTTGCTAAAAGAAAATTTAGCGGAATATCGTATTCGTAAAAAATCTATATCTCATGATAAATTAAGTAAAAAATTGAAGAGCCATTATGATTTGTTTCATGTGTGTGATGAAAAAACAGCTCCAGTGGCACTGTGGTTTGCGTGTTGGAATATGTTTTATGGTGTGATAAAAAAGAAAAGATATGAAAAGAAGATTTAAAGACTGGTTAACATTTGCAAGAGTTAAAAATGAGTAATTGCCTGCGTGTATAAAGTAGCGTAAAATATAGAAAGATCGACTATTAATAGTCAAGTCTTAAAATGAATTTTTTTGAAAAAATACAGAGATTATGCATACTGTATTGCTGATATAAAGTAGGTTTATCCTAGAGCTATATGGTATATAGGGAAAACTTTTTAATAACAGGATTGGAAGTATAATGGTGGAGAATGAGATGCGTTAAAGCGAATGCTAAGAAGATGCTAGATATTATTAAGTAACCCTTTAATTTTATAAATCGTGATGAGATGTATAATAGCAAAAAGGCTAGAGATTTAAACATTCCTTGTGTGTTTATAAAGACACAGAGAAAATAAAAAATTCTATATCAAATTGAAATAAAAGTAATAATGGGTAACTCGAAATAGTAATGAGAATATAACGGAGATGACTATGAAAATTGCAGTAGCAGGCACGGGATACGTAGGATTATCTATAGCGATATTATTGGCTCAGCATCATGAAGTTGTGGCTGTGGATATTATTCCGGAAAAAATAGAAAAATTGAATAATAAGATAAGCCCAATTCAAGATGAGTATATCGAAAAATACTTGAATGAAAAAGAATTAAATCTGACAGCAACACTGAATGCTGAAAATGCATACAAGGATGCTGATTTTGTTGTGATTGCAACACCAACGAATTATGACAGCAAAAATAATTTTTTTGATACATCTGCAGTGGAAAAAGTAATTCAATTAGTATTAAGCTATAATTCTAATGCAATTATGGTAATTAAATCAACGATACCTGTTGGATATACGGTGAAAGTCCGAGAAAAGTTTCATTGTGATAATATTATTTTTTGTCCGGAGTTTTTGCGTGAATCGAAGGCATTATATGATAATCTATATCCTTCCAGAATTATTGTAGGGACAGACGAAAAAAATCATAAACTTTTGAAAGCAGCCAAAACTTTTGCCTCTCTATTGCAGGAAGGTGCAATTAAAGAAGATATAGATACTCTAATTATGGGATTTACAGAGGCAGAAGCTGTTAAATTATTTGCTAATACATATTTAGCATTGAGAGTATCTTATTTTAACGAATTGGATACTTATGCCGAAATAAAAGGATTGAATACACAACAAATTATTAATGGTGTATGTTTAGACCCACGAATTGGTTCTTATTATAATAATCCCTCTTTTGGCTATGGTGGATATTGTTTACCGAAGGATACGAAACAGTTACTTGCAAACTATGGGGATGTCCCTCAAAATATGATGTCTGCAATAGTAGAGTCAAATCGAACAAGAAAAGACTTTATTGCAAATCAAATTTTAAAGAAGGCAGGGTGTTATGTTTATAATGATGCAAACTCTTGTGATGTTTCTATGGGAAAAAAAGTCGTAATAGGTGTATATCGTCTTACTATGAAATCTAACTCTGATAATTTTCGGCAATCTTCAATTCAGGGAGTGATGAAGCGAATTAAGGCTAAAGGAGCAAAAATCATAATTTATGAGCCTACACTGGAGGATGGAACAGCTTTTTTTGGTAGCGATGTAGTAAATGATTTGAAAAAATTCAAAGAGCAAAGTCATGCAATTATTGCTAATCGGTATGACAGTTGTTTGGATGATGTTAAAGAAAAAGTGTATACACGAGATTTATATAGGAGAGATTAGTTATGCCGCAAACATTTTGCAAGTATACTGACATTTTCTTTATATTTTTTTACCATTTTAATTGATTTTCTTGAAAATATTTTTAGACTGCATTTTTTTAGGCAGGTTTGGACCATGAGAGGTTTGTCATTATAACTATGGGTAGGACGAAACCGCGAAGGAAACATGGATAGAAATATAGAAAATAGAAAGAAAAAAGAACTGTACCAATGGAAGACCTTAACGATCTGATACAGGGTATTACAAATATTGTGTAAAGACCAACAGGCACATTCTCTTTCCATACACTAGTCAGTCGAACAGTGCCAGTGTAAGATTTCTGGTTTTTACAGAATTATAAGGCAAAGTGAAACGCTCAACTTTCATATGCTTGGTAAAGAGAAGACCCTTTTTTGAACGTGGAAGCACGATTGCTACAGAAGAAAACAGGGTGTCCAGAACAAAGAAAGTTGGTAGTATTTGCATTCAATGATGAGATAGTATCATTCCATAGTGCATATTAGTATAGCCACAGACAACGTAAATAGCTGAAAAACGGCATTGCTAAGCATGGTGTATAATTCGACAGAGAATCTCGGAAGAGGCTAGGAAGCCAAGTGAGATGCTAATAGCATACATCGTGATTATTGCTCTGCTCATACCATTGCTTGCCAGTCAGACCGCGTTGGGACTGTTCCTTACAAAGGCAGTCCACTGGTGAAACTTGACCTGTTGCAATTTATTAGTAGTTGCGATAACTGCTTGAGATAAGACACAAGAAAAATACCAATATGAGGGCAATGATGGTAAGGCACTTATAATAGAGTGCGTAAGAAAATACTAGTAATTTTAAGGAGAATGTTATGGTCAAAATTTGTCATATTACAACAGTGCATCCAAATAGATATGATGTAAGAATTTTTGAAAAGGAATGTGTGACGTTAGCAAAGAATGGATACGAGGTAACTTTAATTGTTAATGATAAATTACAAGATGAACAATGCAAGGGAGTAAAAATAGTTTCATTGCGAATAAATGCCAAAAATAGAGTTGATAGAGCAATCAGGGTGGCACAGGAGGCATTTAGTAAGGCAGAAAAAGTAAATGCAGAAATTTATCACATACATGATCCCGAATTGCTGGGGATAGCAGTAAAATTGAAAAAAAATGGGAAAAAGGTCATTTTTGATAGTCACGAGTTTACGGCAATGCAAATTTTGACCAAAGAATATATTCCGGTGTTGATTAGGAAACAGATGTCTGATATATACAGATATTATGAGGAAAATAGGATTAAAAAACTATCAGGTTTAGTGATGCCTTGTTTATATGATGGGAAAGATTATTTCTCAAAAGTACAAATTCCTAAAGTTATTATAGGTAATATGCCTATTATTAATCAAATTGGTGATTTATGTAAAACATATGAAAAAAAAGACAAAGTATGCTATGTGGGAAGTATAACTGAGTCCAGGGGGATATTTCATATGATTAAGGCGGCTTTTTTAGCAGAAAAAAAATTGGTATTAATAGGTGATATGTCGCTTGAAATGAAACAAATGTTAGAACAAATGCCGGAATATAGTAATGTGGAGTATCTTGGAGCTTTGTCTCATGATGTAGCGCTGCATGAAATGTCAAAATGTGCAGTAGGACTAGCACTTCTTCAAGACGAAGGACAGTATTCAAAACTAGGTAACCTTCCTACAAAACTGTATGAGTACATGATGCTAGGAATACCGGCAGTTATTTCTAATTTCTCTTTTTATGAGAAAATGCTTAAAAAATATGAATTCGGTATTGCTTGTGATCCTTCGAATGACTTGGCAATAGCAAATGCAATAAATACAATAATTTCAAACGATGAAAAAAGACAACTAATGTCTGAAATGGGTCGAAAAGCAATACAGATGGAATTGAATTGGGAACAAGATGCTAAAAAGTTACTAGAATTTTATGAAACTCTATGAGGTTAAGAAAGAAATAGTTACGCAGTTATCTAGAATTTGGGACAAACGGTTAAACTGTAAAAGGACAATAAGATATAGCAACCATAGGGAGAAAAAATTATGAACTTATACCTAAAAATAATTTTGGGTGATTGGGAAAATGCAAGTAGGGATAAGCGCGAGTTAAGAGTTGCAATGGAATTAGGCTATGATATTGTAGTTATAGCAAGCACAAAAAAAAATAATAAAATATTTAAAGATAAAGTTGAAGAATTTGATGTTATTAGAATACCAACAAGAAGCTTTGGAGAAGGGAAAATCAAAAAATATTTAGGATATATTTGGGGATATATTTTATTTATAAGAGAAGCAAGAAAACTGGATGCCAAAATAATAAGTGGACATAATTATGATGCATTGTCTGTTGGGTATTTATCTCAAGTAGGGAAAAAGAACAAGGCAAAATTAATATATGATTCTCATGAGTTTGAATTAGAACGAAAAAAACGTTCTTGGTTAGGAATTAGATTGTTAAAAATGATAGAAGGTTTTTTACTAAAGAGAACAGATATTAATATGATGGTGACAGATACGATTGCGGATGATGTGCAACGTATTTACTCATTACAGAAACGACCGCTTGTAATAAGAAATATACCTGAAAGGGCAGAAATATGTGAGGAAGTAATCGAAAGAAATAGGTTAGAGTTATGTAAACATTTAAATATCAAAGAAAATGGAACTGTTATAATGATTCATGGTGGAATTGCACCAGGAAGAGGGATCGAAGAGGCAATTCAGGCGACGGAAATACTTCAAAATGTAGGTCTGATTGTAATGGGATATGCATTGGATGATGCCTATAGACATAAACTTGTAGAATTAGCAAATGAAAAAAAAATAAACGATAGAGTATATTTTAAAGAGGCAGTCCCGTTTGCTGATCTGTATGGATATGTGGCAGCAGCAGATATAGGATTGGTTTTAATACAAAACAAGAGCAAGAGTTATTTTTATAGTTTGCCCAATAAACTTTTCGAAAATATACAAGCAATGACTCCTGTAATAGGGAGTGACTTTCCCGGAATTGGTGGAATTATTGATAAATATGAAATAGGCATAAAAATAAAACCGGATAGTGTAGATGACCTGGTAAATGCAATTGAAATAATGAGGCTGAATCCCAAAAAGTATTCACAATTTAAAATGAATGAGAAAAAAGCGCGGGAAGAACTCTGCTGGCAAAAGGAAAGCAGAAAATTGGCAAAAGCAATTGAAAATATATAGATAGTAAGGGACGATTAATGTTTAAAGTATCAAAGAATACATTAAAATTATACATTTTTTTCGTGATTATAAAGATTGCAATAGAGTACGTATATTATACGTATAATATAAATGGAACATCGCCGGAGTACGTTGTAGATGTTAATGCTTTTAAGTATTTGTATGGGATGTGTTGGCTGACAGTTTTGTTTTTTGGAATACGTCATGACAAACGCTTGCCATCTACATTTATTATGCAGTTTTTCTTGGTAATGCAGGTCATTCCCTTGACAGTTATTTATGCTTTCCAAAATGAAAATACTTTATACTATACGGTGGTATGCATGGCGTTGTTTATGGCTGAGATGGTTCTTGCTATGTGTAAACGATGCACTCCCTATTTTTTTAGAATGAAAATTAATTGGTGGATTATAGGATCGATAGCGATGATTATCGCATTAGTCGTATATATATATATTAACAATGGTTTACCAACATTGATGGCTTTAAATTTTGATAATGTTTATAAACTAAGGGAAAGTGGAATATATAAAATAGGAAAATATACCGCTTATCTACAAGATATAGTAACTAAAGTGGTTATACCTGTGTCGCTTGCAGGCGCTGTTAGTCAAAGAAAATATATATGTGCAGGCATTTTATATTTTATAGAAGCAGCAATATATTTGTATACCGGAAGTAAAGGAATATTATTTGCGGGGTTATTGGTGATATTTGTAACAATGTGGAGTAGACGCCCCAAATTTACAGATGAAATTTGGACATGCGCAACTTTGGGATTGGGCTTAGTCGGTTTTGGCTGGAAAATAAATTGGATTTTATATAAAATGTATGATTTGTTTATTAGAAGATCGATGATAGTACCTGCAATTAATTCGTATAGATATTATGATTTTTTCAAAGAAAATCCAAGACTTGGATTGGCAGGTATCTTTCCGAATTGGTTACTTCCAATTAATAATCCATATGCAAGAGTGCCCTATGCTTATGTTATTTCGAAAGTATATTATAATAAACCGGAAATGAATAGCAATAATGGTTTTTTAGGGGAAGCGAGTGCAAGATTTGGATTAGGAGGCATTTTCCTTGAATTTTTTATCTTTATTATGATTTTGATGCTAGTGGATTCTTTGCAGGAAAAAACATCATATACTTTTGCTGTAGGAGCAAGCATATATTTTGTGTATTCGTTAGCTGATGCACATTTGATAGATCAATTATTATGTGGATACTGGATGCCGCTTGTGCTGTTTTTTGGGCTATATGGTATTAAAAATAAAGAAAGGAAGAATAATCAATCAACATGGAAAGATTTGACTATGGAAAGCGATTCATATTAAAAACTATTATTAGAAATGATAGACTGGATACATACGACAAATATATTAAATATGCACTTTCAAAAGGATATGAGGTGGGAACGCTGGAAGGAATGTACAATAATCGGCAATCCACAGAAAAATATTTGGCATTGAGGCATGACGTTGATTATATCACTTTGGCAACAAAAAAAATGTTTGAACATGAAAAAAAAATAGGGGTTAAAAGTACATATTATTTTAGAAAAACAACACTAGACATTGATCTGATTAAAGAAATGGAAGCTGCAGGATTTGAAGTGGGTTTTCATTTTGAAACAATTGCGGATTACGTTATTGAAAATAACTTAGAAAAACTTGGGGAAGAGGATTTGCAAAAATGCAAAGAAAGATTAAAAGCAGAGATTGAAGAACAAAAAAAGATATATAAACTTAGGTCGATATGTAGCCATGGAGCACCAGAAAACGTAAAAATAGGAGTGTCAAATAATGTTTTGACAGAGGGAGAGGATTATTCATATTATGGGATTCTCTTTGAAGCATATGATAAGGATATGTATAGAAATGTAGATGTTCATATTATGGACGATAATATAAGGCATGGTAGTGGTTTCGCATATGCAAGTAACCCAATAGATGCAATTAATAGTGATGCAAAAAAAATAGTTTTTTTGTCACATCCCAACCATTGGTATGAAACATTTAAAGACAAGTTATATAATTTGATATGTATAGTACTCGGTAAGTATTATAATGAATCAAAAAGAGAGTTTAAAAGGATTGCAAGTATATAAATGATCACACTGGAATGTATAAATTATATAAAGAATTTTTTGACGGATGGAAATAATGGAGATAGATACATTCACTATGGTAAACCGAATGAATCAAATAAGCCGGTGATAATAGTGGAATCTGATTTCTTTAAAAGTGAATTTTATGGAACGGAACATTTGATTCCAACCATTCCATTAAAACAACTAGAATATGAACTCCCCATTTTGTTTGGTGAGGCAGTGATAGAGAGAAAAAAAAATCAAGTAGTTATTTATGCCGACTTAATTGCATCATCTTTCTTTCTATTATCAAGATATGATGAAGCTTTTTGTAATATTGAAAGAGATAAGTATGCAAGACCTATTGGCAAAACATCATTTAAAGCAAAAGCAAGCATTTTGAACAGACCATTAGTTGATGAATATCGTGAATATATATTAACAGAGTTACAAAGGTTAGGATATAATATCAAAATAAAAAGAAAATTAAATCATATATATATGACACATGATGTCGATCATCCATGGAAAAATTATACTAAAATTGATGCCTTAAAAACCTGCATTAAAGATTTTTTGATATATCACAGAATCAATTTGTCACCGATATGTAATGCGATGGGCAATTATAAGAGGAATAATTGTGATACTTTTGATTGGCTATTTGAACAAGATGCAAAAATAAAAACAGTATATGGGCAAAAAGCAGATGATGTATATTTCTTTATTGGACTAAATACATCATCTTCAACTATGACAATGAGATACTGGGATGACCCTAAAGCATTAAGATATGTAGAAAGAATACAAAAGCATGCAAGCATTTGTGGAGTACATGCGAGCTATGAAGCGGGAGTTCAAGGCGAACTGTTGAAAAAGGAAAAAGAAAATGTAGAAACAATTTTAGGCAGGAGTGTCCATTGTAATAGAAATCATTTTTTAATGTCTGTTTCAGTAGATTGGCTGACATATCTCGAAAAAGAAAATATAACAGAAGATTTTACGATGGGTTATGCAGATTGCATAGGATTTAGATTGTCTACGTGTCGGTCTGTAAAATGGATTGATCCAATGACTTTTGATGTTCATGATTTAGTTTTGCATCCGTTGTCTGTAATGGATTCTACAATAATAGAACCACAATATTTGGGATTAGAGAGAGATGAAGGAATATCATATATAAAAAATATAATAGATATATATGAAAAATACAATGGTGATTTTTCATTTTTACTGCATAATGATGTGCCGGCAGATGCTAGGTATTGTTGGTGCAAAAAAGGATATGAAGAAGTGATAGAGTATTTGTGTACATTATTATAGAAAGGATGATTCAGTTTAGCAGAGAGCATGTCAAATATGAAAAAAATAGATTTTACAAAGAATGATTTTATAAAAAATGTATTTACTATGACTTCTGGCACTGTCATTGGCTACGGAATAAATACAGTCTCCTTATTGATAATTAGTAGAATATATACAAAAACAGTATTAGGGGCATATGATTTAATGGTGTCATCTGCATCAATTTTTATTACGATTATGATGCTTTCATTGACATTAGTTGTAATGTTACCAGAGGAAGATTATGAGGCTAATGCAATCTGTAAAATAATGCTTATTTCCAATGTGTTGGGGATATTTATAATAGGGAGTGTTTTATTATTAGGATATCCTAAAATTCAGATATTTGAAATAGATATTAATTATAAAGTTGGAATAGTATTTTTTTTGGTCTATATGTTGACATATAATGTACAAGCTATTTACTATTCATATCTTAATCGTAAAAAGTGTTATAGACAATTATTTTGGAATCCGATTATTACAGCTACTGTGAACTCAGCAGTATCAATAGCACTTTCAAGATTTGGAACTATGGGATATTTATTTGGAACAATAAGTTCATATATAATTAGTACATGTGCAATGGCTTTTTTTGTTTCTCCTTTTGCAGGCAAACATGATATTGCTTTTTTGTGGAAAATATTAAAAAAATATAGAAATTATCCAATAGTTCAATTGCCAGCAAATTTTGTGGAGTTATTAGCACTGCAATTACCTATACAATTTTTTGGACATGTTTATAGTACAGAAATTTTGGGTGGCTATTCGATGGCATGTAAATTACTGTCAATGCCAGTATCACTGCTTGCCACACCTATTAATAGGGTTTATTATAGAACCTTGATAGATAAGATAAAAACAAATGATGGAATAGGTTCTTATATTTATAAAATGATAAAAAATAATTTGCTCCTTATTTCGCTGCCTATAAGTATAATGATGATATGGGGGACAGAAATTATTGGTTTTATTTTGGGAAGAGAATGGAGTGTTTGTGGGGAGTATATTGCAATAATTGGTTTTATGTATATATTAAAATTCTGTACTACATGTACTGGTGGAACCTTTGTTGCAACAAATAATACAAAGGTAAGCTTGCAATATGCAATATTGACATTAGCACAATATGGATTGTGTTTTGGAATATGTTACATTTTAAAATTGAATTATAAATTTGTTATGTCTATTTATACAATAAATGTTGTAGTAAATACATTTATATGTATAGCACTTACTATGAAATGCATAGGGGAGAAAACAAAGAGTATTTTTATTTTTTTAATTAGATATTTGATTATTAATGCGTTAGTTGTATATGGTATAAGATGGTTAAAAGGAGAAATGTTTTGACAATTCAAGGTTTTTTTTCTAGATTTTTTCATATGAAAGATTTAATTAGAGTATATATATGGCCGAATGCAATGTTAAAAAATTTACTTAAGATAACGCCATATCAAGATGTAAGATATAAAATTTGGATTAGATTAGGAAATAAAATAGGGGAAGATTCATATATCAATAATGGCTTAACGCTTATTGATTCACCCGATTTGAAACCTAATATTATTTTGGGTGATAGGGTAGCACTTGCACCCAATGTAACTTTCATAACATCTTCTGCACCAAACAATAGCGTATTAAAAGATAAAAAATGTACTAAAAGATATATAAAATCAGCAAGTATTTCAATAGGTGATGATAGTTGGATTGGAGCGTCAGTAATTATACAACCGGGTATTACAATAGGAAAGGAATGCATTATTGGTTCGTGCACTAATGTAACTCATGATATACCAGATGGCTGTATTGCGTATGGCAATCCTGTAAAAATAATTGGGAGAATCATAAATGATTTGTAGAGCGAGACCAAAATATTTGTGTGAACAAGATATAAGAAAAGCGTTAGATACATCCAAAATAGATATTTCAGGAGAAAAAGAATTTTATTTAAATAGTGCTAGTGGAGCATTTTATTTTTTTTTAAGATGCTATAGTGAAGTTTATCATAAAACTCCAAGTGTAGCAATTCAGTCATTAACATGTAAGTCAATGTTAGATGCTATTATTAATGCTGGATGCAATGCTTACATTTATGATATAACGATGGAAGATTTATCAATTGATTATAGAAAGATTAATTTTAAAGAAATTGATATATTGGTACTCACTTCATACCAAGGAATTCCTAGCAAAAATTATCTTAAAATATCTGAAATATGCAGAAAAGAAAATGTAATATTATTTGAGGATTTGTGCCATGGAAAAGAAAGCTATATTGGATCTGATAAGTTAGGTTCACGATGTAATGCATATATAGAATCTTACTATTTTGATAAACCATATACAGCAATAACAGGAGGAAAATTATATTTAAATAATATATCAATAGAGTTGGGTAGATATATAAGCGCTGCCTATAAAAAAATACAAAAGGAACGAAATGGAAAAAAAGAGTTAAAATTGTTGGATTTTTTAATGAAATATACTTCTGAAAATGTATATAATGAGAAATTTGATTATAACAATTTTATAAAATTTCCTTTTTTTTATAAAATATGGATTTATGGCTTAGGAAAATATGATATATACATATATGCAATGTCTCTCTTATATAAAATTTGCAACCGAATAAATGATAAAATGCAAAAGAAAAAGAGTAATCAGTTATATCGGATGGATGTGCGTAAAATAGTATTAATTCAAATGCAGGAAAATCGCTTTAAGAACAGGTGCCAAAACATAAACGTAAGTTCTAAGTTGGGATTGGAAAATTCATTTGAAAATAGTGTAAATAAAATTATATGGAATAGATATTCAATTATAGATAAGAATGGAAAGATAAAAAAACAACTACAGCAAGAAGGATTTTGCGTGGGAAATTATAATTGGGTGAGGGGATTACATCAAATTAAAGAAATTAAAGATAATGATAAAGTTAAGATAATATCAGATTGCAAGAATACAGAGTATGTATGCCAACATATTTTAAATATACCCATATGGCAGTTTTATTTAAAGGAGTAAACACAGTGGAAAAAAAATATGATTATAAAAAAGCGAAAATGGATTGGCATGAATTAAATGTCTCAAATGAGGCTGATATTCCTTTGTATATGAAAGATTGGTATTGGGATGCGGTATGTGATTCGACTGATGAATGGAAGGTAATTTGCATATATAGTGAAGAGGGTGAAATAGAGGCAGCCTTTCCTTTTTTATATACAAAACGGAAAGGATTATGGTTTATAGAATTGCCATGGCAAGTGTCATATGCTGGAATATGGTTAAGAAATAAAGATATTTCAAATAAGGAAAAGGCATTGAAATATTTAAACGAAAATGTAAAAGCAATTGTTGAATCATTACCATATTATGATTATTTTCACGTTACATTTGGAGATTCTCTGTGGACATGGCATCCGTTTTATTGGTTAGGATATGACGCCAGACCAACGTATACATCTATTATATGTGCAGACAGAAGTGATATAAAGAAAAGTGTAACATATGGACGAAGAAAAAATATTAATAGAGCAGAGAAAAAATATAAAATTCTAATTGACAATATTTCGGTGGAGCAATATTGGAATTTGTTCGAACAATCATATGACACAAGGGGCAAAAAAATTAGTCATGTTAAGAATAAATTTATTAATTTTGTTGAAATTTTAAAACAACATGATTCCTGTGAGATAAGAACAGCTATAGATGAAAATGAAAATATAGTCGCAATAAATATTTTTTTGATAGATAGTAAAAAATATTATCATCAATTTGGAACGCAACTGGCAGGATGTAAGGATGCTACATCATTTATTATATATAATGGAATAAAAGCATGCATAGATACTAAAAGAAACTTTGACTTTGAAGGAAGTATGATACAAGGTGTGTGTGAATTTAATGTTTCATGGAATCCTGAATTTGAAACGCATTATGTAATTACTAAGTCTAGTAGAAAGTATCGGATATTGAACTTGATTCGACAAATATTTAGAGATAAGAGAAATAGTTAAGGGAATGGAGAATATAAAAATGGACTATTATATTCACGAAACAAGTATAGTTGATGAAAACGTAGAGATTGGAAAAAATACAAAGATATGGTATTTTTGCCATATACAGTCTGGAGCAAAAATCGGAAATAATTGTTCTTTCGGTCAAAATGTAAATATTTCCAATAATGTGAAAATCGGAAATGGGGTTAGGGTTCAGAATAATGTTTCGATTTATGAAGGTGTAGAATTGGAGGATTATGTATTTTGTGGACCATCCATGGTATTTACAAATGATCTTACACCACGCGTAAGATTTCCCAAAGGGCATGGTGGATATAAGAAGACATTAGTGAAACATGATGCTACATTAGGGGCAAATTGTACAATTGTATGTGGAAATGTGATTGGAGAGTATGCTACAATAGCTGCGGGGGCAGTTGTTACAAAGGATGTTCCGGCACATGCACTTATGGCAGGAGTACCGGCAAGACAGATAGGATGGACTTGTGAATGCGGACAAGTACTTTCTAAAGAAAACTACATATGTCCTGATTGCGGACGAAAGTATAAAGTAGTAAATAATGAACTGATGCAGAAATGAGGGGAGATAAATAAAATGCAATTTAGAGATTTACAAAAGCAATATGAAGTATTAAAATCTGATATTACTGAAAAAATACAAAAAGTTTGTTTGTCAGCACATTACATATCAGGTCAGGAAGTTGCTGAACTTGAGAGAACTTTGGCTGAATATGTAGGAGTGAAACATTGTATTACCTGCGCAAATGGAACAGATGCGTTGACATTGGCTATTAAGGCTTGGGGACTTGGAAAGGGAGATGCGGTTTTCGTTCCGGATTTTACTTTTTTTTCGAGCGGAGAATGCCCTGCAAATGAGGAATGCACTTGCATATTTGTAGACGTTGATAAGAATACATACAATATGGACGCCGAAAAGTTAGAAGAAGCAATCCAGAGGGTAAAGAAAGATGGAAAGTATGAAGCCAAAGCAGTTGTTGCTGTGGATTTGTTTGGCCAACCTGCAGACTATGATGCAATTAAGCCAATTTGTGAGAAATATGGACTACTTCTTTTGGAAGATGGAGCACAAGGCTTTGGAGGCGAAATTAGAGAAAGAAAGGCATGTTCTTTTGGAGATATTTCAACCACAAGTTTCTTCCCAGCAAAACCTTTAGGATGTTATGGAGATGGTGGAGCAATTTTCACGAACAGTGATGAATGGGCAGCGTTGATACGAAGTTATGCGGTGCACGGAAAAGCGGGAGATGATAAATACAATAATATCCGTTTAGGATTGAATAGCCGTTTAGACACGATCCAAGCCGCAATACTTCAAGTAAAATTTAAAGCATTCCAAGAGTATGAGATAAAAGATGTAAATAAAGTGGCAAACATATACAACAAGGCATTGAAGGAAGCAGACTTAGACAAAATACTTATTCTTCCGACGATAAAAGAAGGTTTTTTGAGTAGCTGGGCGCAGTACACAATTCAGTTGCCAAGCGGCATTGACAGAAGCAAAGTTCAAAATGAAATGAAGGCAAAAAATATTCCTACAATGGTATACTATATGAAACCTATGCACCTGCAAGGGGCATTTGAGAAAACAGATAGTGCTATTGCTGATTGCCCGATAACAGAAGAAATATGTGAAACGGTTTTGAGCTTGCCAATGCATCCTTATATGACGGAGGAACAGGTTGAAGAAGTCGTCAAGGCTTTAAAAGAAGTAATTAAGAGGGAAGGATAGGAGATAAAAATGAAATATGCATTAATTGGTTGTGGACGTATTGCAACAAACCACGTAAAAGCGGTGATTCTTAATAAACTTGAGTTTGTGGCAGCATGCGATTTGGAAAAAGACAATATTGATAGACTTTTAGAAAAGCATGATCTTCACAATGATAGTAGTATTGCGAAGTATACGGATTATAAAAAGATGATTGCTGAACACCCGGAATTGGAGTTGATTGCTATTGCAACATCCAGCGGAGCCCATGCAGAGATTGCGTTGTACTGTATTGACCATGGAATTAATGTTATAATTGAAAAACCCATGGCTATGAGTATGGCTGATGCGGAAGAAATTATCAGAAGATCAGAAGCTAAGGGTGTAAAAGTGTGTGCATGTCATCAAAATAGGTTTAATCTTGCAGTGCAACAGGTTCGAAAGGCGGTAGAAGCAGGACGACTTGGGAAGATTTCTCATGGCTCCATCCATGTAAGATGGAATCGTGGGAAAGATTATTATATGCAAGCACCTTGGAGAGGAACATGGGCTGAGGATGGAGGATGTCTTATGAATCAGTGTATCCATTCAATTGACATGCTTCGTTGGATGATGGGAGATGAAGTGGTATCTGTATATGGACAGACCCGTCAGCAGCAACATGATTATCTCGAAGCAGAGGATGTAGGATTGGCGATAGTTACTTTCGCTAATGGTGCAATTGCTACCATTGAGGGAACCACGAATGTTTACCCTCAGAATTTAGAGGAAACATTATATATGTTTGGTGATACAGGGACTGTTAAATTGGGTGGTAAATCCATGAACAACATTGATGTATGGGATTTTGCGGATGAAAAAGATGGGGATCTAGAAACCAGAGATTTAAAGGAAGCTACTATCAATGTATATGGAAATGGACATACCCCTCTTTATGCAGATATGATAGAGGCCATAGAACAAAATAGAAAGCCCTATGTTGATGCTGTTGCGGGGCGTAATGCACTTGAGATGATTTTAGCAATTTATAAGTCGATGAAGACAGGACAAACAGTGCAATTACCATTGCAGGACTTTGCTAGCATAGATATGGTTGGAACTTTTGGTAAATAATATCACAAACGGAGGGAAAAAAGATGGAATTTAATAATATTTACTCAGGGCTTATTTCCGGAAAGGAAAAGCTCGCATTAGTAGGATTAGGATATGTGGGTATGCCTATTGCAGTGGAATTTGCAAAACATGTTCAGGTAATAGGTTTTGATATTAATGAAAAGCGTGTTAATGAATATAAAAACGGCATTGATGCTACTAACGAGGTAGGAGAAGCAATCAGTAAGACTACTGTAGATTTTACAGCAGATCCATCAAGATTAAAAGAGGCAAAGTTTATTATTGTAGCGGTGCCGACTCCGGTTAATAGTGATAATACACCTGATCTGAGACCGGTAGAAGGGGCATCAAGAACAGTCGGACAAAACCTGACTCCGGGAACGATTGTAGTGTTTGAGTCTACTGTATATCCAGGGGTAACAGAAGATATTTGTGTGCCTATCATTGAAAAAGAATCTGGTTTAAAATGTGGTGTGGATTGGAAAATTGGTTATTCTCCGGAGAGAATTAACCCGGGCGACAGAGTACACACATTAACATCTATTCGTAAAATAGTATCTGGTATGGATGAGGAATCTGCTCGCGAAATAAAAAAAGTTTATGACATTGTAATCAAAGCAGGTACTTTTCCAGTATCGACGATTAAAACCGCAGAGGCCGTAAAAGTTGTTGAGAATAGTCAGCGAGATATTAACATTGCATTTGTGAACGAAGTTGCCATGATTTGTGATAAGATGGGAATTGATACAGACGAGGTAATTGCCGGTATGAATACAAAGTGGAATGCACTTGGATTTAAGCCGGGGTTAGTAGGGGGACACTGCATCGGTGTAGATCCGTACTATTTGACTAATGCAGCAGAAAAGTTGGGCTATCATAGCCAAATTATTCTAAATGGTCGTAAGGTAAATGACAGCATGGGTGCTTTTGTAGCTGATGCGGCAATTAAACAGATGATTGAAGCGGGGATGGCTCCTAAAAAAGCAACGGTCCTTATATTAGGCATTACATTTAAGGAAAATTGTCCTGATACCAGAAACAGTAAAGTAGTAGATATTATTAACAGATTGAAAGAGTTTGAAATCGAGCCAATAGTAACGGATTCGTGGGCCGATGCAGCAGTGGCAAAAAAGGAATATGGAGTAGAACTGGTACCGTTTGCTAAAATACCTAAGGCAGATTGTGTTATTGTTGCGGTTGGACATACCGAATTTAGATCAATGTCAATGATGCAAATTAAAGAGTTATTTAAAGTTGAATTAGCTGATGAAGAGAAGGTGCTCATTGATGTAAAGAGTTTATATCGCAGGGATGAATTGGATGCATCGGGAATGAGATATTGGAGATTGTAAATTGTGAATTTTGATAGAGGTACCAATACTAACCAGGTACCCCTATTGTATATTAAAATTATTTTAACATATTTATGATTTTTCAGAATTATATAAACATCATGAGTATTTAAACATGAGTGGTTCTAGAATATCGGTAACTTTCGAGTTTCCAGAACTCTTACCATTATGGATTGTTTCAAAAGGAGTTTTGCCGGCACGAATAAGAAAGTAGATAGTAACTTGGGAATGTTGGAAAAAGTATATATACTATGTTATTGAAAGGTGTAAGAGTTTAACTATAGATATAATGCTGAAAGCGATGACCTCATGAAGACAGATATCAGAAAGGTAAAAAGAGAGCATGAAACAAAGAGAGATTGATTTAAGGGATATGATTGTAGATATTTTGTTCCACTGGAAGGGCTTATTAGTAATTATGATTGTGGGGGCTGTTCTGATGGGGGGCCTAAGTTACGTAAGGTCCTACCGCAATGTACAGCAGTCGGCGCAGGTAGTCGAAGAAACAAAGCTGGATCAGGCAACAGTGGAAAAGACACTTGCAGAGATAGAAGATACTATGAATGACAGTGAAAAGGCAGATGTGTTGACTACACTTGATGATGAAAGAGAATATTTCTACAAAGAAAAGTATATACAAGAATCCGCATATATGCAGTTGAATCCGTTAAGCATTGCGCAGACAGAGTTGGTGTATAAAGTTCAGGCGCAAGACGAGCACTTGGTACAGCAGCTTGGGTTGATATATGAGGACTTGATTGACAATGTAGGCCTGTATAAATGGGTGGAACAACAAACTGGTCTTACATCTGCATACGTGGGTGAACTGGTTGATGTGAAAAAGAGCTCTGAAATTTCATTTAAGAATAATGATCAAAAGGTAAATTTTGAGAGCGCTTTCGAAAGCAACAGTTTAAAAATAACTATAATGCAGGCGGATGAGGAAACCTGTAACCAATTAACAGATGCAGTGAAAAACTACATAGAGCAGCTGCAGAAAAAACTTGTGACAGAAATGGGTGAACATACATTATCGTTGTTATCTGAAACTTCAGGAAACATAATGGATGTAGATGTGATGGATAGACAGGTGTTGTACAGAAATGATGTAAGTAATGGGAGAACTGCAATTGCCACTGCTAAATCCAAATTTACAGAGGAACAGCAGAAGTATTATGACTTATTAACATGGGAAGACAGAATTGAAGAGGAAGAAATAAAGCCAAAAGAAGCCACTGAGGAGCTGGCAACAGTAGCGACTCCTTCAGTGAGCAAAAAATATATCTTGCTGGGAGCGATATTATTTGCATTTGGCTATGTAGTAGTTTTAGCCTTTGCTTACATTTTCGACAGTAAGCTTCGTGCGTCTGATGAATTGCAGAATTTATATCACATTCCTCAGATTGGCGTGATCGTAAAGGATTCCGAAAAGGAATTCATTGTAGATAAATGGATTGATGTCCTTCGGCATTACGGTAAACGTAAATTCTCCGTAGAGCAGTCAATGGAACTGGCATTTGCCGCAGTGAAGATCGCTGCAGTGAAAAATGGTTTGGACAGTATTTGTCTGATGGGATGCAATTTGAGCGCTGGAGCTGGCAATGTATGCGAAAACCTTAAAGTTGCTTTGGAAAAAGAAGGAATTACTGTTACCATTTTGGACAATGTTCTTTATAATGCGGAAATGATGGAAAAGGTTGACGCTGTGTCTGGGGTTGTATTGGTAGAAAAAGCAGGATCAACTCTGTACAATGAGATCGCAAATGAACTGGAATTGTTGAAGAGACAGGAGATCACTGTGTTGGGCGGCATTATAGTGGAATAAAGTATGCAGTGCTTTTTGGAAAAAGGGCGTTTTTTGCATCGGAATGTTCATAGAGCCTATTTAGCCAGAACAGGTTGGAAAGAACTTATAGAGTGCTTACAGGAGAAATGTGACAGCTGTTATATAGCTCATTTAATGTATCCCAAAATCAGTGAAATGGAAATGAAGGTAATTGAATATGAAAGAATTAAATTACCCATTTGATCCCGAATGGGTTCTAAAAAAGAAAAAATCAATCAAGCGTCAGCTTTTAGAAGATGAGAATGTGAGCTATATTAACAAGAAGATTGCGATTCTTGGTGGACAGACAACCAACGATATTAAGAATATATTGGAACTGTTTCTCTTGAATTATGGCATCAGACCCATTTTTTATGAGTCTGAATACAATATGTACTATGAAGATGGCATGTTCTCAAATCCTGAATTGGAGGAATTTACTCCAGATTTGGTATATATATGCACTTGTATACGGAATATTACTAACTGGCCAGAACTGGTAAATGACCGTAAGACTGTAGACGAGAAACTTGATGTAAATGCTAATAAGTTTATTGGTCTTTGGGAACATATTCGAGATACTTATCATTGCCCAATAATTCAAAATAATTTTGAGTATCCTTTTTATCGTTTGTTGGGAAACAGAGATGCTAGCGATTATCGCGGACACGTGAATTTTGTGACTCGATTGAATCAGAGATTCTATGATTATGTTGACACACATGAGGGGATTTATATCTGTGATGTGAATTATATTTCATCTTCTTATGGCCTTGATAAATGGGCGGCACCTTATTATTGGCATATGTATAAGTATGCTGTTGCTGTACCTGCTATTCCTTATTTGTCATTTAATGTGGCTAATATTGTGAAGTCTATTTATGGAAAAAACAAGAAGGCCTTCAACTTGGATATGGACAATACCCTTTGGGGCGGAATTGTTGGCGATGATGGAGCTGACAACATTGAGATTGGTCAGGAGACTTCATTGGCACAGACCTATAGCGAATTTCAGGAGTATCTCAAAATGCATAAGCAACTAGGTGTACTCTTGACTGTAAACTCTAAGAATGATAAAGAAAATGCGCTTGCGGGTTTGAATAGACCGGATAGTATCTTGAAGCCGGATGATTTTGTTACAATAAAAGCAAACTGGAATCCAAAGAGCCAAAATTTGATTGAAACAGCAAACGAGATGGCATTACTCCCTGAAAGCTATGTTTTTGTCGATGATAATCCGGCAGAACGTGCAATTATAGAGAGCCAGATCCCAGGAGTAGCTATTCCTGAGATAGAAGGAGTGGAGCATTACATTCAGACAATTGACAAATCTGGCTTTTTTGAAGTAACATCAATATCTTCAGATGATCTAAAGCGAGCTGAGATGTATAAGGAGAATGCAAAACGTAGCCAACTACAGGCAACATTTGTTAATTACGAAGATTTCTTGAAGTCACTTGAGATGAAGGGAGAGATTCATACATTTGTTCCGGCATATATGTCGCGAATTGCACAGCTGACAAATAAAAGTAACCAATTCAATCTGACTACTCGTCGTTATACTCAGGATGAAATTGAGGCAGTTGCAGACGATGCAGATCATATTACACTATATGGAAAACTTGCGGATAAATTTGGCGACAATGGTGTTGTTAGTATTGTGATTGGACGAATTGGTGGCGATAATCGTGATGAACTTCATATGGAACTATGGCTTATGAGTTGCCGTGTGCTTAAGAGAGATATGGAATTTGCCATGATGGATGAACTGGTGGAGAAGGCAAAAAAAGCCGGGGTGAAAAAAATTATTGGTTACTATTATCCGACAGCCAAGAATGCTATGGTAAAAGATTTTTATGGGCGAATGGGATTTGAAAAAAAGTCAGAAGATGCAGAAGGAAATTCGACATGGGAATTTATGGTAATGGATAATTATAAGAACCAACAGCATGTAATTGAAGTAACACATGAAGAATAGGGACAAAAGTATGAAGCAAACAGATTTAGAAAATTGTAAAGCTCTTCGAAAACGGATTTTTACGGTGGCCTATTCTGGTGGAATGGGACATCTTGCATCATGCTTTTCTGCAGTAGAAATTATATATACCTTGATTGTAAAAGGTGCCATGAAGTGTGATTCAAAAAATCCTACTTTTGTTAATCGTGATCGCTTTGTTTTAAGTAAAGGGCATGGAGGATTAGCTCTTTATACAGCGCTAGAGATGGCTGGATTTATTTCAAAGGAGGACGTTGATTCTTATTTGAAGGAGAATGCCGTTATCGGTGGAGAACCCAATATTGGAGATACTGTAGGAATAGAAGCATCTACAGGCTCTTTAGGTCATGGCCTTTCTATGGCAGTGGGAATGGCAATAGCACAAAAAATAGATGGCAAAGGTGCAAGGACGTTTTGCCTTATTGGTGATGGAGAAAGTCAGGAGGGGACTATTTGGGAAGCTGCTATGGCTGCATCTTCTTTTGAATTGGAAAATTTAGTGGGAATTCTAGATTGTAACGCATTACAAAAGTCTAGTCGCATAGATGAGACTATGAAATATATTTCTTGGGAAGAAAAGTGGAAGGCTTTTGGCTGGAACGTGATTGTTTGTGATGGACATGATGTGGATGAACTGTATAAGGCTTTTACAACATTGCCTTCTAATGGGAAACCTACTATAGTGATTGCAAACACTATAAAAGGGAAAGGTGTTTCCATCATGGAGGGGATCGCTAAGTGGCATTTTAAAATGCCTAATAAAAAAGAATTGAAAGTGATTTTAGAAGAACTGGAGATTTCAGAAAACGAATTGGAGATATAGAATGCAAAACTCATTTATGGGGAGTCTGATGGAATTATCCGCAAAACATGAAGAGATTCTATACTTAACCGCAGATAGTGGAGAAGGTGGGCTCGATTTAATGTATCAAAGAAATTTTCCGAATCGTACGTTTAACTTTGGAATTGCTGAAGAAAACATGGTAGCCGCCGCCGCCGGTATGGCTCTTTGTGGTAAGATTCCTTTTGTATATACAGCGGCTCCATTTCTTGCATATCGTTCGTTCGAGTTTATTCGTGATGATTTATGCTTACAGAATGCACCTGTGAAATTATTTGGCTCAGGGAGTGGCATGAGTGTAAGTGCACTTGGACCGACACACCATACAACAGAGGATCTGGCGGTACTTCGAAGTTTGCCCAAACTTAACATTTTATCCCCTGCTACACCGCGACAGGCATATGAGGCAGTGAAGGTAGCATACGAGATGCCGGGTCCTGTCTATGTCCGATTGGGAATGAATATGAAAACGGAAGATTACTTTGACGAAACATATCAGATATCACCTAGTGGTATTGATGTATTACGCAGAGGAAGTGATGTCGGAATTTTAACAACAGGCTCTGTTTTAAACGAGGTAATGGATGCAGCACATATGCTAGAAGGAGAAGGTATTTCTGCTTCCGTAGCAAGTGTTTTTTCGTTAAAACCATTTGATATAAAAGAATTTTTAAAATTTGCATCCGGAGTATCTTATTTAGTAACGGTGGAAGAACATAGTGTATTAGGGGGATTAGGGAGTATGGCTGCGGAAGAACTCTTTAATGCAGGAGTGTTGAAACCCTTGGTAAAAATAGGACTGGAAGATTGCTTTGCTAAGGGGTACGGAACAATTTCTATTGTTCGTAAAGAAAATGGGATAGATGCAAGGTCAATAGTGACACGAATCAGGGAGGCGCTTTCATGAATGAATACACATATGATGATATTTTAATAGGTATGACAGAAAGCTTTTCAAAAAGAATTACGCCAGAGATGGAAGATGCATTTCGCGCAATTACAGGAGATGAAAACCCACTACATAAAGATGATGTATATGCCGTGCAAGTCAGTGGAGGAAAGTTTGAAAGACATGTTGCATTTGGCATGCTTACGGCATCTTTGTATTCTACTGTTGCAGGTATGTATCTTCCGGGAAAATATAGTCTGATTCATTCTTTAGAAAATGTGGATTTTAAAAAACCTGTTTTTGCTGGAGATGAGCTTTTCGTTACAGCTACTGTAAAAGATAAACAGGATGACCTACATTTGATTATTCTGGATGTAGTGATTCGAAATCAAAATAATAAGGTGGTTTCCAAAGCAAGTATGAAAGTGCTTGTTCAAAAATAAGAAAAAGGAGAGTAAAATTATGACAAGAGAAGAAGCTTTTGAAAGACTAACAAACGTATTTAGAGAAGTATTTGATGATGACAGTATTGAAATCTTTGATGCAACTGTTGCGGATGATATTGAAGATTGGGATTCTTTTGAACACATTAACTTAATTGTGGCAGTAGAGGAAGAATTTGGGTTTAAAATTCCCATGGGGAAAGCTGTCACCATGAAAAATGTTGGAGAAATGGTCGATATTATTTTAGAAATGGGTAAGTAAAAATGACGCTATTGGTTCTTGGCGCATCTTCTGATATGGGGATGTATTTTATTAAAAGTACATATCAAAGATATGATAAAATTATTGCTCACTATCGAACAATGAATACGGAATTAAACGATTTAGGTGAGAAAATTGGTAGAGATAGAATCTCTTTTTTACAAGCAGATTTAGCTGTGGAAGAAGATGTGTTAGCTTTAGTGAATCAAATTAGAGAAATTTGTGATCACCCCTCTCATATTATACATTTTCCTGCTCCACCATGTGAGAATAATAAATTTCATAAGATTAGCTGGGATGTATTTCAAAAGGAATACGATATTTCTCTAAAATCTATAGTTCTTATTCTTCAAGCATTTTTACCGAAGATGGCGAAAGAAAAGTATGGCAGAGTAATACTGATGCTTTCGTATGTGGTAAACAATGTAGCACCTGCATACTGTTGCAATTATGTGGTGACAAAATATGCTATGCTGGGGTTAGTGAAAGCGTTAGCAACAGAATATGCCCCAAAGGGCATTACAGTAAACGGAATTTCTCCGGCATGGGTTAACACTAAGTATATTGATAATCAGCCGGATATACTAAAAGAGCAAGCTGCTATGAATAGTCCTATGGGTAGAAATCTTGAAGTTGCAGAGATAATACCAACAATAGAATATTTACTATCCGAAGGTGCATCTTGCATTAATGGAGAGAATATATCTATTTCGTGTGGAAGGTGATTTGGGATGACTGTTACATCTTTTTATTTCTTAATGTTTTTACTTATAGGAGTATGTCTCTATTATGTTGTTCCTTCAAAGGTGCAGTGGGTGGTTTTGCTGCTTTTAAGCATAATTTTTTATGTTAAGGCTGCAACTCCTTATACAATTGTATTCGTGATTACATCTACCATAATAGCATATGTTTCAACGATATATATAGAACATAATAGGGCTAATGAAATCGCTACAAAGACAGTGTCTACCGTAGCGATTATTTCTGTTCTCCTAAATATAGTGATATGGTTTCTTTTGAAGGGAAGCTCATTTTGGATATTAGGATCAGCGCTGATCAATAGGGTGATTCCGGCTTTTCCACTATTGAAGGAACTTCCGTTAGAGGGTGCGCTTGGTATGGGATACTATACCGCACAAGTTATTGGATATATATTAGATGTACTATGGCAAAATGCAGAAACACAGAAAAATCCATTAAAACTATTTTTGTTTGTATGTTTTTTTCCACAACTTACGGTGGGACCCATAAGCCGATACACTGATATAAAAACAATTTATGATGCTCACAGGTTCTCATATCAAAACATTTGTAGGGGAGCTCAAAGAATACTATGGGGATTATTCAAGAAATTAGTGATTTCTGACAGAATAGCGCTGATTGTTAATGCAATCTGGGCCGATACGAGTACATTTAGCGGCATATGGCCTTGGATTGCCGTGTTTCTGTATCCCCTGGAAATATATACTGATTTCTCTGGATGCATGGATATAGTTCTTGGGGCTGCAGAATTGTTTGGTGTTCGTCTTGCTGAAAATTTTAGAAATCCTTTTTTTTCGAGGAACTCTCAGGAATTCTGGCAGAGATGGCATATAACACTTGGTGCGTGGGCGAGAGATTATGTGTTTTATCCATTTATGAAGAGCAAATGTATGGTAACTTTTGGGAAAAAATGTAAGAAACGTTTTGGAAAAAGATGGGGTAAATTTATTCCATGGAGCGTTTCTATGGCAGTACTTTGGTTTGTAATGGGTTTTTGGCATGGCTCTGTTCGCCATATATTTGGGGTGAGTTTGTGGTTTTGGTCGGTGTTGTTTATAAGTGAGCTATTTTTACCTATAACGAAAAAGATTACGAATGTTCTTGAAATAAAGACAGAAAGCTTTGGATGGCATTTTTTTCAGAGTGCAAGAACATATGTAATATATGCATTAGGGGTAGTTTTTTTTACCTCACCTGGATTAAGGCTTGCATTTGAACATTATAAAATACTTTATCATAGCTTGAAACAACTTAACCCTTGGACATTATTTAATGGAACGATTTTAAACTTGGGCGTAACATGGCAAGATATTAACATAATTATACTTGGGTTGATATGTTTAATATTGGCGGATTATCTGCGTGAAAAATACGAATATGCTAGAAACTGGATTTGTGAACAAAGTTTTGGATTCAGATGGATTATATGGATATTTCTGTTTCTTATGGTTCTTATTTATGGAATGTATGGTCCAGGATATGATGCAAGTACCTTTATATATCAAGGATTTTAATGGTGGTTCGTATGAGCAATGTAAATATTCAAAAATACAAGAAAATTATTGGCTTTGTAAGCTTTATCATTATTATTGCAGTATTGTTTTCTAAAGTAACATGGCTGTTTAGAGGTAACGACGTTGAAGCTCGTGAGGATATTCTGGGATATGGTAACGAAAAATGCAGTATTGATGTAATTCTTTTCGATGGAAGTGATGTACTTCGTTTCTATGATCCGTTAGAGGCATGGAATAAATATGGATATACATCATACAATTATGCGACATCTAGTGCTCAGACTGATATGCTTAGATTTTATGCCGAAGAAAGTCGTAAAACACAAGATGCGAAATTATATATATTTGATTTAAGAACAATTACTTTTGTTAACAGTGATGTTTCAGAATCAACGCTTAGAAATTGGTCAGACTCCGTTCCTGTTTATTCTTGGGTAAGGGCTAAGGGAATTTATTCATACTTATTTAATAGAGATATTGAAGGGATTGATATTCCGTCATATTTTATTGATATTATTAATTATCATACAAAATATGATTCTTTATCTAGTGAACGGCAATGGTCATATTTGAATACAAACAATATATATAGTGTTGATAAAGGGTTTGATCCATATAAAAATCATACTCCGTTTAGGAAACCCATTTCTACGGAAGAGAGAGGGGAAATCACGGACAAGCAATGGAAAGCATTAACTAAGTTAGTAAATTACTGCGATGAGGAAAGCTTAAATGCTCTTTTTATTTGTTCTCCGGTTGTTATAAACGAGGAAGATCAAAAATTAATGAATGCGGTATCTGATTTCATAGAAGAAAGTGGATATGAGTTTATTGATTTTAACAAATATTATGATGAAATAGGAATAGATTTTGAAACTGATTATGGTGATGTGAATCATGTGAATTATTTGGGAGCTAAAAAATTTACAGACTATTTTACAGATTTATTGGTAAATAAGTATGATTTGAATGACCATAGATCAGATGAGGCATACTCAGCTTGGAGTGATGACTATGCAAAGATGGAAGAAAAAAGAAATTCATGGATGAATGCTGTACAGAATGAATTAAATGATCATCTAGAGGCAGCAGAATTGGGAAGAGAACTACATAATATAAATGATTTTTCAGAGTGGTATGGGAATATTCAAAATAGTAATTTTACTGTGTTAATTAAAATGACATCAATACCTAAAGACCTATCATCGAATAATCCATTTATAATGTTTCTGTCTGATTATAGTATTGATCCTGCTCGAGATCATTATATAGGAGCGTGGAGAGATGCAGATGCTTTATATTCTTCTAGTGATGAGCTGGAAACTGAATTATATATAGGCGTTGACGGAGGTCGAGGGACAGATTTATGTAAACTTTCGGTAACCCCCAATAGGATAAATATAGGAGGGGTTGAGTATTCTGATGATAATTCACCTATTCAGATTGTTGTATATGATAATAATTATAAAGAGGTAATTGATAGCGTCAGGATTCAATTTACGACAGAAGATACAGTTGTGTTGAACAGAACTAAGTAGTAATCAGGGAAAAGTATTATTTATGTTTTTTTGGTATGTGCCAATTACTTCTCTACAATTGGGTATTTTATTATACAAGAAACAGGTGGTGTATAAAATGAAAAAACACATATTAGAACAAAAACAGAAGTTATGGTATATGATTAGCTTTATGTTTTTTGGTTTGATAGATCAGAGAAGAGGGAGCGCTGTAGGAGAAATACAGATGATTTTTTCTAACCTGACGGGAATAGTAGTAGCGTTGTTATTATTGCCCTCTTTAGAACTGACTAAATTCAGAGAGAAAATATACATAATATGGCTGCCTATCTGCATAATGCTTACGACGATTGCATGCTTGTTACAACCGTATCTCTGGGAATATGAGGGACAATGGAATACAGCAGTATTCAATATCGCTGTATGGAGCTTTTTGATTATTTACATGGTAAAGGAAAGAAAAAGCTTTGGTTTTGTTGCTAAAATTCGTAATCCATTTTTTGCAAGTCTCTTTTTGCTATTATTTTTAATGGTATTGTCTGTGCATGAAAAGCAGCATACTTTATGGTACTTTTTATTGTTTGGAAGTTTTTACCTGATAGGTATACCAGAAGACAGAAGGGATGACTTCAGAGAAGGATTGTTGAATGGAATTATTGCTTGGTTTTTTATTCAGCAAGTCATTGCATTTGGTTTTCGACCGTATGACTATGTAAGGTATCGAGGGTTATACTCCGGCGAGACACAAAATGGATTATTCTATATGATTGTTTTCTGCGCATTTATATTGAAATGGATTTATGCATTGCAGCAAAATAAAAAATGGTGGGTGCGTTTTTTCTATTTTCTTATGGCAGCGGGAAGTGTTAGTTTTTTGGTATATACAGGAAGCCGTTCAGGATTATTGGCAGTACTTGCAGTGGCAATTGTATTGATTACAAAATATGACATTGTATTAGAAAAAACGTTTTATAAGTGGTTATTACATGGCGTAACACTTGCATTATGCGTATGCATTACATTGCCTGCAGTATATGGCTGCATCCGTTATTTGCCTACAATATTGCATCACCCGATCTGGTTTGAAGGAGAATATGTAGAGGGGAAGAGTGTATGTTCCTTTGATCCGTGGGATAGTCCCAAATATATTAGTTTTGAAGAAGCTCTAGATGACAGCATAGGACGCATCGTAAAAGCATTTGGTATTAAGTACACTTCCTTTGCCCGGACATTTAACGATATTGGAGCTATAAAAGTGCAGGCAGCGGAATTGGGAGAACCGGGAAGCTCCCCGGATAATATTTTTATGTTGGATAATGTGGATCCGGAGTCGGGGGATCAGATGTGGGCCAGAAAAGTGATTTACGCTTACTATTGGCAGCACTTGAATCTGCAGGGGCATACGACAGAAAACCAGGGATTTTATACTATATATGGTAGATTTTATGGTCATGCACATAATATATTTTTACAGATGGCTTGTGACTATGGAATTCCGGCAGGCATATTATTTATAGGAATATATCTGTACAGTATTATTTGTGCAGTCCGTGCGAAGAATCAGGATGGATATATGAGTGCGGCCTTTTTGATTGCGGTGTTGTGCTTTGGACTATTGGAAATGGTATTGACACCGGGACAAATTACGGTAGTGCTGATGTGGATAATGTTTTATTTTGTAGGATTGGATGTTGACAAGTCTGGGAACCGGACAGAGAGCGAGACGGCGGAGTAGGGAGTAAATGTTTGCGACATATTTGCAAGTCATTTTTCTTGCGAATCACTTTGAAACATGCTACAATAGAAATGCTATCCAGAAAGTCGAATATTTGAGCTGATAATCCGGATATAGACAATACGAGTGGATAAAAACGCGGTTCTCGATTGAAGAATTACAACGGAGCGAGGGAATTATCCATTTAAAACCGCATATAATAGGGGGAAACGAAGTTAGAGGTGAAGACTGATATTATGGGAATCTATAGTAAAGAGTGCTCCAAGGGGGATTGAATGTGAAAGAAGAATTTGTAAAAAATTACCTTGGAGAGGAAGGCCTTGCGTGGGCAAAAGACTGGTATCTGTATGCGCTGAAACCAGAATGGGAATATGTCATTTTTCTTGTCCGGAGAGCCTACTTGATGGCACAGATCATGGAAGATGTAACAGGAGAGAGTATGGAGAAAAGTGCGGCATTTTTCCTTACGGATGCGGCTTTTTTTTCGTACTATAAAAGATTGGCACAATTTTATGTGACACATCACCGACTTCCGAATATCCTGATTTGTGAAGACAGTGTGGTTCATGGCAGGAATATACAAAATTTTATAGATGGCATTAGCAAGGCAATATGGGATAGTGTCCAAGAATTGTCAACACAGGAAACTGATGAAGAGGAGTTCCAAAATGAATTTATCAGAGCTGTGAACATACATGTGATAACCCGGGCTTCGACAGGATTGTTGTTGCCAATGAGGTATGTACTGCGAATTCATAGCTGTACTCTTCAAGAGACAAGAGAATTACATGAGTTATCTTACAGGATATCGAGCCTGATACTGCATTCCGATAAGGCAAATGCTGCTTATGTCTTTTCGCAGACGATCACAAATGCAGAATATGCTGATTTAAAAAAACGGAGTCTGCAAAAGAATGAGTTCTTTTATGAAACCCGTTGGGATGATGTCAGGGAATATTCACAGATAAAATTTGTGATGAAAGATCAAATAGTAAAAAGCATTCTGACAGTACGTTTCATTCCTAATCGGGTTGGCAGCTGCCGTATGATACCATTTGTTTTTTTACCGAGACTGACAAAAGCAGAAACAACAGCCCTTTGGAAAGAAAGTGTTGAACGAATTAAGACATATATTGATAAAGAAGCACTGGGGGCTTATGAGGCTTTTCTACAGAATTTGCAAGCTCAGAAACATAAACGGAGTTATGATGAGTGGTTAACATTTGTTTTGAGTCTTTGGTGGATGAAGAGAGTTGAAATTTTGAACGAAAGCAATGTACAAAATTCTCTTGATATTAATGATATTAAAGCGTTAGCACGTAATTATAATTTTATTGGTTTTGATAAGACGGTGGCAGTTTTGAAATCTGTGGTTGATGCAGTCGGAATAATGGTAACGGATGAGCCGGAGACGGATCCGGGTAAGATAATCGCAGACAATATGAATTCGGATAATTATTTATTGACAGTAGATGCAGATAGACTTACAGATCAGGAATTGGATGAAGAAAAACTGGCAACGGAAATAGAAAATTATTGGATTAAAGCAGCGGAGAAAAATGAAGGAGAGGCGAGTGAAGCTGCAAATATTCCACATTTTGTTTATGATGGAGCGATGAGTAAATCTATAAAGTGTTGTGAGGAGGTACTGAGGAAGTTGACAGTAGGTGACACGATGAAGACGATCGGTTACAAGATAGCCTATTTTCAACAATTAATGGACAATGGTGTTATAGGAATTTATTCTTTTGATATAAAGGAGGCCGCAGAAAGCGATTATGTTCAATGTGTTAAACCGGGAGAAATGTCATTAGTAATTTATCCGGCGAGAGTAAGAGAGTATCTTCCGGTTTTCTCACGGATTTATCAATATTGTGTTTATTGGGAAATGGACTGGCAGAAAGTAATAATTGATTTTTGTAAATCACCTGATAGCGAAATACCGGAGAAAGATATATCCAAAATAGAAGGATTTATGAATTATCTTGGTGAGAGTGGTCAGGAACCGCAGCAGTGGGATATTGATTTCGAAATCGGCGAAATGACTGATGAGGAAGAAATTGTGAAAGTGAATAACGAACTGAAGCGGACTGTACGTAACTATCATTATTGGAAACGTTTTGAACAGTATGTAGATCAATAATCTGAAGTACGAAAGAGGATAAGCATATGAGAATAATTGTGTACCAAGGGGATGAGAATCGAGCAAAGATTGAGAAAGAATTGACGGGAGACATATTTTTTGCATCGGTCTATGCGAGAGCAAACTATCTGGTAAAGGAAATTGTCGATGAAACGAGACAATTAAAGGAAGGTACGGATAGATTAGAGTGTAGTAATAGTTTATTTCAGCGTACGCAGAATAATATTATAACGTTTTGTGCACCAAGAGGACAGGGAAAGACGACAGCAATGAAATCGTTTGCAAGATTTCTTGCTACAGATCATTCAAATGCGGATTTTGTTGTGCTGGATTCCATAGATCCTTCTGCGTTAAACGGTGGCGAGTCCATCGTCAGAGTGGTACTTTCACGTCTTTTTTACAAATTAGAGGAAAAAAGTAAAACAAGACATGATTTTCCCGAAAAACGCAGAATTCTGGAACTGTTTCAAAAATGCTATAGTGCAATTGACTATATTAATGGGAATGTACATGGAGCCAGAGACGAAGATGATCTCGAGGAATTGGCTTCATTAGGAAGTAGCAGCAGACTCAAGAAGAACCTTAAAGAGTTAATCGATCTTCTTCTGGGGGTGTATTTGGAAGGAGAAGGAAAAAATGGTAGCAGTAATTTCCTGGTAATACCTATAGATGATGTAGATATCTGCTCAGCAGATATCTATCGTTGCTGTGAAGAGATCCGGAATTATCTGGTATTACCCAATGTAATCATTTTGATGGCCGCTGATCATGAACAATTAGTGCATGTCATGTATCAGAAATATCTGCAGATGAATAAAGAATTATTGACATATGAGCCTGAAAATGCTAAGGAAGAATGTAGCAGGCTTGCGTCCGGATATCTACTGAAACTTTTGCCAGTCAATCATATTGTGGAATTGCCGGAATGGGATAAAATGGCGGAAGAAGAATGGCTTTCGCTATCACTGGAGTACTATATTTATAATGATAATGGGATATGTAATATATTTGAAAAACCGTCAGGCGAATGCGGCGATATGCGGCAACAGCTGGGGCAACTGATATTTGAAAGTACCGGCATAATTATTTATGATGGAGACGATAATTCCGGAGATTATATGCCAAAAACGATGCGTGAGTTGACACAACTGCTAAAAAACTTTGCGCATATTTCACCAATTGACGAAAATATCCTGTATGGAGAAGACACAGAAGCAGCCGAGATAGAAGCTGACAGGTTGATAAACAACATAAGATTATATAAACGTTATTTCTTGGACAGCTGGTGTATGAACCATATGTTACATGAGGAGTATACCCATTTTTTGAAAACCACAGAACAAATAGAGAAGGGGAAAAAGAATGGAAAGATTGGCTGGACGTATAGGGAATTACTGGAATATTTGTGTGGTTCCGAAAAGGGCAAGTTCAAGAATCATATAGTCGTAGATGATGCATTTTGTATGTTCATATCTATTTTCCTGAATGAGTGGCTGGCTGAGGCTTTACATGATGCGCTACAAAAAAATGGGAAAAGCAGACAATATAGGAAGATTGCAGACTTTATTGGTATGAAGGGAATCGTGCCAAAGACGCCGGATTTAAAGGAAGATTCCGAGGATTATATGGTCTATGCATTTGCAACACCTAGGGCAGCTTTTCCTAAGGAATTGTTGCCCCTGTTTGATAAAGATAAATATTTTTACCGAACAGAAGGTGACAATCTGGTTTTTGATGTATTGAATCCATGGGATTATATTATTAGGAAAGGAATCCCGTATTATAGTGATTTGGGAGGAGAAGGCGGCGTTAGCTCAAACGAGGACAGAGAAATAAGAAAAGAGGAATGGATAGCAGCATCGACGGTTATATCAAATATTAATACCTTCTTAAGAGTGTCGCGAGAGTATTTGAAAGACGGGCAGCGTGTGACACGAAAATTAAATGGTATAAACTGGCAGGATAAGGTAATGAGCGGCTATGGGAAAGCCAAAACAATAAACTGGAAGACTGGCGTAGACTATCTTGAAAAAATAAAAAACGGTATGGATAAATGGAATATTTCCTTATCGGAAGAATTGAAAGGTACAAAGATAGCTTTTATGTGCAATGAATATAATAAGCAAAGTTATTATAATAATTGCAGTGAAAAACTTAAGGGACTTTTAAATGCGGATAACTCAAGAGAGTCTCAGAGAATTAGAATTACCTTAGACAATGTAACGTCGTTGCCGATAGGCTTGGAAGAATTGAACAGTATTTTTCCGAATTTCATTGATAAAGAGCCGTTAAAGAATGATAAGATAATAAAAGAACTTGCAGAGTACTCTAAGGCATTGGACAAAATTCTTTTAGCGAATGCCGGGGAAAAGGATAAAACAGTTGATGAAAACGCGGAAGTAAAGAAGCCGGTTAAGAAAAGTAGGAAAACCGAAGAGGAAGTATAGGAGAATGATATGCATCAGGAGCGGGAAAACCTGGATATTATTTTCAGAAAGACAATGCCGGAGCGGGTACTGAGGACTTTAGAGGACCAGAACGATAGTGGGATATTATCTTACTCCGGGAGAGAATATCTTCGTATTGCATATGGAAACTGTGCAGAGTATTCTGAGGATGAATTGGAGTACAGATACAGGGAAATTAAAGAGCAAAGCAGAGAAGAGGGAATCTTTTCTCTGCTCTATCTGTATGCGGATAAGGTTTTGACAAAAAGGGATGGAAAAATAGCTGTTCGATTGGAACAGGTGCTTAATTGGAACTCTATTTCCAAACGACTGGGGCAGAATTTATTCACGACAGCATGGTTGGCATACAGAGACAGTATGGATTGCGTAATTAGGGAAAAACATCAATTCTCATGGCCGGCAGTGTTGATAACGGATGATGTGAGATTGAACAACATGCTTAGGAAAGGAACAGCGGAGAATCATTTTCATTTACATGGTTCTACACAATCCTTTTCTCTGTCTTGGATCAGCCTGATGAATCATCCAAGACAGATTGAGAAATTTTTAAATCAAAATAACAATTTCCGTGTAAACAGGGATATGCATATCTCTCGTGGTGAGGAAGACAATGTTATTTCCTGGAAAGATCGTATTGCCTATGCTGCGATGATTAGAGTTTTACTATTCAGGAGAATGATTTCAGAATCTGCCAGTGGCCCGGCAGATACACAGGGAATAAAAGAAGACTTTACAAAGTTTCTGAGTCTTCCGCTATCCGGACAAATTGATATTCAGGTGGTCTCTATGCGGAAAATGCATGGGGCCTATTTAGAGCAACCGAATCATAAGAAAAAATGTTTGGATTATTTGATGTCTGAGCAATTTTATGATCTGCAAAAAAATTCTGACAACAGATTATTGTCGGGAGAACGAGCATTTTTGTATAACTGTTTTATAAGAATATATCAGAAAAACGAACCCTATAGTTTTACTCTATATGAACAAAAGTTGTTCTATATATATCTTCTGATTAAGCATCAGTTCCGGGGAGAACTGATCCAGATAAATTATAGAGTGGGATTTAATAATTTTGCGTTGTATCAGGGCAGAAAGATTCAGCTATTTGGGGCGTATGATGAATATAATGTAGAAGCACAGAGGCTGGCAGTAACTGCTGCGCAAAAAGAAAACTATATTCAATCGTTTGAGACCAGAATAATGGTTGGAGAATCTAAGGAGAAGTTCAAGAAATATATAAAAGAACTTGATACGCAAATAAAATTTTCAAGTGGCAAAAATGATAATTATTATGTAGTACATTTTCCGAAGAAGAAATTTGCAGAGGAGGAGTTTGAAAAAGCGGGCAAAACAATTATGTATCCTCGAAATGTGGTGACACGTAAAAAGGCGAAGCAGGGTGCACGTGAATTAAGAAAATATATAATGTGGGAACAGGGGAAAACACAGAGAGTGTATGGCATAGATGCCTGTTCTAATGAAATAGGATGCCGACCGGAAACGTTTGCTACGGAATTCAGATATTTGAGGAATATATCGGAAATCAGATATGCGGTTCCGTGGTATTGCTCCACAGTCGAATGTTATGAAGAACTGGGGATAACATATCATGTGGGGGAAGATTTTCTAAACATCACGGATGGTATAAGGGCGATAGATGAAGCGATGACTTTTTTGGAATTACAGAAAGGTGACAGATTAGGTCATGCACTTGCATTGGGAGTCGATCCTAAAGAGTATTATAGTCAGAAGAGAATGACAATCTATCAGTCCTTGCAGGATTGGCTGGATGATCTGGTGTGGTTGTTATATAGATCTGTTGAGTGGAAGGTTAATATTTCCTCGGATCACAGAGAGCGCATGAGGCGGAAAGCCAGAGAATTATTTGATGATCTGTACAAAAGTCATCAAGAGGAGATCGCAGCGATCCGCAATGGTGATATATTAGATGTATATTATGACAGCTGGCAATTGAGAGGTGACCATCCTGCGCAATATGAAAGTGGTAGGTATCAGAAGATTGAAAAGTTACGATTGGATCCCTATGAAAAATATATGACCGGAGAACGGGAAAGGATGCATCTTGATAAATTAAGACAGGATAAGCTTACTGCATTGTTGTACTATTGGTATCACTATGACACAGAAGTGAAAAGAGCAGCTCTGAAATCTGTTCAGTTTTCTGTGGAAAGTTGGTATATAGAATTAGTAGGAGATATGCAGAAAGCTTTGCGTAAGAGAATTGCACATAAGGGTATAGCAATAGAATGCAATCCGACGTCAAATGTCTTGATCAGCAATTTTAAGTATTATATTAAACATCCGGCGCTGGTGCTTAATCATTATCGTTTGGATGGAAATACCGACGAGCCAAATCTGTGGCTATCATTGAATACGGACGATGTAGGAGTATTTGACACTTCATTATCCTATGAATATGCATTATTGTTTAGGGCTATTACCAGATGCCGCCATGAAGAAGGCAATTGGAATGACGAAGCAGTATACGAATATTTGGATGCACTCCGGCAAAATGGTTTGGATATGGCATTTAGGGATAGTTTTGGACAAAATATTGTAAGCTCCCGTGTGCCTTCGATATCTCCACCATCGTGTAGGTAATAGTACTGCCTACTAGTCCTTCTGCCGAATCACTGAACAGCCGGTTCATATGCCCTACTGTGAAAGGGTGGATGAATTTGTTCCTTTTTTTCATAAACTGCTCCGCACTTGCCGGAAATGCTGCTTTCCAGTCTTGCAAGACGGCGTTATAGATGCGCCAATTGAGATTATAAAGTGATTCCTTGCTCATCTAGGATTAAAGTTAAACTTGTACGTTTGTTAATGTCATCTGTGCGAACTAATGTAAAGCCTTGGTTTTGGATTCTTAATAAAGTTTCTCGTGAAATATCTGCTCGTTCACTTAATGCGTTAAGAGTATCGTCACTCATTGGAACTTTACGAAGATGCCACCAGAAGGGTAAATCTATGGCACCTTTTTGAAATTTGGTTGTATTGATAAAGATTTTATCTTTCTCATAAGATACTGGAATCGGTTGCATTTCCAATATTTTATTTTCCATATGTGCATAAAATTGGTCTAATTCATCATTCACAAGAATTTTATTCAAAAAAACAAGAGGTAATTGGGGTAAATATTCTTTGCGGATGCGTGTGCTCATGGAGTTTAAGGTTGTAAAATAAAATTGTTTTTCAGTACTTAATATCATTGTTAAAGTGTTTGAAGCAGGGTCAAAGGCATCGAAATAGAGATTGACAGTTACACCATTATAGTCATATCGGTATTTAACACATGTTCCTTTTCCCTTGAATTTTAATTGCGAGTAGTCGGTTAGCAATTTAGTTCTTACTTGTTTTTGCATAGTTTATCCTCCTTTGTTAATAAAAAGGAGTACAAAACAACTTGTTGTTCGAAATTTTGTACTCTTAATTTGAAAATTCAGTTTTAACTTATATAATATACTTATAACTTATGATGCTACACATGTTTTGTCAATACAATTAATAATTAATTTTTTATAAATGAATAGTACGGTAGGAGCCAAAGAATCTCTCAGTGACTATTTTGCTGCAATAACTACATCAGGGAGAAACATTTCTGATGTTTATAGCATAAGATGGACAAAAGTACGGAGAAAATGAAAAAGCGAGTTCATGTTTGTATCCGGGATGCAGTCATTTTCATATAGATACTGAGCCTGCTCAGGGAAAAACTTGAAATAAGCTTTTCGAAGAGGCTTGATGGGATGCGGCTTTTTTTCTAAAGAATATATATGTCCGTCTATTTCTATAGAAGAAATAAAACCAAACAAGAAGAGCAGGAGAAGACGAGAGGTTTCTTCTGCTTTTTCAATATAATTCTGTACAATGTCATAAGTTGCCCGGTATTCAATATCCTGCCATATGGGTTCTGAAAGTAAACGATCCATAGCAAGTACCTTGACAAGCTTAAACCACTTTCGCGGCCTGCTGTAAATTTTATTTTCGAATGTTTTCCGGCAGCGCTGGTGACCAGGGGAGCAGCTCTTCCAAAAAGCTGCGGTCTGTGTCTTCCATGTGTTCCGGAATCACGGTCAGCAAATGCTCAAAGTATTCGTAGGGCTTCAGGTTATTGGCTTTTGCTGTCTCTGCGATACTGTAGATCACAACGGATGCCTTTCGCTGTTATATATAAAAACAAGGCGGAAAGCTTATTCACAATCCTTCCGCCATTCATTATCATAGAAGATCTACGTATTTACAGAGTTTTCTTCACACACTCTTATTTGAGTTCCGTTTTAGATTATTATTTTTCTAAATCGATTGTCTTGAGTAATTCTTTGATCTGTTCTACACTTAACCACTCGGTATTGTTACCTGAGCTATAGGAAAATCCTTCGGGGACTCTCTTGCCGGTAGGTACTGCACGTCTGGATTCGCTCCATACCATCTGTGGATATACAATAAAGTGTTTATCATATTCATAAGTATTCAGGGAATCTTCTACGGTTACCATGATCTCGTGAAGCTTTTCGCCCTCACGGATTCCGACTTCCGGCATCTGACATCCGGGCAACATTGCCTGTGCCAGATCTGTGATCTTGAAGGAAGGAATCTTGGAGATGAAGGTCTCGCCACCCTTGGATTCTTCCAACGCTTTGATGACCAACTCGACACCCTGCTGCAAGCTGATCCAGAATCGGGTCATGCGGTAATCGGTGATAGGAAGCTCGGTTCCACCATTCTTGATAATGTTATGGAAGAAAGGAATGACAGATCCGCGGCTTCCGGCTACATTACCATAACGAACGATAGAAAAGCAGATATCCTTGCTTCCGGCATAGGCGTTGGCTGCGATAAATAATTTATCGGATACCAGCTTGGTACCGCCATACAGATTAACAGGATTCACGGCCTTGTCGGTAGACAGAGCAACGACTTTTTTTACCCCGGTATCCAAAGCTGCATCAATAACATTCTGTGCACCATGGATATTGGTCTTGATTGCTTCCGCCGGGTTGTATTCGCAGGCAGGTACCTGCTTCAGAGCTGCAGCATGGATGACATAATCTACGCCTTCAAATGCTCTGGTCAGGCGCTCTTTGTCTCTGACATCACCGATGAAGAAACGAAGCTTGCCGGCATACTGCTTGAATTCATTCTGCATGATGAACTGCTTGAATTCATCACGGGAATAGATAATGATCTTCTTAGGATTGTAATTGTCCAATACATATTTGGTAAAAGCCTTGCCAAAACTGCCGGTACCACCTGTAATCAAAATGGATTTATCATCTAATAACATAACGTCCTCACTTTCAAAACTAAAAATTCTTATACATCATAACATATTATGTGGAAAAACGCAATTATTACGCGGGAATATGAACAGCAATATTGATTTTAATGATGGGTAAGAGTAGACTGGATGCAGTAGTTTTAATCGGAGGAATGAAGTATTAGCAAAACGAAGAATCTAGTAGAGGAAAAGGAAGATATGTAAAGCATAGTAAGGGGTATTGCATGGATGGAAATTTGACAAGGGAGTATACATGGAGATTATAAGAAAAAATGAGCTGCAAGAGATTTTAGATCTAGTTAAAATGATTCCACATGGGAAATTTTTGATAACAGGAGCCGCAGGAAGTGGTAAAACTTTTTTACTAAATATAGCTGGAAAGATATTGTGGGAGCAAGGAAAGAAAATCAGATACAAAAATATGGAACTTTTCCCGGACAATAAGAAGACAGGGGATTATTTGTCAGAATCAAGTGACACTGTTTATTTAATAGATGGCTTGGATGATATATATAGATATAAGCAAATAATTAAAGAGATAGAGTTCGGAAAGGCGTGTTATATATGTACTTCTAGAGACAATCAGTTTGCTACAAAGTTTGACTATGAAATAAAATTAGAACCTTTGACAACGGAGCAGACTTTCTTATTTATTAATGATTATCTTGGTAATCATGCTTCAAATGAATATTTTGTTGAGAGTATTATCAAACAACTTGATCATCAGTGCTTAATGCCAAGATTGATAGCAGGAAAGATTCATGACAGATTAAAAGATGAAGGATTTGGTGATTACTTTCTTGATATCGAAAGCGATATACACCAATTGTACACTTATAATGACGGAATTTCGCTACAATATCCGGAGATCGTTGTGCCCGAACGGAAAATTGTAAGAGTGCCGGTTAAATTGAAACAGGATATAAAAGTGGTAACTCATTCTCTTATGAATCAAGTCGCTTCCAATCCTCAAATATTGCAGGAGATTACCCCGAGACAGTTTGAGGAATTAGTATGCGAATTATTTGAAAAGGAAGGAAACCATGTGGAACTTACAAAACAGACAAGGGACGGAGGTAAAGATTTGATTATTCTAAATAATTCATCACTTGGCGATTTTGTAATATATGCAGAATGTAAAAAGAGAGCTCCCAAGTATCCAGTGAATGTTGGATTTGTCAGAGAATTATATGGAACGGTCAATGCAGATAACGCTACAGCGGGAATAATGGTAACCACATCATATTTTTCCAGAGATGCTCGAAAATATCAGGAAAAAATAAAAAGTAGAATGAGTCTCATTGATTATTCGGAACTAATGAAACGAATAATGGCCTGCAAGTAGAATGGACATATAAATAAAAAACTTAGGGAAAGAAGATATTATGAATTAGAAAAAGAAAAGTTCACAGATGATTTGTTTGTGATAAAACACTTCTTTAAGGAGCGTAAAGTGAATAATTCGGAATCATCTTGATCCCTATAGCAAAAATATATTGTTTCTGTTCTGTGGCAAAAGAAGTAGCCGAATTAAATGCTTCTATGGGAACGGATAGATAGGTAGTAAAATAATTGGAAGGGGATGAAATATTATGAATAAAATTTTACAATTATCCAGGGAGTATAGAAAGCAGAATCATGTGGAACTTCTTCCACATACGAATAATGAAATTTTGGAAAAATTATTTTTTTTGTATGATGAAAAATGGGAGGAGCAAAGTCAATACCCATACGAAATATTAACGTATCTTTTTGACAGTTATTATGTATTGCCAGAAAGACCGGATTTGGCGTCGCTGTTTTGCTGGCAGGCTATCAATCATTCTTATTATATGGAACAGCTGGGAGATAATAGTATAAATTTTTGCAAGGATAGTCAAGGAGTTACATTGATTCAGAGGGCTATTTATGAAGGGATAGATAAGTATAAGCCTATATTGGACCCATACTTAGAGAGGTTGCCGGTCAAAGTTTTTCATTATGTAGCATCATATATGTTAAAAGGTTACGCAATGGAGAACAATAATATACCGGAAAAATTTAGAGCATCTTCATACAATTCGTTAAAACAGAGAATCCCAATGTTGCTAGATATTATTTCACACTCTTATGGAAAAGCATATTGCCAAATAGCAAATCCTGTACAAATAAATGGTGAAGTGAATTTAGGAATTGATCCTGAAAATAAAGAGAAAAGCAGAAACATAATACACAGCTTTGGGGAAAAATTAAAGAAGCTATTGTTGGGGGAACAAATAGAAGTGACATTTTGTGATCCTGAAAAGACAAAGCAACAGTACGTTTTTGACGAACAAAATAAACTCACTTTTGTTTTGTTTGGAATTATATATGCATCTCGATGCAATAATTTCCATGGGAATGTTGCAGCCAGAATGAACAGTATTAATGCAAATGTGGATACTTTCAAAATGTATACGGATATTTTTCTGCTGGAGTATATTATTTTAGCAATACATATGAACAGTCGCGGAGAAGTGTCAGATGCTGTATTAGATATGGCTAAGGATAATGTGAAATTGATGCTATAAAGGGAGTAAGAGAGTCACGCAACCTGTAAAAACAGCTTGTTTTAGGCAGGTTTTATTGACTCACACGCCCCCAAACACCTGTTGTATAATGCAGATATGGGCAGAATCGAGTGTGTGAAGAAAACTCTGTAAATACGTAGAGCTTCTATGATAATGAATTGGCGGAAACAAAAATACGTTAAAGGATGCAACAGCAGCATTGTTTGGAAGATAAAATATTGAAGCTACAGAGGAGGAATTGCAAATGTTCTATTTAGACCACGAAGAACGGGTTAAATTTGTAGATGGTGTCCTTGCTCATTCACAGGAGTGGCAGTGGCTGATAGATATTATAGGCGAAAAGGCAGAATTTAAAGACATAGATTCCTGGGGAGATTTTGTTAATGAGAGAATACAACTACAGACAATTTATGAGTATTTTGTCAAAATTTTAAGCTTTTGCGACCGGGAATGGGAATGGCCGCAAGTGCAAATACAGCAGTTATGGTTGATTGCCCAATTCTATTTAGACATGATAAGTATGGAGGAATGCGTGCAGGATATCACAGATATATCTTGCACGCTTTTTCTTTTTTGTGTATGGATCACCAAATTGGAAAATGTGGATAATGAAACAGATTATCTGCTAGATATCCGCTTGCTATGTCAGAGAAACTGTTATGAAATCATAAAATGTAATTCACTGCAGATGTCGGAAGACGATTTGATGAATTATGCAAATGAATATTTTGGCGATCATTTGGAAGTTCCCATAGATTGTTTGTGTGATAATATCGAACACAAGAAATATTTGTGCGATATAAACTTTTTGCAGCAATATGAGACAGCAATTATGAATTATAATTGTTTTGGATATAGATCCCTACCGATATCTGATTGCACAACCTGGCAGGAGGAAGGACTGTTGGATCTGTTAAAGATATCAATCCGGGACAGACAAGTTGTACCTATGTTTTCCGGAAACGGAAGATCTGTTCCGGATGTTGATTCATGGACGGAGGGCAGCTTATTGAGTATTAAAGATTTCTTTAGAAATGATATGTCGGATTTTTTGGTGGAAACAGTACTTTATGTTTTACTACAGATAGAACCCTCGCAGAAAGTGAAACTGACTCATTGCAAGTTACTGACACAAGCACTGGAGGCAGGAGAAGACAGCTTTAAGATTGCGAATAGCTCATCTTACGCAATACTGTCATACTTACACGCAGATCATATGATGAAGGACTGCAATGATTCACAGGAATACATAACACTGATCAAGCTGCTTCAGGAAGAAAAGGATGCGGAAATCATCTTACAGTACAGTGAGTCCGGATATCCGCTAAAAAGGGAACAAAAAGGAATTGTTAAAGATTTTTTGGAGAACAAATATAAAGCGATAGATGATATAGATGATATTTATCGCCTGAACAGCTATATGGAGGATGAGTATACAACCAAAAGCATTACAACGGAATATTTGAGGAAGGTCGATGAAAAATTTAATAGTTTGGTTGCAAAAAAGAATGATATCTTGGAGGCAACCGTTTTTTATCAGTACATGTTGTTTCTGTTTAATGTGAATAAGAACAGCGGAAATGTAAACAAGCGTTATGTACAGTCGATGATGATAAAACTCCAGCAACTGTGGCAGAATTCAGCCTATGAAAAGCAGCGCGAAAATTTGCATGTATTTTCGCATGAAACTACAATAAAGACAGCGGTTATTGAACGGTTTTCGGAACAGAGCCTGATGAATCCGATTGTGTTTGCAAGGAATTGTATTCCCTGTACCGAAGAAAAGGTATTGGATATTATGATACACACATCAGAGCATCCAATGTTGTTTTTAGTTTCCAGGATCTCATTGACTCCCGTTTTCCCGGAAAAGGGAGATGGAGTAAGGTATGAGAGACATGATATTGATAAAATGCTTCTGGAATATGTTGATAAAATCAGGGCAAAAAAGGGCTATAAGCTATTGAATGTACTCGAAAGCGAGAAATATGTCTGGAGCATTCATGAAAAATACAGAGAGTGTACGCAGGCTGCTGTAAGTATGTTTATCAAGGAAAAGGAACTTTATCAGATGGTTCGAAAAGAGACAAAGGAGATAAGACTGGGGAATTATTGTAAAAATATTACTCTGGGGCATTTGACGCAGCTGTTTCCGGTGTTGGAGATACGAATAAGGGAATTGGTCAAATTGTTTGGAATATTTCCATTCAAGAAGAACAAGGATGAGTTTATGCAATATAACGATCCCAGTTCACTGCTCCGGGAGCTGTTGAAACAGATATATGTAGAACAACAGGGCTTTGATAATGTACCGGATTTATTGTATGTCTACAATATTATGTACAATAGCAATTCCTATAATATCCGAAATGAATGTGTACACGGTAGAGACTACTTAGAGGGAAACAGCTTGCATTTTGCATTTCGAGCTACGCTGATGGCAATCGCTATGGTGAATTTTAGGATTAAAACGATTCAGGATAATGTGAGTGACATCTGTTAAGAAAAGTCGGAAATTTGTTGGTTGCGGGAAGAACAACTTGTTGGTTGTTGGTTATTGACCGAAAAATTTTGTAAGAATTTGCCGAAAATTGACATATATATGATAGAGGAAGTATAAAGATGGTTTGATTTAAATCAAAGGGAGAATCTGGGAATGGACTCTGTTGCAAGAATATTGGAACTAATAGTGGATTTTTTAAAGAGAAATTATAAAAAGCCGAAACTTTGGTTTGCAATATTGGGAATCTTGGTATTTATTATCTTGATATTTCCGTATATTGATTCCAATACGTTTTACTATACCAGAATGGAGAAGAGAATCAGCATCTTGGAGCATCTTACACAATTGGATGAAACTGCGATTAATAGTAATCCGGTGTATCGACAAGAATATGAGAGCATATTACAAGAAATTCAATTGCAAAGAGAAAGATCAGTAAATTCAATAGCGACGCAGCTCTTTGATACCGTAAATTCCTCATGGACAACCGGAAAGGACCAGGGGAATAAGATCCTGAAATTTATATCTGGTGCGATATGGTTTCTTATTGTTACAATATGTGTTCCTTTCATGAATACCTTTAAAAAGCGGAGTGACAAATTGGTTGCATTTATTGTGATGATTATACTGTCAACGATAGTAGGATGCATATTTATGGCAATACCTATTATTTACAGGTCGTGGATAAATTATTTTGTAATACCGATTGCACAATTAGTAATTGTGATTGTACTGGTTGGGAAAAAGGACAAAAAATCGTAGGAAGGGGTTTACAAAAGTGAAAGAAACTATATTTTGCATCATAAGTGCATTTATATTATATGAGGTATCGGGAATAATCGGTAAAGAGATGCTGGCGGACAAGCATATTACCGGGGAGGGAAAAGGGTATTGCGATATTACTTTTGGTAAGGAAAGCAAGAAATCGCTCATCATAAATATACAGTATAATATTTTCGCACCGATTATCTATATGTTGCTCATTGCAACAGTATTACAGAATATAGGGCAGGAAGAACTGGCATATAAAGCTGTCTACATTGTGCCGTGTTATTATCTTGTCAGATGGGTTATGATTACGGTCATTGCGGGAAAATATCAATTGTTTAATATAAAATATGAATGCATATCAGCGATTCCGGGTGTGTTACTCGCTTTTTTCATTCAAAGGATATTGATTTTGTCAGGGAAGGAAATATTTCCCACAGTGGAAGAATTTCGAACACAGTTATGGTTGGTATTTTTTGCTATGGCATATCAATTTTGCGTTAGGTCATTGGGAAAATCTGATGCCATCCGGCAGAACCGGGTTTGTACGAAGCAGATGAAGCAAAAGTATATCCTTGATAAGTATGAATTATTCCAAAGAAAATATGGTACGATCATACAGGCTGAAGCACCGGGGGATTATTTGCAGCGTGTGATTTATGCAATTATGATCTATGAGAACTTTAATAGACCTACGACTCAAAGGTGGTGTGAAAATGTGCTGTTTTGTCTGGGGCGAAGACCGATGACGTTAGGAATTATGCAGGTGTCTACCACGAAATTCATACACAATGCAGAGAGTGTTGAATTGGGATGTCGAAAAATTAAAGAGTCATTTCAAGAGTATGTGAAAATTGCCAAAAAAGAAAATTATCAGGGATATTATTTTGGAGCCGGAGAACCTGAATTGTGCCTGGAAAAGATATGTGAGGATTACAATAAGGCCGAGGATTACATAGATGCAATAAAAGCCATTTTTTATATGTTGCCGGATCCGGAATATGGTGAATATGATGAGGCCCGTCAGCTATTAGAAACAGAAGAACAGCAGGAGACGGGGGAAACGTCGGATTTCATTCGGGCTTACAGAATGGAAGATTTGACGGAAAAACTGGGGAAATATGAGCATATTATCTTGCAAGACGATTATTATCTTAGGGTGTTAGACACGGAATCTCCTTATGTTTCTTGTTATTCAGAAGACGAATGTACAGTTTATTGCATCAATGGAATCGAAAACTTGACGATTACCGGAGAAGATGCCATGTTTTACATGGGCGCCGGTGATTATTTTGTGTTCAGAAATTGTAGGAACATTACAGTGCAAAATGTTGGATTTATTCGCCAGGCCGATCAGGAGAAAACAGCCGCACCGATATTACAGTTAGAGAATTGTGAGGATATCAGACTGGAAGCGGTAGAATTGATGGGAAGGAGCGGAGCTGCATTAAGATTAAGGCATTGCGAGCGTGTCAGAATGAAAAATATGCGGATTCACGATTGCCGGGAAGGGGCAATCATTATGGAAGAAACAGAGACAATTATGGAAAACTCTCAACTGAGAAGAATCCGGGTAGAGGGAAAAACGGAGATTATTTCGATAAAATCGAGTATTGTTAAATTGCAGGAACTAATATTTTACAAGGATAGTACGCAAGGCTGCTTGATAGGAAATGATAATAGCAGAGTAGAAGGCGAAGAATTAATTATACAAGAATGTGACTATGCGGATATTTGTAATCAAAAGATGATAGGGTATGGACAGATGTAGCATGCTTGTTTGATCTTAGATAAAAGGTAGTTGCGAGAAAAATGCGGGAGGGGATAAAAGATGCTGGAAAATACAACAAACATTAGTATTGAACAATTAGTAGAGATAGTAGGAGTCACTACCGGAAGTGTTATTGCGGTTGGCAAAGGAATTTTATCTTTTTGTGAGTTAATATCTTCGTATAATATAGAAATTGGATTAATGACAAAAAAGGAACAATGGAAATTTCGAATAACTAATTTAGCTATGTTGACATTTTCCATTTGGTTGTTAAATGTATTGTTTTGTTTTGTATGTTCGGATGAGAGAGTAATTTGCGTTGTATTTTTATGCTGTATGATTATTTTTTTAGTTTGGGGAATTAGCTGTTTACTCCTTGCAGTAATGTGGCTGCTAAATAAAAGAAAGATTGTTTTAATAAATACTAATGTCGAAGGCTATGTCAGGGTGCTATGCTTTGTAGCATTTCTACTTTTTGGGATAACCTTTAACGACTGCTTAGTGTTCTATGGGACGGAAAAGTATAATGTATGGATTGGCAGTTTTTTAATGACAGTATTGATAATGGAAATGTTTATATGGTTGGCTGATTTCAGCAACCAATCAGGAATAGCAAAAATATGCTATTATGATTTAGCACTCAAAAAAAATATATTTGTATTTTTCCGTTATGATGAAGATTTATTTATGTGCGGTAATGCATCAAAAATGAATGAGTGTGATGAAAATTATCTGGTTCCCTATAAAAGAATACAAGAAGCAAAGTTATTACCCATATCACGGGATATTAAGCAGGAGTCGCATGTGAATTGTCGACGTGTAATAATTCAAACATCAAATGTCGATTATGAACTGGAAAAGATATTAAATAAAGTAAAAGATGCATTGAAAAATCAAAATATAACACAAGGAAAAATTGATGAAACCTATATATACATAAAACCTTCAGATAAAAAAGCATATTATGTAACACCTGATGAAGTGACAGATTCGGTGGAATTGTAAGATTACTTACAATGAAGATACGTAGCTTTTAAATTCTCGGCGAATTGCAAAATTCCGGCGTTTATAGCTTATATAATATTGGGAGTTGTTTTTGCATTGGTTTTATCTGCTTTGATCATTATTGGTGTTATAACCATTTTACATAAATGCTTAAAGGATAAACGACATGATGTAAAAATAAAAACAAAATACTTCGATATTGAAATAACTCAGCATGAGTAATATATAGTATAAGGGCAGTTATAGACCGTAAAGGTTTGTAACTGTTCTTTTTTTAGTTTGATAAATCGAAAGACGGAGATGGGGGATCTTCCCTCCGAAATCCAGAGTATAAGTTGATATTGACGATTAAAATTAAACTTGTTACAGTGTTTATGGAGCATTAGTTTATAAAGGTAGAACACCCTTTCATAAGGGAGGTCCTGGTTCGATTCCAGGATGCTAAAGGGTATAATAGGATTGTATCTTTTAGCATCCTGAAATTCTGAGGTATAGCATGGCTGAAGAAATTTACAGAGCGTATGTCAGTAATGTAAAAGAGTTAGAAAAACATAGAAACGTAATTGTTCAATTAGCCAATAGGGCTATTAGAGAAAATAAGCAAATTGAACTAAATACACTGACGAAAGTATATGCATTAATATATTCTGCATATGTTGAGGACTCTTTTTTGAAACTTATCCATACACCTCAAGCATTTACAGAAATTGAAATCATGGATATTCAGCGAGGCAGGAATCTTGAAGAAAAGTGGAAAAAATGTGTAGAATTAGCATTTATGAAAATAAACAATAGAGCTAATTTGGGGGAAATCGCTAACAAAAAACAGACATTAAATCGAATTTTAGATAAGTATATTATTGCTCCAAGCCAAATGAGAAATAAAATAGCGCATGGGCAGTGGTCGGTTTGCTTAAATGGTGACTGCACAAAAATTAATGAACAGATAAGTAAAGAAATGAATAAATTAGATTTTGTGAAAGTAGATCAGCTTTTTTCAATATATAAAAAGTATCAACAGTGTGTATTGGATTTATTAGTTTCTCTAAGAACGCATTATCGTGATTACTATGCAAATATTACTGAACTGGAGAGATATGTAAAAGAAACAGAATCATGGACTTTAGAGACTAAGAAAGATAAAATTTTGTCTTCATTAAAATATAAGCATCACAAAAGCATACGTAAAATGAATTAAAGAAGGGGAGTGGAATAATGCATAAGATTGAAATTAAAAAAACGGACCGATTGAACAACTTGAAATGAATATCAACAAGTTTAATATATTAATTGGAGTATCAGACGGCACCTGCTGCAGACTCTCCGCGGCTTGACAGCAGACATTTAAAATTAAATTAGGATAAAATCGGTGAGGAAATGAGAAAAGTACAGGATGTAATTTTAAAGTTAATTGCGGTAATGGGAATTTGTTTTTTTACAGCGTTAACAATTGGAGCAATAGGTACCGGCAGAAAGTTAGCTCCTTTTTCGGAAACGGTTTCGACAGTTAGTGACAACTGGATAAAAGCAGTTGGAATTGTGGCGGGATGCATAGTCATTATAGGAATCATCTGGAAATATAGTTCCCGGGTATACATTCGACATATACGAATTGCTGCAGCGGTAATTGCGTTTTTTTCTGCAGCCGTGATAATGACTATGGCATTAAATGCAGAGTATGTCCCTGTGGCAGATCAGGAATATGTATATGTTGTCTTGAAGAATCTTTTTACAGGAAATTACACAGAATTACAGGAGTATTGGTATTACAATGTATATCCGTATCAGCTTGGAGTAGGTGCTGTTTATTTGTTACCAGCACGAATTTGCGGCAATTGCAATATTAGAACGTTGCAGTGTTTTCAGGCGATTTGTGCTGGAATAACAATTTTTGCGGGGAATGAAATTGCGTGGAAGTTGTTCCATAAAGAAAAACTGTGCATTTATTATTTATTGCTTGTCTTATGCTATGTTCCAATGCATTTGTATGGACTTTTTATTTATGGTGAAACGATTGGATTGTGCTTTTTGGAACTTGCAATTTTGTGCTTGTTGGTACTGCAGGAGCATGAACAATGGATACTGTGGAAAAAGATTTTAGTATATATTGCAATGATCAGCAGTATGATCGTGTCCTATACGGCGAGAGAAGCATTAGTTGTTGTATGGATTGCTGTCCTGGGTATTCAATTTTTACGAGCTCTAAAAGGGAATCGTAAAAGTTTTATTATTAGTTTTTTCTGTGTGCTTTTGATGATATTTGGTCAAAAAGCAGTTATTCAATGTGTAGAACATCAGGCAGGAATGCAATTGTCTGAAGGAGTACCGGCAATATCTGTGGTTGCAATGGGATTTCAGGATGATGACCCTAATCATACAGGAAGTGGAACATATAATGCATATCAGATAAAACTTTTTTGGGAAAATAATTTTGATGTAGATAAGTGTAAGGAACTTTCAGCTTTGAATATAAAACAATCCATTGTCAGATGGATGCGAGATCCAGCAGGAGCATTAGAATTTTTTTGTGATAAAACAGCAGTCCAATGGTTGGAACCTACCTATGGATCTTTTTTATTTACATCGAATATGACGACTTCGTCGAAATGGATGAAGGCTTTTTACTCAGATAGAGGATATCAGATATTTTATGAAATTATGAATCAACTGCAAAATGTTATTTATATTGGAGTATTATTTTATTATATTTATCTGGCAAAGCATAAAAGACAGGAATGGGAATATTTTTTGGGATTGGTTCTGATAGGAGAGGTTTTATTCAGTCTGTTGTGGGAAGCTAAGAGCAGATACGTGTTCCCGTATATAGTGATTGCGCTGCCGGCTGCGGCCATGGGGTATTGGTATTTATGTAACTGTATAGGTAAATATCTCAAACCTCGCACTTGAATAAGTGCCTATGCACCGTAAAAATTCAATAATAACTGGCATAAATATAGCATGAAACTAGAAATTACCCGGGAGCAATATGTTAGGATCATAGAAAAGATAATACAGGATTTCCCGAAGGAACTCAAAAAAAGTCTAAAAAATTTGAGTTCTTTAAAGGAACTCAAATAGGAACTCAAAAAGGAACTCAAATTTTTGAGTTCTTTTTTGAGTTGTTATTTTCATAAAACATTTGGATACCTTGAAATCAGTTATCTGAAATGTTATATTGAATCATAACAAACGCTTAAAAAATAAAGAGAAAAGTTATTATTATCCGGTAGGATGGGAGACATGCAGACCATGACAGAACAGAAAAAAAGGTATACGATCCTGGGCATATTTGTGGCAATGTTCCTTTTTGGAGCTTTTTTCCTGCGGGAGACAGGTGTTTATTTTGATGAAAATCAGGAAGAAAGAATTCTGTATATGAATATCTTGCAGTATGGTGAGACCTTACGGATCCCGAAGCTCACGAACTGGTTTCAATGGAAGGAAGAATATCATCCGATCTGCGTAGAAGCGGACAAGGATCATGGCAGTGCTCCGTATTATCTGTGTGGATTGCTGTTAATGAAGCTGGATCAGCATCCGGATGCTGTCAGGCTGCAGAGTGAGGTATGGCATGCGTATACGTATGCGCTGTTTTTCCTGGGTGTGATTTATATGTACCGGTTGTTGTGGGAACTGTTCCGGGACAGGAGGACGGCACTGCTGGGAACACTTATGCTGTTTCTGACACCGAGGATATTTGCGGATGGATTATACAACAATAAAGATTCCGTATTGATGTCCCTGATCATTGTGATGTTATTTTACGGAATCCGCTTTTTGGAGCGTAAGGATTTCAAAAATGCATGTCGGCTGGGAATCTGTGCCGGATTCTGCGGGAATCTGAAGATCAGCGGGATCTATGTTTTTGCAATGATTGGCGGCTTTTATCTGCTGATCCTGACGACAGAAAAAAAGTGGAGCGGGAAAACTTTTTTCGTGGGACTTACGGCAGCAGTTGTCGGTTTCCTGAGTTATTTGACATTAACTCCCGCTATCTGGGGACAGGGATTTCATTTTTGGGAATTTCTGATGTGGAACCTTTCAAACAGTACGGAATATTCCAGAATGGACGGTAAGGTATTGTTTGACGGAACATGGTATGTGCATTCCACGAATCCTCTGCCATGGTATTATCTGCCGAAACTGATCGCCCTGACGATTCCGGTCTATCTCAGTGTTCTGCTGTGGAGCAGTATCGGCATCTGGCTCTATAAAGGCAGAAAGCATCAATGGAATTTTGCGGATCGTATCTATCCGCTGTTCGCACTGACTTCCGGGATTCCGGTGCTGGTAGCAATGCTGTGCGATCCGAATCTGTACAACGGGTGGCGGCATATGTATTTTATCTATGGACCGATGATCGTGATGATGGCTTATGCAGTGAGATACCTGTTGCAGCAACCGGAAATCCGTGCGAGAAGGATTGCAACTGCTATGCTGGTGGTGCTCATAGGATGTAACGGAGTTGGAATTGCACTGACGGGACAGAGCTCCAGCGCTTATACGAATATTTTGGCAGGTGGTGATGCCTGTGGACGGTACGAGATGGATTATTATGGTGTGACGGCGAAGAAGGTTCTCAAAAGCCTTGTGGACCGGTATGGTGAGATCTGGATCAAATCGGACGGCTGTGGAGCCACGATTGTGAATTATTATGTGTTGCCGGCAGAATACCGGGAGAAGATTCGACTGGTATCTTCACAGGAGGAGATACAGGCTGCCGTGGCTCAGGGGAAACTGGTACTCGGATGTGTAAATCCGAGTTATGATATCCTGCCGGAGGGGGAGGATGTCGTATGGCTGGAAGATTGGAAGGCCTGGGGCAATACCTATATGAAGATTCGCAAATATTAAATAATGTGGTATGATGAGATAGTAAAAAGCAGAGAGGACAAGCTATGAATATTATACTTTTGTCAGGTGGCTCCGGGCAGCGTCTGTGGCCTTTGTCCAATGAGATAAGATCCAAACAGTTTATTAAGATATTTCATACAGCAGACGGCGGTCTGGAATCCATGGTACAGAGAGTATGCCGCCAGATACGGGAAGTAGACCCGGAGGCACAGGTGACGATCGCCACTTCCAAGTCCCAGGTGTCAGCTATTTACAGTCAGCTGGGGCAGGATGTAGGGGTCAGTGTGGAACCCTGCAGACGGGACACCTTCCCGGCGATCGTACTGTCCGTAGCTTATCTGAAGGATGTGCTGGGGGTAGCGGAAGACGAACCGATTGTGATCTGTCCGGTGGATCCTTATGTGGAGACGACTTATTTTCAGGCACTGCAGGCATTGTGCGATCGCGCGGGAGAGTCTGAGGCGAATCTGGTGCTCATGGGGATCGAACCCACGTATCCCAGCGAAAAATACGGTTATATCATACCGGAGACGGCGGACGATCTGAGCCGTGTAACGATGTTCCGGGAGAAACCGACGAAAGAAGCCGCAGAGGAATATATTGCAAAAGGTGCTCTGTGGAACGGCGGTGTGTTTGCTTTCCGGTTAGGCTATGTGCTGAAACGCGCCCATGAACTCATAGATTTTACGGATTATGAAGACTTATTTCAGAAGTATGATACGTTGCAGAAGATCAGCTTTGACTATGCCGTGGTGGAAAAAGAGCCTGCCATAGAAGTGATGCGCTTCGCAGGGACCTGGAAGGACCTGGGTACCTGGAATACGCTGACGGAGGCCATGGACAGTCAGTGCGTCGGACAGGGGGTTCTGAACGACACCTGTGAAAATGTGCATGTGGTGAATGAACTGAATGTACCGATTCTGTGCATGGGATTGAAAAATATGGTCGTGGCGGCCAGTCCGGAGGGAATCCTGGTATCGGATAAAGAGCAGTCGAGCTATATCAAACCATATGTGAATCAGTTTGACCAGCAGGTGATGTTCGCCGAAAAATCCTGGGGGAGCTTCCGCGTTCTGGATGTGAAGGATCACAGCATGACGATCAAGGTGACATTGAATCCGGGACATGGGATGAATTATCACAGCCATGATTTCCGCGATGAAGTATGGACGGTCATTGCCGGAGAAGGCCGGGCGATTCTGGACGGTGTGGAGCGGCCGGTGAAGCCGGGCGATGTCCTGACTATGCAAGCAGGCTGTAAGCATACGATCCTTGCGGATACGGAACTGCAGGTGATCGAAGTGCAGATCGGTGCAGAGATCAGCGTGGATGATAAGCACAAGTATGAATACCGGAAGGATTAAATATTACGATGACTATGACTGCGAAGAAGAAAAAAATACTGTTCTGGTCCGTGTTGATGCTGGCGATCATTCTGCGGTGTATCCGGTTTGGCTCAGTGCCGGACGGGATTAACCAGGATGAAGCTATGGGAGCCATGGATGCATGGGCATTATCAAAATACGGTACTGACCGCTATGGCACGTTTCTGCCGGTTCATTTTGAAGCCTGGAAATACGGTCAGATGAGTGCCTTGTTAGCGTATTGCATGGTGCCGTTTATCAAGGTGTTTGGCTTTAGCACCGTGACGGTGAGGCTGCCGATGCTGCTGGTATCCTGTGGGGCGGTGGCACTGGTATATTTAGTGTCGGAAAAGCTGTTTAATGAGAGGATTGCTTTTATAGCGATGCTTTTGACGGCGGTGAATCCCTGGCAGTTCATGCAGAGCCGCTGGTCGTTGGACTGCAACCTGTTCCCACATGTATTCTTATTGGCATTTTATCTGCTGTTGTTGGGACTGGAGAAAAGACGGTATTTGTATTTATCCATGCTCTTTTTCGGCCTGACATTTTATTGTTATGGAATAGCGGCGTACTCCGTCACGGCATTTTTGTTTGTGTTTTTTATATGGTGTCTGTGGAAAAAGCAGCTGAAATTCCGGGAGGGGCTGCTGTGTGCGGTAATATTTACGCTGGTGGCTTTGCCGGAGGTGATCGTGCTGGCGATCAATGCGGTGCATTATGGAAAAAGCATTGAAATGCCTTTTTTCACGATGCAATTTTTCCCGGATAGTATCAGAGGTGCAGACATACTGTTTTTGAATTTTTCCTTTGTACAGCTGGGCAGGAATGCCTGGGCATTATTCAGCAGGGTGTTCCTGCAGCTGCCGGACATTTTCTTTAATTCGATTGCGGCGTTCGGACCCTTATATCATGTGTCGATACCGTTTGTATTTATCGGGATCATCGTATTTACGATCCGCCTTTTTAAGGAGAAACAGATCGAAAAACAGACGCAGATGCTGGCTCTGTGGGGATTCCTCATTACCGGGATCTGGGTGGGCCTGATCACTTATGAGGTGAACATCAACCGGGTCAACATCATCTTCTATCCTTTACTCCTGCTATGCGCCTATGGCATCGATCTGGCAGCGGCAAGATGGAAAAAGCTCCTGCCGGTGATCGCGGCGGCCTATGGTGTCAGCAGTGTCTTATTTTTCACGGTATATTTTACAAGCTATGCCGAAGAGAGCAGATACTATTATAATAAGGACTTCCTGAATGCGGTGACGGAAGCGGACGGCATGGAGGAGTACGACAGACTGTATATTACAGGGAATCTCGGATGGCAGTTCAATCAGTCTGCGGCAGAGATCCTGACCCAGTATGCCTGCAGGACAGATGCACTGTATTATCAGGGGAAGCTCGACAGTCCGGATGGGCGTAAGTCTCTTCCGTATGCGGAACGCTATCATTATGTCTATCCGGAAAAGTTGGGCAATGAGCTGGCTGAGATCGCAGGAGATGGGGTGTTGATGCTCCACAGACAGGATCTGGAGTATCTTGATCTTCCTTATCATGTGATCGACACGGTGGGAGAGTATTTCCTGCTCACGGTAGACAAGGATTCAGAGGACGGAGTATGTAATTAACGAGAATGATCCAGTGCTGTAATCAGGGCGGTTCCGAAGAGGAATCGTCCTTCTTCGTTAAGGTGTACGGCATCTGCCAGATAGTCGGCAGCGTTATCCGCTGTGACGCCTAACCGGTGGTAGGTATCGTAGAAGGGAACGCCCATTTGGTCTGCCACATCAGCGGCGCCCTGCACATAAGCTGTCAGCGTACTGCCTGCCTCGCCGTGAAGCTCTGTACCGTTTTCAAAAAAGGTAATATAATTCGGAGCTGCTAACAGGATAAGCGCATCGGGATAGGCTTCCTGTAAGCTGCGGATTCCTGTTCGGAGTGCGCCGCAGTAGGTCACCGTGTCGTAAGGATCTTCCGGATCATCCACGGCATAGCCGGAAAAGTAATCATTCAGACCATAATTGATCACAAAGCATAATCTGCGCCCCCGGTGATCGTCATTCAGATAAGCTTCCAGGGAGGTACGATAGACAGTGTCTTCCCTCAGAACAGTGGGATCCTGTTTCAGAAAGGTATCGACAGCGATGACAAAGCTCATGGCAGCTGCAGGATCGTCGGTAGCAGGATCCTTGGAGGCAGTAGCTCCGCCCTGGGCACAGTTGTACACATGTGCGCCCGAAAAACCATTGACGACACCGGGGATGGAAAAACTTCCGGTGTAGTTGCCGATGACGCTGTCACCGAAAAAGACAACAGACAGATCGGACAGATCGGGATATACCGTAGAAGCTTCTTTTTCTTCCGCTACCATATCATTTAGCATGGATTCCAGGGTATCCGCATTTCCCGGTGTAATGACCATGGCTCCGTCACAGAAAGTGAACATGATCAGTTTCTGTGCTACTGCATCATTATAATGCAAGTCATCCAGATAGTTTCCCGGATTGTTGATCAGCCAATGGGTTGCTCCGGGAAAGTACATGGTAACATTGGAATACCCGTTGAGAGTGGAGACGAGGGACTTACAGGTCGTCATCCACAGCGTTCTGGTCTCATCGGTCTGAGCAAGCCAGTATTGCATGGAAGGTGCGGGATACAGAATCTCGAAGCTGACCTCGGGATGTGCTTCCACATAGGGCAGCAGGTATTGGTTCAAATCCCTGTTCCAGTGGCGCAGCTGCTTATTGCTGTGCTCCCAGAGGGCCAGCGGATCCAGACCAAGATAGATATTGGTGATCCCGTTGCTGGCCGAAAATGCTGTGTCTAAATAGTCTGCAACATCATGCAGACTCTTGGCAGTATTTTCGCATTTGATGATCGTAAGGCCACGGAATGTGGAGAAATCTTCTTCGTGAAATACTTCAGGACTGTACATGGACAGAAAAATACCCTCATAAGATTCTGATCGCATCCGTTGCAGATCAGAGTAATAGCTGTCTGAATGATGGGAAGAAACAGAACGGATAATGATAAATATGATCAGGCAGATGATGAGCAGTAAGGTAACGGCGATCATCCGGAATGCCGACTTTTTATTATGCATGGCAGACTCCTTTGGGGCAATAGGTATGAAAGACAACGCTCATTATATCATTTTCCCCGGGAACAGACAACAGATAGTGCAAAGTTTTCCGGTGTTATGCCGCAACTCGGAATGTTGTCTTTCCGTAGGAGTTATGATAGAATGTAACTATTCAGTGCCAAGGCGATTCTGCCAATGAGGTCCTGAATGGTTACAGCAATACAAACTGTTTGGAAATGAGGAAAATAATAATGGAAAATAAAGAAGAACTGGCTATTTTCGGAGGAAAACCTGTACGAGAGAATAAAATTTTCTACGGACGGCAATATATTGACCAGGCAGATGTGGACGCGGTGGCAGCAGTCATGACCAGCGACTACATTACCTGCGGACCTAAGGTGAAGGAGCTGGAGCAGCATCTGTGTGAACTGACCCATGCAAAATACGCCGTTGTGGTATGTAATGGTACCGCTGCACTGCATCTGGCGGCGCTGGCAGCAGGCTTTGGAGAGGGAGATGAGGTTATCGTAAGCTCGATCACTTTTGCTGCATCCTCCAACTGTGTATTATATGCGGGTGCGAAACCTGTTTTCGCAGATATTGATCCGGAGACCTACAATATCGATCCGGCGTCCATCCGCAAGCTGATCACACCCAGGACGAAAGCAATCGTTGCGGTAGATTTCACCGGTCAGGCAGTGGAGCTGGATGAGATCCGGGAGATCTGTAAGGAGCACGATCTGATCCTGATCGAGGATGCCGCGCATGCCATCGGCACGAAATATAAGGGCCAGCCTGTGGGAAGCCTGGCAGATATGACCTGCTTCAGCTTCCATCCGGTCAAGACGGTGACCGGCGGAGAAGGCGGCGCCATCACGACCAATGATGAGAAGCTGTATCGTCATCTGATGCGGCTGCGTACTCACGGCATTACGAGGGACCCGGAAGAAATGGTACATCCCACCGATGCGCTGTGGTACAACGAGCAGGTAGAGCTGGGCTTCAATTATCGTATGACGGATTTCCAGGCGGCACTGCTATTGAGCCAGCTGAAGAAGCTCCCTGCATTTGAACAGCGTAGAAAAGAAATTCATAAGCGTTATAATGAAGCGTTCGGCAAAATGCCGGAACTGATCCTGCAGAAGGAGATCCCTGAGTCTGACACGACCTGGCATCTGTATGTGCTGCATCTGAATCTGGAGAACCTGAACTGCGACAGAAGGCAGTTTTTCGATGCTCTGTATGCGGAGAATACCTGCCCTCAGGTGCATTACCTGCCGGTCTACTGGCATTCCTATTATGAGAAGCTGGGATATCAGAAGGGACTGTGCCCCAATGCGGAGAAGTATTACAACGAGGTGATGAGTATTCCTCTGTATTACGGATTGACGGATGACGATGTGGAAGATGTGATCCATGCAGTGAAAAAGGTGGTAGCTTATTACACGAAGCTGAAATAAGATCTGAAAATACCCGTAGCAGTGCCGGAACATGGGAAATGCCCGTAGCTGTGCCGGAACATGGGGAATGCCCGTAGCTGTGCCGGATTGTGGGGAATGCCCGAGCTGTGCCGGATCATGGGGAATGCCCGTAGCTGTGCCGGATCATGGGAAATAGCGGAATGAATCAGAAAGTGGCAGGGAACGGTATTTTGAAAGAAAATAAGAAAAATTGGATAGAAATTTCGGTGTTTGCTGCACTGGTAGCCATCGCATCGGCAGTTACGTTCTGGCTGTTTTACCGGCAGTGTGTGGAAAGCATGCTGGGAACGGGACTGTATCATTCTGATATGAAGGCATATATTCTGGAGATGCAGGGACTGGACAGCGGTTACAGCTTCCCTTACCCGGTTTTGTTCAAGCTGGCGGCGGCGATCCATCTGGTGACCGCCTCCTTTACCGGCGGAGCGGAGTTGGCCATGGCACTGGCCACGATGCTGTTAAACAGCGGAGCAATGATCGCTCTGAAGGTGATGTTGGACAAGCATGTGGGAGCAAAGCTGCAGGAAGCTATGCCCGGACAACCTTGGCTTCCGGGGATCCTCACAGGAACGGTAGCTGTATCTCTGTTTTTTGTGTCGATGGTGTATCCGCCGACAGGGATTTATCTCCCCGGTATCAAATACAAATATCTCGGGGTATTTACGCCGAATCCATTCCACAATGCTACCTATATGGCGGCACGGCCGTTCGCAATTCTTGCATTTTTTAAGTATGGTGAATTGCTGCCGGTGTATGAGCAGCCAAATGCGGTCAGAGAGCATAAGAGAGATTATATTCTGTTTGCAATATATCTGCTGCTGGCGACCATGACGAAACCCAGTTTTACCATAGTGCTGGTCGGTGCTGCGGGGATTTTGATGCTGTGGAGAATGTTCCGCAGCAGATTCCGGAATTTTGTCCCCACGGTGTGGCTTGGAGTATGTTTTATCCCGACTTTTATGGATCTGCTCTACCAGTTCCGGGGAGTGTTCGTACCGCAGGAGGGACAGGAAGGCGGCATCGGATTTACTTTTGGCCATGTATGGGCGCAGTATTGCGGCAATCTGCCCCTGGCTATCGGACTGGCCATCGGATTCCCGATCCTGGTACTTCTGCTGAACTACAAGGAACTGCACAAGGACAGCATCTACCGTTTCTCCTGGCAGGTGTATGTGATGAGCTTCCTTATGGCATTCTTCCTGTATGAAAAAGGATTCCGGGAGATGGATTTCAATTTCTCCTGGAGCTACATGTACGGAATCTTCTTCGCATTTGTGGGAGCACTGCTGGTACTGCTCCGAGCGACAGCGAACGCCGACACCCGGAAGAGAAGGATTGTCGTAGCAGTACAGTGGATGGCTTACCTGTGGCACCTCGTATGCGGAGTATATTATTTTTGGGGATTTTTACAGGGAGCGATGTATTATTGATGTAAATTGAGAGCTTATGTGAGCAATGAGCCGCATATGATAAAAAGACAGTGTAGGGAGTTGGGCTTCACCGAAGTCGCCGCTCAAAGCACTGTCTTTTTGTTTGCCTGTCTTCCATTTCACCATTGAAGGCATAATTGGACAAAACAGTGGACAATTTTAATTTTTAAGGATTATATTCCACCCTTCAGCACCAAAACAATGTTTTTCAAAAATGGCCCTTTTTATAGATGTATTTTTTCTATTTTAGCTGATTTTGGTATAAATAGTAGCATTTTTGAAAAATTGCTAACTTGAAAGTTTACGAAAGTATAGCCGCGCATAGGCATAGTGAGGACAGCAATGGGCGCTTGTGCACAAATTTCAGTCTTATTCGTTATGCGGGGCGTAATCATCAAATTTAGTCAAATAAGCCCCGGTAGTTTTCGGCATGCGGGGCGTAATTATCAAATTTTGTGTGTAACGCCCCATACCTTGGTTTAAGGGCACAGAGAAGCTTGATCCTGTCTCCTGTGCCCACGCTGAGGCAGAAGAAGGGCACAGAGAAGCTTGATCCTGTCTCCTGTGCCCACGCTGAGGCAGAAGAAGGGCACAGAGAAGCTTGATCCTGTCTCCTGTGCCCACGCTGATTCACATTGAGGCGGGAAAAGGGTACAGAGAAGCTTGATCCTGTCCCCTGTGCCCACGCTGCGGCGGAAGAAGGGTACAGAGAAGCTTGCCCCTGTCACCTGTGCCCACGCTGCGACGGAAGAAGGGCACAGAGAAGCTTGCTCCTGTCATCTGTGCCCATACTGCGGCGGAAGAAGGGTACAGAGAAGCTTGCTCCTGTCATCTGTGCCCACGCTGAGGGGGAAGAAGGGTACAGAGAAGCTTGCTCCTGTCATCTGTGCCCACGCTGAGGCAGAAGAAGGGCACAGAGAAGCTTGCTCCTGTCATCTGTGCCCACGCTGAGGCAGAAGAAGGGCACAGAGAAGCTTGCTCCTGTCATCTGTGCCCACGCTGAGGCAGAAGAAGGGCACAGAGAAGCTTGCTCCTGTCATCTGTGCCCACGCTGAGGCGGAAGAAGGGTACAGAAGGAGTTCGCCTAGCCGGCGGCAACCCTACGTTAACAATGCAAGTATAATACTGCATGGAAAATGTTAATGAAATCTCGACCGTACCCCATCCCGTGTCCGGCAGATCCCGGTATAGACTCCGGCCCCGCAGTAGGGCATCAGCAACAGGCTGTAAGAGAAGATATACCGCGAATTGGCTTCCCAGAAGGTGTGGAACAGAAAACCTCCCAGTACGGCAATGAGGCCGACGTAGATGTAGAGTCGGTCCGCGCCATGCCAATCCGCGCCATGCTGATCCGCCATGTGGTCCGCAGTGCACCCTGCGGTATGCTCCGCCGTTTGGTCAGCCATGTGCCCGACAACTTTAGACTTCCGACGGTTCTTAAGACTGCCAATACAGAACACCAACACGCCCAGATACAGAACATTCTGCCATGCATTGCACCATTCGATATATCCCTCACTGAGAGAACCTTCATAGACTTCCTTGAAAAATGCACTCCGCCCTCCATAGGTAGCCAGGGTAGCCTGTCTACTGGCATAGGTGCCGTCCGCCCACTGGGATAAATGTTTGTGAAGATAGAAGTCCGCTGTGTAGCCGGGATGTTCCCGGAAATAGGTCAGGCGCTCGTCGATCGCCAGACGGCTGATCTCGTTGGCGAGTGCAGTATCCATGCCGGCGGTATCGTAAGTATCGATATTGAAGCCGTTATACCAGCCACAGCCGCGGGAAGCTTCCTGCATTCCCATGGCGAGATAGGACATGGCGGTGACTCCGGAGCTTAACGTGTTCCCCGCCTTTTTCTCATAACATTTCTGTACCAGCGGCAGAATCCCCACAGAAGTAACAGCAAGACATACCGCCATGATGAGCAGTCCCAGACGCATCTTACCGTTCCGCCCCGGACGCAATGCCTCGAACAACAGCACTAGCAGTACCGCGATGATCGGGATCAGTGAATTCTTGCGCAGCATCACAGACAGTGTGAGGAACAGGATACTGCCGAAGCCTGTGAAAAGTATCTGACGGAGCATGCGGGGGACGTAATCGTAGGCGGTGACTGAGGGCGCATCATTTCGGGAGACGTTGTCCCGGTAGGAGCTGTCCGGAGAGGAGCCGCCCGGGGAGATGTTGTCCCGATAGGAGCTACCCGGGGAGACGTTGTCCCGATAGGAGCCGCCCGGAGAGACGCTCCCCAGCAACCGCAACAGCAAATAGCATCCCACCGACAATGCAGCGAAGGAAGGAATCTCGCCGTAGACGAAGGAGCTGTACATGATCATGGGCAGGTTACAGCATACCAAGACGAGATAACAGCAGGAGATCTTCTTGTAATTCTCCGGCCACAGATATTGCAGCGACAGATATTGGAACCAGATCGCCCCACACAACAGACAGACATAGACCAGCTTGATAAAGTGCCAGGCCGGTACGGACAGGCCGGTGAGATTCCAGATCCGGAGCAACAGCTCCAAAAAAGCCATCAGCCCGATCTGCTGTGGATAATAAGACAGATAAGAGACGGTGGGGTGGATAATATCAGTATTTCCCAGGATCCACTCCGCAGCCGCATTATATACAGATAGAGCATCCGCTGCGGGAACCGTGCGTCCGAAGAGGGTCAGCAGGATACCAAGCCCAAATACAAAGGTCAAAGTAAAAACGAGCAGTCCGCGACGGAATTTCTCTCCTATTTTTTCATACAGATACAGACATCCGCAAAACAGTAATCCGAAGCCTGCCAGCTCCAACAGATTCCACAGGGGATTGTCCGGACGCAGCAGAACCTGCTGGGTCTCCATATTGTCGGCATAACAGGTCGTGAGAAAGCTGCCGGCGAACAGCAGCATGGAAAGCAACAGTGTCAGAAGCATGACAATGTTAAGCCCCAGGCGGTAAATGATATTACAACAAGATCTGTTCTGAGATCCACTCATGGGAACCATTCCTCCGTAACCACAACAAATTTCAATTATGCAAGCATATTGGCTCACTTGCGCTCATTGCATTATAAGCTCACGAATTCGTGCTATCGCACTTTACATCCTGCTTCGCAGGATATTCGTTCGCTAATGAGCCTGGGCTCATTATATCATAGCTTTTGCCCGCCCCCAAGAAAAATACGCGGGAAAAAGCAAAAATAGTGGCTGTAATGGAACAAGCGTGGTACAATAAACTTTGTATAAGCACTTTTAACACGCAGAGATAAGAGGAATGGAAAATGGATAAAATTGCAGTATTGATCCCCTGCTACAATGAAGAGAAGACGATTGCCAAGGTGGTATCCGATGTGAAAAAGTTCCTGCCGGAGGCGGTGACTTATGTATATGACAATAATTCCACCGATCGTACCGTGGAACTGGCAACGGAAGCGGGAGCGATCATACGTCATGAATATGCCCAGGGAAAGGGAAACGTGATCCGCAGAATGTTTCGTGAGATCGATGCGGAATGCTATCTTATGATCGACGGAGACGACACGTATCCTTTGGATTGTGCCCGGGAGATGGTGGCAAAGGTTCTGGAGCATCAGGCGGATATGGTGGTGGGAGACCGCCTGTCGTCTACTTATTTTACGGAAAATAAGCGGCCGTTTCATAATTTCGGCAACAGTCTGATGCGTGCGGGGATCAACGGCCTGTTTCATTCCGATATCAAGGACATCATGACCGGTTATCGCGCGTTCAGTTATGAATTCGTGAAGACATTCCCGGTATTCTCCAAAGGATTTGAGATCGAGACGGAGATGACGATCCATGCGGTGAACTATAACATGCAGGTAGAGAATGTGGTGGTGGAATATCGTGACCGTCCCCAGGGCAGCGAGTCCAAGCTGAATACTTACAGTGACGGTTTCCGCGTGATCCGCAAGATGCTGCAGCTGTATAAAAACTATAAACCCATGCATTTCTTCGGCATGCTGGCATTTTTGCTGGCAGCGGTGTCGGTGATATTGTTTGTTCCGGTATTTTTGGAGTATCTGAATACGGGACTGGTGCCGAGATTCCCGACGCTGATCGCCTGCGGATTCATTCTGCTGGCGGGGATCCAGTCGTTTTTCTCCGGTATGATGCTGGAAGTTATGGCGGCCAAGGACCGGAAGGATTTCGAGTATCGTCTGAACCGTGTGCATGGGGAACATCAGGAACGTAAAGGATGATAATATGCAGGAGAAGAGAATACTTCCCAGACGCAGAGGCGGTGTGCTGCTTTGCGTTCTGGGATGTCTGTTTGTATTTTTCGTAAAAACAGAAAAAGATCTGGCGGCTGCGGGCAATCTCCTGTGGACGGCCGGATATGTGGGGAGCACTCTGCTGTGGACCGTGCTTTTGGGATGCCTACTGGGTGTGATCGGAACGTTTGTGGTCTATCGTGTGGCAGAGCGGCCGGCACCAGAGGGTGACTGCAGCGGTGGAAGGAACGGTGCCGGTAAAGACAATGCTGTGTTCGGCAGATCTGCCGCGTGGATACAGAGACGCTCCGGGGCACAGGTGTTTTTCGGAAGCCTGTTATTGTTATGTCTTGCATGGCTTCCGGTATATCTGGCATATTACCCGGGAATCTGTGCCTATGATGCACCGGTACAGACCGGACAGATCGTGGAGCATTATTATTTTGATCATCATCCGATCGTGCACACACTGCTTTTACAGGGAATGCTGTGGCTGGGAACGCAGCTGTGCGGAAGTATGAATGCCGGAATGGCACTGTACACTGCGCTGCAGATGCTGCTGCTGGCGGGCAGCATGTCCTACGGTGTGCTGGTATTGCACAGACGCCAGGTGGCGGCAGGCTGGCAGCTCGTGATGCTACTGCTTGGAATGTTTTTCCCGTTCCACTGGTATATGAGTGTCAGCATGACAAAAGATACGGTATTCAGTGCTTTTTTACTGCTGCAGCTGATCAGTCTGACGGATCTGTTGCTGGAGAACCGCAGGGAATGGCGTCCCGGAGTCCGGGATCTGCTGTTTTTTATCGGAACAGTGGGAATGATACTGTTTCGCAATAACGGAAAATATGCTATGATTGTACTATTAGCATTTCTTTTTCTGGCAGTATGCTTTGGAAAAAGAGCGAGGAAGCTCTGGGGGAGACTGTTTACGGTAAGTGTGGCAGCTTTCTGTATAGGGCTTTTTGTGCTGTCCGCAGTGTTCTCCGCAACGCACGCGGAACAGGGAGACAGGAGAGAGATGCTGAGTATGCCGATCCAGCAGATGGCCCGCTGCATGATCTACCACGGAGGAGTGGGAGTACTCCCTGAGGATGACGGTACCATGTCGGAGCAGGATCGGGCACTGGTGAATGATTTTATATTGGATGAGGCTTACAGGGATTATGATCCCGGCATCGCGGATCCGGTAAAGCGACATACCAACACGTATGTGGTGCGTTATCGCTTGGGAGATTTTCTGCGGACCTATTTTCATCTGCTGAAAGCTTATCCCGGAGATATGTTCAATGCCGCACTGGCAGTGGATGCAGGATTTTTATCTCCCTTTGATGTCACCCATGCGGCGGTGAATGAAGTGCAGGGGAGAGAGGGCCTCGGATATATACAGACACGATGGGAAGAAGATACCCTGAACAACAGAGGGATCTACAAAGACAGCAAATGGCCGGGACTGTATGACCGCCTGGAGACATGGGCGGACGGGAACGGTTATCTGGAGCTTCCGGTACTGAAATATCTGTTCGTGCCGGGCAGTTATCTGTGGCTGTATCTGGCGCTGGCGGCGATACTTGTGATCGTGGACAGAAAGCGATACTGTCTGCCACTGGCGGTGATCGCCGGATATTATGGGACGATGCTGTTAGGCCCCACGGTGCAGATGCGATATGTCTATCCGGTGATGCTGGCACTGCCGTATCTGGTGGCGCTGATGTGCGGAACAGGCCGGAAGACGGAAAATGAGAAAACAGAGACAGAGATAAAACAGGGACAGAGATAGGATAGAGAAATGGACAAACTGATCATAGGAGCAGGGCTGTATGGATTGTATGCGGCGCTGTATTGTGCAAAAAGAGGGCAGCAGGTAGAGGTGCTGGAGATGGAAGAGGCTCCTTTTACCAGAGCCACATATATCAATCAGGCCCGGGTACACATGGGATATCACTACCCGAGGTCTCTGTCTACGGCCATGAAATCCGCCGGATATTTCAAGCGTTTTACAGAGGACTATTCCTTCTGTCTTCATACCGCGTTTCAACAGATTTATGCTACTTCCGCTCATTTTTCCTGGACGGATGCGGCGGAATTTTTGAAGTTCTGCCGGGATGGCGGGATCCCCTGTAAGGCGCTTCCTGTGGAAGAATATTTCCAGCCGGGGCTGTGCGACGGAGCTTTTCTCACCGAGGAGTATACCTACGATGCCCATATCCTGCGGGATCATCTGATGGAGGAGATCGCGAAATATCCGGGAGTGAAGCTGCACTTCGGGCGGCAGATCACAGAGATCGTAAAACAATCGGACTGCTATGAGATCACCGCATTGCATGAGGACCATAGAGAGGTATACCGGGCACCGTTTGTGCTGAATGCCACTTACGCTTCCGTGAATCAGGTGCTGGAAAAGGTAAAGGGAGTCACGGCAGAACCCTTCGGACTGAAGTATGAATTATGTGAGATCATCCTGTGCAAAACAGGTGACAAGCTCAGGGACATCGGATTTACAGTAATGGATGGACCGTTTTTCTCCATTATGCCTTTCGGCAGGACGGGATATCATTCCCTGACTTCGGTGACTTTTACACCACATAAGACAAGCTACGATGCTACACCGCAGTTCTCCTGCGTGGGGGCGGACGGCAATATCTGCAGAGGCGGCTGGCTGGGGAATTGCAACGACTGTCCCGGCAGACCGGAGAGTGCATGGGAGTATATGTCTACGCTGGCGAGAAAGTATCTGCGGGAAGAATATAGCTTCAGTTATGAGAAGTCACTGTTCTCCATGAAGCCGATCCTGAAGGCTTCGGAGATCGATGATTCGAGACCTACCGTGATCCGGGCATTATCCGAAAGTCCCACCTTCATCAGCGTCTTATCCGGCAAGATCAACACGGTATATGACCTGGATCCTTTTTTAGATTAGGATAACCATTCCGAGAGATTATAAATAATAGATATAGGGGAAACGTTATGGAGAGAACCGCAATCCTGAATAAAGAGAAAAATTTTGTATCCTGCGTGCTGTATCTGCACAACGATGGTGCGCACATCCGTGATTTCCTGAATACGGTCTGTGGCACCATGGAAGAACATTTCGAAAAATATGAGATCGTCTGTGTGAATGACTGCTGCATGGACAATACCATCGAGGAGATCCATCGATTTCTGGAAGAAAGCAGAGGAAATCATGTGGTGAGCATGATCAATTTAAGCTTTTATCAGGGAGTCGAGATGGCCATGAATGCCGGAAGAGACCTGGCAGTGGGAGATTTCCTGTTCGAATTCGACAGATGCCTGCCGGATTTTGAGCCGTCACTGATCATGGATGTTTATTACAGAGCGCTGGAAGGCTATGATGTGGTGGCAGCCGCTCCGGGGAGAGATGTGGCACTGACCTCGCGGCTGTTCTATGCAGTATATAATCTGGGAAGCCGTAATACCCATAAGCTGCGTCAGGAGAGATTCCGTATCATATCCCGCCGCGCAGTGAACCGTGTGAATCAGATGAATGCGTACATTCCTTACCGCAAGGCGATGTATATGAATTGCGGACTAAGGGCGGATACGCTGGTCTATGAGAATCAAAAGAAGGCAGGCAGTGCCAGGAACCGGGAGGAGCGCAGTACCCGCAGCAGTCTTGCACTGGATACGCTGATCATTTTCACCAATGTCCTGGAGAAGTTCTCTATGCTGGTGAGTGCGATCCTGTTCTCTGTGATGATGATCATGTTTGCCTGGATCGTGTATTCGATCTTCAGCACGGTACGTCCCGTGGAAGGCTGGATGAGTCTCATGACGCTGATATCGTTTGGATTTTTCATGATGTCCGTCATGCTGACGCTGATCTTCAAATATCTGTCCGTGATCCTGAATATGAGCTTTAAGAGACAGCACTACGTAATCGAAGGAGTGGAAAAACTGACAAAATGATGTTTACGATTATTTTTCCGGTATTAAATGAACGTCTGCGCTTAGAGAGCGGTGTGACCCGCACGGTGGAATATCTGCAAAGCATTGCTTTTGAAGACTATGAGATCATTATCGTGGATAACGGTTCCGAGGATGAGACACCGCAGATCGCAGAAAATCTGTGTAAAAAATATGATAAAGTAAAATATGAGAGGATCAATGTCCGCGGTGTGGGCGCCGCATTCCGCAGAGGTGTGGAAGTAAGCCACGGCGATGTGGTAGGCTATATGGACATCGACCTTTCCACCAATATCAGGCATCTGGGAGAGGCGATTCACCTCTTCGGGACGCAACCCGAGATCCAGTATATCAACGGCAGCCGTTTTGCCAGAGAATCCGATACCAGGGGCAGAAAATGGTACCGCAGGATCACATCCCAGGGACTTTTGATTCTGTTAAAGCTGTTCTTACGGATGAAATCCACGGATGCCATCTGCGGATTCACGTTTGTCCGCAGAGAGACGGCACTTTCACTGATCGAGGGCTGCAGCCGGGATAACGGATGGTTCTACATGATCGAATTCCTGCTCCGGGCGGAGAAAAGAGGCGTGACCATACTGGATTATCCGGTGGAGTGGCAGGAAGACTATAATACTACCGTTAAGGTATTCAAGACGATCTGTAATTATCTGGTACAGATCGCAAGGTTATTCAACGAGTTTTATATCAAAAAGCACATATAAGCGAAAGAAGGACGACAGAATGGCACATATTAAGAGAATCGATCTGACGAGAGATGTAGAAGCACATGCGGATGCCTACAGAGAGGCTATTGAGAAGGTATGCAGGGAGACTGCCTTTTCCGGCGGAAAATATGCGGATACGTTTGACAAAGAGTTTGCCGCTTATGTGGGAAGCCGATATGCCAGCGGTGTGAACAACGGTACTTCCGCCTTACATCTGGCCATGCTGGCCCTGGGAGTGGGACCGGGAGATGAAGTCATCGTACCGGCAAATACCTACATTGCTACGGCATGGGGTGTCAGCTATACGGGAGCCACGCCGGTGTTCGCAGATTGCACGCCGGATACCTGGGAGATCGATCCTTCCGTGCTGGAGGCGAAGATCACGGAGAGGACAAAGGGGATCATCGGTGTTCATCTCTACGGTCAGCCTTTCGATTATGCAGGCGTGCGCGAGATCGCAGACCGTCACGGTCTGTTCGTGGTGGAGGATTGCGCACAGGCCCATGGGGCACAGTTTGAGGGGAAAAATGTGGGAACCCTGGGAGACCTGGCATGCTTTAGCTTCTATCCGGGCAAAAATCTCTATGCTTTCGGAGAAGGCGGAAGTGTCACCTGTGAGAAGGAAGAGTACTATAAGCATATTGACCGCCTGAAAAATCAGGGCTGCGATGTGCGTTATTATCATGATGAGATTGGATATAATTATCGACTGGAGGGACTGCAGGGTGCGGTATTGAGCGTAAGCCTGAAATATCTGCCGGAGTGGACGAAGAGACGTCAGGAGATCGGACACCGCTATATCCGGGAGATCACGAATCCTCTGATCACCATGCAGCATCATCCGGAGAACACCACACCGGTGTTCCACCTGTTCGTCATCACGGTGCCGGATCATGAGGACTTTATCCGCTATATGGCAGATCATGATGTAGAGTGCAACATGCACTATCCGGTTCCCTGCCATTTGCAAAAGGCATATGCGGATCTGGGATATCAGCCGGGAGACTGCCCCAATGCGGAATATCTGGCAGCGCACTGTGTGACACTGCCTTTGTTCCCCGAGATGCGGGAGGATGAGATCCGGAGAGTCATCGAACTGTGCAATGCTTACAGACAGTAAGGAGATCACAATGCAGACCGTAACAGCAGAAAATAAAACATCGGAAAATAAAACATCGAAAGCAATTTCTGAGAACTACCGGGATACGCAGGCCGGGATCTATCTGCGCCTCATGACCCATGAGGACACGGACCGGATCGTGGCATGGCGTAACAGCGATGCCGTGCGCAAAAATTTTATCTATCAGGAGCTTTTTACCAGACAGTCCCATGAGCACTGGATCCGGACCCATGTGGAGACCGGAGATGTGGTGCAGATGATCATCTGCGATCTGGAAGGGGATACTCCCCTCGGATCTGTGTATATCCGGGATATTGACAGACATCACAATAAGGCGGAGTATGGAATCTTCATCGGAGAAGAGAGCGCCCGAGGCCGCGGGATCGGCACAGCGGCGGCAAAGCTGATGTTACGGTACTGTTTTGAGCAGGAAAAGTTGCACCGGGTCTACCTGCGGGCATTGTCGGAGAACCTGCAGGCCATCCGAAGCTATGAAAAGGCAGGATTCGCCAGAGAAGGACTGTTAAGAGACGATGTGTGTATTGACGGTGTGTACCGGGATATTGTCTGGATGGCAGCCGTGAATCCGGCAGATTAAGAAGGAGCAAGCAACAAAAAATGGACAGAATTAAAAAAGTAAGTTTTGTGATCCCCTGCTACCGTTCGGAGCATACGCTGCCCCATGTAGTTACGGAGATCCGCGAAAAAATGCAGGAACTGACACAGTATACGTATGATATTTTTCTGGTGAATGATGCATCACCGGACAATACAATGGAAACGATCCGGGATCTGTGTGAAAAATACGATAATATCAAGGGCATTGGATTCGCCAGAAATTTCGGACAGCATGCGGCATTGATGGCAGGACTACGGCATTCCGACGGAGATTATGTGGTCTGCCTGGATGATGACGGACAGACCCCCGCCGATGAAGTGGATAAGCTGCTAAATAAGCTGGAGGAAGGCTTTGATGCTGTATACGCCAGTTATGAACACAAGCAGCACTCTGCATTTCGGAATCTGGGCAGCAAGGTCAATGAGCTGATGACCCGGATGATGTTAAACAAGCCCGCGAATCTGTATATTTCCAGCTATTTTGCGGTGAAGCGGTTCGTGGTGGAGGATATGATCCGCTATGAGAATTCGTATCCTTATGTCATCGGACTGGTGCTCCGTGCCACGAAAAACATTACTAACGTGCCGGTGTGTCACAGAGAGCGGGAAGAGGGCAATTCCGGTTATACGCTCAAGAAGCTGCTGGGATTGTGGTTCAACGGATTTACGGCATTTTCCGTGAAACCGCTGCGGATCGCCACATCTCTCGGTGTGGGCTTCGCAGGACTGGGTTTTCTCTATGGAATCTATACGATCATCAAGAGACTGGTGAATCCCAATGTTCCCATGGGATTCAGCGCATTGATGGCGGCACTGGTATTTTTCGGCGGCATGATCATGATCATGCTGGGACTGATCGGAGAATATGTGGGACGTATCTACATCAGCATGAATAATTCTCCCCAGTATGTGATCCGTGAGCGAATCGGACTCGGAACAGATGAGGACCCGTGAGTCTGAATAGGTAAATATAAAGTGAAAAACGAAATAAAAGATTTTGAACAGAAGGGTAAGACAAGACCATATGAAAAATACACGTTTTGTAAATTGGTGGAAACAGGACAAACGTTATATTACCTTACTTAAGGCGGTACTTATGGCACTGCTTCCGCTGGTATGCTGTCTGATCCGGACGGCGGCAGAGGGGAGAAGCATCGGCCAGGTCTATTTGCCTTCTTCGGAATGGAATGATGAATTATTCTATTTTAAACAAGTGGAAGGCATTGTGAATTACGGATTTCCCATGGGGTATTTCGGGTTTAACGAAAGCCATGCGCTGCAGCTGTCTTTCGCAGCCTGGAGTCCCGTGCTGGTATTCCCCTGGATCCTGTGGGGACTGGTGTTCGGCTGGAATCTGCTGTCACCGGTGATCTGCAACATTGTTCTGATGACGGTTACGATGTTCGTATTTGTCTGGCTGGTAAAGCCGACCTGGAAGCAGCTGGGGATCCTGACGGTTTTGTTTGGACTGTATTCGTTATTCGTAAGATACATGCTCTCCGGTATGCCGGAAGTCATCTGTTTCAGTATGCTGATCCTGTTCTATGGTCTGGCAATGAGCTATCTGCAGAAAGAGAGTAAAGGCAAGCTGATCGCTATGTTTGTGATCTCTGTGCTGCTTGTGCTGATGCGGCCGTATATGTTATTGTTCCTGGCGCTTGCCTGCTTTTTCTGGATCCGGGAGGATCGAAAATGGGGGAGCATCGGATCTGTGATCGTGGTGGCAGTGACGGGAATCCTGTATGTGCTGATCAAACATTACCTGGGTGCGGAATATTTTACACCGTTGTTTTATACCGACTGGATCACGACGTTCTTCACGGATGGGATCGGTGCCGGTTTCCGTAACTTTTTCGGGACGTTACATTGGAAAGGACTGGAATTTGTCAGACATTGTATCGCCGGGGCGCAAAGCGGTCTGGCTTCGGGAGCCTTTTTTGACGGCTATCTGATCCTGCTGGGAATCCTGGCAGTGAACAGTATCTGTGACCGGAACAGACTGCGCAGGGCTGTCCGTGCGGAGAAGATCGTCATGGAACCGGCAGACGAAGCTGTTCGTACGGCGGTTTTCGGAAAATACACATTGACGGAAGAACAGAAAAAGAAGTTAACGAACCAGCTGATCATAGAAGTGCATTTTGCACTGAGCCTGATCGCGATGTTATTCGCACATCTTTTGATGTATAAGATGACAGAGGGCAGCAAGCATTTTCTGACCTTTATCGCAGCGGGAATTTTTATTGTTAGCATGCTGGAGACAAAATATTATAAAAAAGCGGTGCTTTTGGGAGCGGCTTTTCTTTACCTGTACAGCTATAAAGCAGTGGAACCGTATGATTATCAGGTCCCCTATGTGACGCAAGGACGACAGGAACAGATTGCATACTGGAGTGAGGTTTTTGCAGAAAAAGTGTCTGTGGATACAGAACAGGTTCCGGATTATAAAAATGTGGTGATCTGGACGTTGGGAGATGTGACAGAGGAAGGAAATCAGAGCCTGAAATGGCAGCTGTTATACGGTACGCCCAAGGGATTTGGCATCAGCTGCTGTGAATTTCAATATGTTTCGGAACACCTGACGGAGCTTGAGAGCCGTTATGTTGCCACAGTAAGCGGCGGAATTATTGATGGAATGTGTCAGGCACAGGGGTATGAAGAACTCGGGCGCGATGCGGATATGGTACTGTATCAAAGATACTAGTATGAAAAGAACTTCTAGTCACTCAGAGCATAGGCTCTTTCGTGAAGAAGTTCTAAATTTCATACAGGAAAAAGCATAAATGCTTTTTCACAAGAAATTTCACAGGTGTAAGAGAATTGAGATTAGAATTATGAAACAGGAGCACGATATTGACAGAACGTAAAATGATTCAGACAAAACAGAATAAAGTTATTCGGATGGATTTTTGGACGGTACTGTGGCACGGGCTGCCTGTTGTGGCACTGTTTATCTGGGGAGCTTTCTGCATTACGAACAATCTGTGGTATGACGAAGCGTATTCGGCATCCATGGTCTCACTTTCCTGGAAACGCCTGATCTATATTACCGCCACGGATGATCACTCTCCGTTTTATTATGTATTGTTAAAACTGTTTTATCATTTATGCGGAGGCGGTACCCATTTTTGGGCATTGAAGCTGATGTCTGTCCTTTTTATGCTGGGTTATATGCTTCTGGGAAAATATTATGTGGAGAAATTATTTGACCGGAAGATATCGGTATATTTTATGCTGTTTTCTCTGCTGATGCCGATATTCAGCGTACAGGCGGGGAATGTGAGAATGTATGCAGTAGCATTGTTCTTTCTGACACTGACAGGCTTGTCGGCCTATGATATTTTTAGAGAGGCGACGCACAGGAAGTGGATCGTATTTTGTATCGCGAGCATTTGCACGGTATACTGTCATACGTTTGCGTTGATCCAGACCTTTTTATTTTATATGCTTTTTCTGGCGGCGATTCTGATCTGCCGGAAGAAGGAACTGGTGAAAGGATATTTCATCTCCGGATTTACGGTTGCGATCGTGTTCTCCCCCTGGCTTGCAGTGACATGCAGACAATTTATCCTGCGGATGCGCTATGACGATGGTTCCGTATCAGAACTTGCAACGCTGAATTCCGTGATGGATTATTGTAAGGAATGGTTCTCAGCGGTGGAGACACCCATTGGAATCGTCGTGTTGCTGGGACTGGCAATATGCCTGATATTAAGCTACGGAGCCGTAGACTGGGTGAGACAGCATCACAATGCGGCACCGGCGATCACAGCATCGGCATTTGCGCTGACCGGTATTGTGGGAGGCGTAATCTCTGCGACTGTTAACAATTGTTTCATGGGACGCTATGCTTTCCCGGGAATGTGCTTTGTCATGCTGTGGTATGCAGTGGGATTTTCACAGATCCTGGATACCGCAAAAGAAAAAAACAAAAAATGGTGGGTCGGCGGTATCCTTGCACCGGCAATGCTTTGTTTTTTGTTGCAATATGTATCGGAGATCCGGCTGGAATATGATGACGGACTGCAAAAATACGAAGATTTTATCGAAGAACAGGTCACGGAAAACGATGCCTTTATCGGACCGTATACCCATACGATCTTTTTGAATGTGTATCATCCCGAACTTCATTACTATTTGCTGGGATATAAGTTATACAGTCTGCCGTTTGTAAATACAGAGGCATTGACGAATTACAGTCAACTGGAGACGTACGACAATCTGTGGTATATCTGTTTTCAGGGAGGCGTACCGAATGAGGTAGAGGGTGAATATCGGTATGAGGAGGCAGTGAAATTCCATTATATGTATTATGATTTTGTAGTGTATCGCTTGGAAAGAATCGTGCAGGAATAAGAAATGGCGAAAACGGAAATTATTTCCGAAAGAAATGTCACAGGAATGTACAGAAGTAAAAACGTATTTATGAGTTAAAGGAATTGAAAAATGCAGAACATGGAAAAAATAAATCATCGAGAAAGCACAGTGCGTCAAAAATGGGTGGAATATTTAAACCATTTTCTGAAAAACAGAATGTATTTGTGCATTTTGCTGCTCACAGCAATATGCGCCTACGGTTATAAAGTGACAAATGTAACCATCGGCATTGATGATACACCGTCATTATATTATTTTGAAGAAGGACTGATTGCCATTGTGGGGCGGTGGGTTCTGTTTTTGCTGAATAAGATCTGCTCCATTGCGGAATTTTTACCTTTTCTGACGGATTTCGCAGCAGTCGTTTTACTGGTTATTGCTGCCATTGTGTGGTCGGCGTTATTTTATTCTGTATTCGGTGAGAAAATTCCGATGGTCGGATATGCTTTTTTCGCCGCTGTCTTTGTGTCCAGTCCGCTGATCAGCGAAGTGTTCACCTATTTTCTGCATAATGGAATTGCCATAGGATATCTAAGCTGCGGGATCAGCCTGTGCTTTATGCGTGAGTGGCAGTGTAGTATGCAAAATCCAGGAAAGGGAACAACAATCGGTGAAAAATGCAGAGACCTGGCAGTGGGAAAAATCGTATGCGCAGCGGTGTTTTTATGGATAGCTGTCGGCTGCTATGAATCTTTTATGATACTGTGGCTGGCGGGGCTTTTGCTTTTGCTGCTGGCGGAGCGGATATGCATGGAAGCTGTACACGAAGCCGGAGTTATTGTAGTATTGGCCGCAGGAGCGACGGCAGCATTTTTGGCGGTCATATTGCGCAGTCTGATGATCGTCATTGTGACGAAGGCGTTTCATCTGGAATATCTGCAGGGAGAGGCCGAACAACGTTCCGTTACGGAGATGCTTGGGTGGATGTTTAATCCCGGGGCTTTCGGTGAACTGGTCATGATCCTTAAGCGGACATTTGTCTTGTATGGCGTGTTTGCCTATGCGTATCTGCCGATCAGGATCTTCGTCTTATCGGCGGTTGTGATCGTGGCAGTCACATTGCTTAGAGTGATCCGCGGTCGGGATCTGTGGGCACTTTTACTGTTGCCGGCAGCTTATTTTGCGGCATTTTCTCTTTTATTTGTTGAAGGAAAAGCAACATTGTACCGTTCTGCGCAGTTTCTGCCGATTTTCTGCGGATATGGAGCGCTACTTTTTGCCTATGCGGTGTGGCAGGTAACAGCATGGTGGGAACGGAAGACACAGAAGTCTCAAAACAGTCGTATCTGTCGCGGCGTGCGTGGGATTGCGATTCTCGTGTTTGCGGTAATTGTCTGGAATCAGTGCGCGGATATGACGAAATGGTTCTACATTGATAAACAGAAATACGATGCGGCAGTGAAAACGGTGGATCAGATCGCACTGGATCTGGAGCGGAACTTTGATACTTCCAAACCGGTGATTTTCACGGGCAACTATGAGATCCCGTATAGTATTATACAGGATGCTTATGTAAGCTATGGTTCGACTACATACTTCAAAATGAAGCGTCTTACGGATCTGATCGATCCGGATCTGCTGGACAAATACAATCGTGGATCCAAAGGTGTCTGGGTGGCACAGACACCTGCATTGTCGGTCATCGACTGGGGGCGCTATGCCTTTGATTCCGATGCCGAACTGGTGAAATTTTTCGCAATGCACGGGCATACGCTGGTGGCAGAAGAGGATATCAGCCTGTATGCCGGAGCGGAAGAGGAGGCTTTAGGTCTGCCGGAATATCCGCAAGACGGGTACATTGTAGATAAGGGTGATTATATTATTATACATTTTTAGGGGATTACAGGGTGAACAAAAGACAGATTAGTTTAATTAGAAATCTAATTACAGTAGGAACAATTCTTCTCTTTGCCTCCTTCCTTTGGATTAAGGATATGGGAGTCTATTTTGAGACCAATGACGACAGGATTATTGCGGAGATATTGTCCGGTGTCCATAGCCTGACTCAGGATCCGCATACTATTCATGAAAATTATCTGCTAATGCTTCCTCTGTCGCTATTGTATAAAATTACTTCCGGAGTGTCATGGTATGGGTGGAGCCTGCTTTTGTGCCATGCAACAGCGTGGTTTGTGACAGAAAGCAGTTTTCTCTCACGGTGTAAAAATTGGAAAGATTATCTTGCTGTACTCATTGGTCTGAGTGGGCTCTTTTTGGGTAGTCTGGAATTGATCGGAAGGATTCAATTCACTTCGACAGCTGTAATTCTGGCAATTTCCGGTTATATTGCTTTGTATCTGGAAGAAAACAGGAAAAAAGGGTATGTGCTGTTCTTTGTAACGGAACTGTTAGCATTTTGTGTACGTTACAAAGCAATGCTGATGATACAGCCATTTGGCGGAATCGTGTGGTTGGGATTGGCATTGGTACAGCTGGGAAAGACAGGGTGGAGCCGGGAACGACTGCTGGAAAAGGGAAAAGAAGCAGGGAGACTTCTCTTAATCTGGGCTGCGATTTTTCTGTTGGGAGGCTTTGGGAATATCATTGGATATCACAGTGAGGGCTGGAAGGATTTTATTAAATTTTCAGAGACAAGGGCTCAGTTATTTGATTATTATGGCGCTCCGAATTATGAGGATGTAAAAGATATTCTGGATCGTTATAATGTAACAGAGAATGTATATGATGGATTTTGCAATTACAATATTCTGGATTGGGAGGTAAGTACCGATTGCATAGAAGAACTTGTGGAATTCCAAAAGCAAAAAGCTGGGCAGAAAATTACGCTCGGAGAGGCTTTTTGCAGTTCTTTCGAGGGAATGAATTCCGACGGTATGCAGAAAATAAATAAAACCTGTGTGACAATGTGGGTGATTCTTACAATATGGATGATTTTCAAAAGGCAATTTACAATGCTGTATCCGTTACTCGGAATACTGTCTGTGCGGACTGCGTTGTGGATGTATCTGATTTATCAGGGACGATTACCGGCACGGGTAAGCTATCCCTTATTTACGGGAGAAGCTCTTTTGCTGTTTTCGGTTTTCTGGTATTTTTATACAGAGGAAAGCGAAAAGAGAAAACTTTTGGTTACTATTGCCGGGGGAATTGTCTGCCTGATTGTTTTGCTTACCGGCACTGATGCGGGGCGAGCACAGTACCGTTATGTAAAGTCGGAAAATGAGGGGCAGAAAGTGTATATGGAAGGTATGAAGGAAGTTCTGGATTATTGCAATGGAAATGCAGAAAAGAAATTCCTCTTGGATGGTTTTTCGTTCAATTACTATAAGGGGAGTGCTCTGGAAACAGAGAGTTACGGTCCACGCAATGCTGTGAGCTTCGGTACCTGGTTTTCCAACAGCCCGTCTGCAATCGAAAAATGGAAGAATTATTTTACTGAGGATGATGCTGCGATTTATGTGATCGTGTACGAAGACGGAAACATGGAAAACTATCCCGCAATCCGCATGATGTCTGAACAAATGCAATGTCCGGCGGTTCTTGACGATCGTATCGATGTGTCAACAGGTATTACTTATCTGGTATGGCGTATAGGAAAATAGTTTATGAAAAGTAAGTTAAAACATAATTTTATAGAGTTTTTGGATCAGATTCCTCTGTGGTGGCTTGAAATTCTGGTTACAATTGTATTTTTCCTGCCCTATTTTGTCCTGGGAGACGGATGTGTCTTTGAGATCAACGACCAGCTGGATGAAAGCATCATGAACTATATGCTTCCAGCAAGACATCTGTGGGATGGCAGCACAATATATCCTGAGATGTTAAACGGAGTCAATGCCAGCGGCATGCAGCCATCGGCAGTTCTTTTCCTGCCGCTGTATCACCTGCTTTCTGCAAGAGTGGCATTCCTTACGCAGTATATAGCATGTTTCCTGGTGGCATTTTTAGGGATGTACCTACTGGTAAAAGAAATCACGGACAGCAGTATTCTCGCGGTGATCGCAGGAAGCTGTTTCTGCGTACTGCCGTTATATCCGGTCTATGGTCTGTCGGAGTTCGGTATTCCACTGATCTTATACGGAGCCCTGTGCCTGTGGAAACAAAAAAAGGTGATCCCGGGGTTACTGATCACGATTGTATTTGGACTGACCAGTCATCTGGTATATACCGGATATGTAGTGCTGGACTTCTGGGGGATCGCGCTTGTTTATGCACTTATAAAAAAGAGAAAGAATCAGTGGTTTCCGATGGGATTTGCGGCGCTTTTAGCCACCTATGTATTGGTGAACCGGACTTTGATCTGTGAGATTTTGTTCGGAACCGGCAGCTATGTCAGCCACCGCGAGGAAATGGTATCTTCCGCGATGCCGTTTCGGGAAACTTTTTTGAGTGTATTTCAAAACAGCGCGCAGCATGCCCCGTCTCTGCATAAATATCTGATTCTTCCGATCATCCTGTTTTTGATTCTGGGAGCTTTTTGCAAAAAGGATGTGACGGATAAAAAGATTTATAGGATAGCGGTGGCGAACTTTTTGCTGCTGATCGTGATCGCGCTGTTTTATGCTTTTTGCCATTCTTCAGTGATCGTGAATATGAAAAACAGCATGACAGGATTTTTACATTATTTCCAGATCGAACGGTTTTACTGGTTGTATCCGGCGCTCTGGTATCTGGAATTTGCACTGTCTGCCGCTGTATTGTGGCGGACGCCGGTTCCGGGCACCGGGCGGCGTATGTTGGTTGGAAAACTGGCAGTGATCTGCATCTGTCTGCTTCCGACACTTCAGCTGCTCAAAGTGAATTCAGGCATGTATCTGAATGTGAACCAGATCAATAACGGCTCAGGTGTCACGGGATATATCTCCTGGGAGAGCTGGTTTGCAGAGGATCTGATGCAGGAAATAGACGATGCTATCGGCCGGGACAAGAGTACTTACCGTGTGGCACATTTGGGGATCAGTCCGGCTCCGTCCCTGATGCATGGTTTTTATACGGTGGATGGATATTCCAATAATTATTCTCTGGAATATAAGCACCGCTTTCGAGAAGTTATTGCGGCAGAGCTGGAGAAAAATGAGGAAGTACGGGTATACTTTGACCTGTGGGGAAACCGGTGTTATCTATTCAACAGTATTACCGGTAATTATATGCAACTGAAAAAGGGCAATACCCTGGTGTATGAAGGGCTGGAGTTCGATATGGATGCATTACGGGAACTGGGATGTGAATACCTGTTCTCCGGCGCCGAGATCGGTGATGCCGAACGCATGGGTCTGGAGCTCGTAGGTTATTATGAAACGGACGACTCTTATTGGGGAATCTGGGTGTATTGCATAATGAAGGAAGCGGAATGAAAGAAAAAACATTTATGAAAAAGTATGGAATGCTGCTGATGATCTTAGGAGTGGCAGCAGTGACAAGATTGGCAGGCTTAGGAAAAATACCGGAGGGTATCCTTCCGGATGAGGCATGTGCTGCGTATAATGCATGGGCACTTATGACAGAAGGAATGGATAACAGAGGGTATGGCTTTCCGGTGTATTTTATTGCGTGGGGAAGCGGAATGAATACGTTGTATTCTTATCTGTCTATTCCGTTCCTGTGGCTGTTTGGCGCTACGACTATGGTATATCGTATTCCGCAGGCGCTCTTTGGTATTTTGGGAGTGCTGGCAGCATATGTGCTGGGAAGAGAACTGCTGGATGAAAAATTCGGACTTCTGTTTTCTTTTCTGCTGGCGATCAATCCCTGGAATATCATGATCAACCGGTTCGCACTGGAGTCAAACCTGGCACCTGCGATGTTTCTGATCTCACTTACCCTGCTTGTACTGGGGATCAGGAAAAACTCCGGGTATCTTCCGGCTGCGGCTGCATTTTTTGGATTGACACTCTACAGTTATGCTCAAAGCTGGATCGTGGTGCCGTTGTTTCTGCTGCTATTTCTGCTGTTTTATCGGAAAAGCATTCCTTATGGAAAACATCTGTGGTTTTCAATTCTGGTATTAGCTGTCATAGCAAGTCCGTTATTGTATTTTGTAGGTGTGAATCTGAATTTTTTGCCGGAGATTAAAACCCGATTTTTCTCTATCCCCAGATTACTTGCGTTCCGGGGAGAAGAGATCAACATTGCCCATATGATAGACAGTGCAAAAATAGTGTGTAAGATGCTGTTTAGACAATATGATGGAGTCGCTCACACAGCCTGCGTAAAGACAGGGGCATATTACTTTTTCACAGCACCGTTCTGGATGCTGGGGATCGGCCTGCAGCTGAACGGCATAGTTCGCAGCCGGAAGCTTGAGAAAAAGCCTTTGGAGTATGTTATGCTGTTCTGGCTGGTCAGTGCAGCGGTTATGTGTGTGCTGAATGAAATAGTTACGGTAATACATACCAATCTCATTCATATTCCCATAATTTTTTATGGGGCATATGGCATTTACAAGGTATGCAGTTATTTAAAAAGCAAAGTATTTTTCGGTATATGTATAGGAATGTTGTTGTTTTCCTTTGGAATATTTGCGGTCTGGTATGTGAAAGACAGTGAGGAATATGCCTCCTATTTTGTCGGAAAAGAGGCAGAAGAAGCAATTGAAATGGCAAGATCGGTAAGTGAGAATGGAGAATTTACAATCGTAGAACCGGGCACGATTAATTTTGCGACCATTCTCTGGGAGGAAAAAATACCTGTCACAGACTATCTGAATTCCGTAGTATATACAGGGGTTCCCGGATGGGAAAATCCGGAGAGCTTTACCGGTTACCGGTATGTGCAGACCCTGGATGAGGCTGTGGAAGATGGCGTGTATCTGATCCCCATACAATATGAAGAGGAAATGATGCATAGAAATTATCAGATCATTACAGTGAATACCGATTACTCACTGGCGATCCGGTAAACGCAAAATAATGACACTCAGGGCAATACCAAGGAGCAACAGCCAGGAGATACCGACAATGGCCTTATAAAAAGAATAAGATTGAATATAGTACATCTGACATAAAAGACGGCTGTTTTGTTCTATTCCGTCCAGACGATAATTGGACACGCTATCCAGATAATAGTGTGCATTATCTGTGCATAACATACGGAATGTCGAGGAAGGGTCGTCGGATAGATTCTCGACGCGGACAGTAAAGGTGCTTCCTGCGCAGTGTGTCTGATCGAGACTGAAGTTTACATAACGGTTCACCGGCAGAGAAGTCAGGCTCAGGACCTGTTCCATGATGACAGCGTCATCTCGGAAAACGGAGACTTTGACCTGGCTGTCCTGCCATACATCATCCGTATAGGAAAAAGCAAGATCAATACTTTCGAGGGTGGATTTATCCCAGGCAATATCCTCTTCCATCGTAGCGCCGGGTAAAATTTCCAAAGTTGTGTCCGGGTAAGATACCGTGAGGGAATCAATGGCGATCACGGGAGAGATTTCTTTTTTCAGAACGATGACGATACCGCACACGAGGATCAGCCAGATAGCAGCGAGGAGTATTTTTTTATAGAATGGATGAGTTATCAAAAAATTTTTCATGGGAATCTCCTATGTAAGGCTAAGTAAGTTTGCTCTATTATAGCATATAAATCTTAAATTTTGTTAAGAAAATACAGGTTTCTGTTTCGATGTTTGAAAAATATGATAGAATAGAAAAATAAATACCTTGAATTGGAAAATAGGATGAAAGACAGAATTTATATATGTCACACTTACTATCATGCATATGTGACGTTTTTAAAAGAGTTAAAATTACGGGCAGAGGCAGATCCTGCGAGGAAGGCGGGAACTGCTACTTTAGTGCTGTCTAAAATGTCCAATAATTTTGAAAATCTGAAGGCCCGGGTGGAGAGCACGGGCCTGTTTGAGGAAGTCCTGGAGTTCGATGAGAAGAGAGAGGACTTTTTCCCGGAGCTGGCAAAATACCGCCTGGACACCGGGAATTTCCTGGGGAATCTGAAGAACCGGATCCGTTTCACACGGGAATATGCCAGACTGGAGGCACCTTATGTACCGGTGAACCTGAAGGAATACAAGGATATTTATGTCTATTGCGATTCCGACCCCATCGGGTATTATCTGAATCAGAATCATATCCGTTATCATGCAGTGGAGGACGGTCTGAACTGTCTGAAGAATTTCGATGCCGCCCGGTATGACAACAGAGGCCATTTTAAGCTCAAGGCCTTTTTATCCAGGTATCTGAATCTGATCTTTGTACAGAACGGTTACGGCAAATACTGCATGGATATGGAGGTAAATGATATCTCGGCAATTCATTATCCCTGTCCAAGATACATTGAACAGCCGAGGAAAGAGCTGGTGGACCGCCTGACGGAGGCGGACAAGCAGCTGATCCTTCAGGCGTTTGTGAAAAATAAGGAAGAGCTGGAGCACCAGATTGCTGAAAGCAACAAGGTAGGGGATAAAATACTGATCCTTACGGATCCTCTGTGTACTTTGGATGTCAGAGAGAAGATATTCCGGGACGTTATCAAAATGTACGAAAAAGAGGGAAGTATTTTTATTAAACCGCATCCCAGAGATGAACTGGATTACCGGAAGCTGTTCCCGGAGTATCCGCAGTTCGATGCTACCGTGCCTATGGAAATGTTGAATTTCTTCCCGGGACTGAAGTTCAAAAAAGTAGTGGGAGTGTTGACGGAAGTGAAGGGGCTGCCCTTCGCAGAGGAAGCGGTGCGTCTGGGACCGGATTTCATGGATGCCTATGAAGATCCCCTGATCCACAGACAGAATGAACAGATCTGAGAAATGAAGAACCGGAGAACTGGAGAACTCTATGTTACAGATAATTAAGAAAATGAATGTCCTGCTGGACAAAAAACAGAAGAGAACCATGGTGGGGCTGATCATCCTCATGGTGATCAGCGCATTTTTACAGACCGCCGGTGTGGGTATGCTGGTGGAGGTCATGCAGATCGTCATTGATCCGGAGGCAGTACAGCACAGCCGGGTGGCGGAAGCCTGCTATGAGATCCTGGGAGTGCAGAGCTACCGGACCTTCTCGATTATTGTCATGGTACTGCTGATCCTGGTATTCGTAGTGAAGAATCTGTTTACTTATTTCCAGCAGAAGCTGACATTATCTTTCGTATACACGAACCAGTTCCGGACCTCGGAGCGCATGATGCGCAACTATCTGCGCCGCGGGTATGAATTTTATCTGAATGCGGATACTGCGGTGGTGCAGCGAAGCATCACTTCGGATGTAAACAATATGTATGCCCTGATCCTGGCACTTTTACAGCTGCTGTCCGATACGGTGGTATCGTTGTTCGTTATCAGTTACTGCTTTATCTCCAGCGGAACCATGACGATTCTGATGGCAGTGGTATTGCTTTCTCTCATGTGGCTGATCAAGAGAGTGCTGAAGCCTGTCATGTATAAGGCGGGTAAGGACAATCAGGACTATTACAGCGGTCTGTTCAAATGGATCTCCCAGACGGTACAGGGGATCAAGGAAGTGAAGATTTCCGGAAAGGAACAGTATTTTGTGTCTGAATACCGTAAATGCGGTAAGGGCTATGTAGATGCCGTACAGCGTTACAGCCTGTATAATCAGGTGCCGAAGCTGCTGATCGAGACTGCCTGTGTGGCTACTATGGTGGGCTACATGATCTTCCTGGTGGCGACCGGAGTATCCACGGAAAATATGCTGACGGTGTTCGGAACCCTGGCAGCAGCGGCACTGGTACTGCTCCCCTGTGTGAACCGTATTAATAACCAGATCAATTCCATTGCTTATTTTGAACCCTTCTTCATGGGAGTCAGCGATAATTTACAGGATGAGATCAACGGACAGAATACGGATATGTCCTTTGCTACCGATGAAGAGGAGAAGCTGGATGTAAAGGACAGCATTGAGATGAAGGATATTACGTATGCGTATCCCAACACAGAGCGTCTGATCTTCGATCACGCGGATCTGAAGATCCCGGTAGGAGCTTCCGTGGGGATCGTGGGTACCTCCGGTGCGGGAAAAAGTACCGTGGTAGATATATTGCTTGGCCTGTTAGAGCCCAGTACAGGACATATCTATGCGGACAGCGTGGACGTGAAGGAGCCCGGCAACTACCGGAAATGGCTGAAAAATATCGGCTATATTCCCCAGATGATCTTCATGCTGGATGACACCATCCGCAAAAATGTGGCGTTCGGCGTGCCGGAGGATAAGATCGATGAGAACAGACTGTGGGAAGTATTGAAGGAAGCACAGCTGGATGAATTTATCAAGACGCTTCCGGAAGGCTTAGAGACCGGTATCGGCGAGCGGGGTATCCGTCTCTCCGGCGGACAGAGGCAGCGTATCGGTATTGCCAGAGCACTGTATAATGATCCGGAGGTGCTGATCCTGGATGAGGCAACTTCCGCACTGGATAATGATACGGAAGCCGCCATCATGGAATCCATCAACAGACTGCACGGCCGTAAGACACTGATCATTATCGCCCACAGATTACAGACCATCGAAAAATGTGACATTGTCTACCGGGTAGAAGACGGCAGGGCGAAAATCGAACGGGGAAGCCTATAAGCTATGAGTAAAAAATTGAGCATCATCGTACCCGTCTACAATATGGCGGCGGAGGGAAAACTGAATTATTGTCTGGACAGCCTGGTGGGACAGACCATCCGGGGAGTGTATGATTATGAGATTCTCTGCGTGGATGATGCTTCCACGGACGAATCCCTGGAGATCCTGTTAGATTATCAGAAACGTTATCCGGAACTGATCTGCGTGATTCCCAATGCGGTGAATCTGCACCAGGGTGGTGCGAAGAATGTGGGACTAAAAAATGCAGAAGGCGAATGGATCGGCTTCATCGACAGTGACGACTGGGTATCTCCGGATTATTATGAGAAGCTTCTGAAAAAGGCGGAGGAGACCGGAGCGGATCTGGTGGGCTGCGATTACAGCCTGGTGGATCATCATACCTTTACCGTTGGCAAAGTCATTGTCAACAACACTCCGGAGCAGACCGGAGAACTCACGACGGAACAACACCGCAGCCTGTTCATGCGCCCGGGCAGTATGGTACTGAAGATTTATAAGCATAGTGTGATCCGGGAGAATCATCTGGATTTTCCGGAACATATTTTTTATGAGGATAATTGTGCAGGACCTTTGTGGAGCCTGTATTTCCGGCATTTTGCGAGAGTGGAGGAGCCACTTTACTATTATTATCAGCACGCGGTATCCACAGTGCATCATATCACGGAAGAAAAATGCAGGGATCGCATGAAGGCGGCGGAGCTTTTATACGCGGAATGTGAGAGAAGAGGGTTCCTTACGGAATATTCACGGGAGATTGAGTATCGTTATACGGAACTGTATTATGCCATTACCCTGTTCTCTTATATGGGAGGGGTAACACATCCTAAGCTGGCTTTTATCAGACAGCTCCGCAAGGGTGTGGAAGAACGTTTCCCTGAATTTGCACAGAATCCCTACTATCTGGAGCGCACAGGGGCACCGGAACAGAAGCTGATCCGGATGCAGAGCAGATCGGATCTTTTATTTTTTGTTTACTATCGTATGAAACAGTGGATCTGGAAGAAAAGAGGTAATTTGTAATGCAGACAGCCGGTAAAGCAGTGGCGATCATAACCGCAAGGGGAGGGAGTAAACGGATCCCTCATAAAAATATCAAGGAATTCTGTGGAAAGCCGATCCTGGCGTATTCCATCGAAGCAGCACTGGCTTCGGGAGTATTTGACCGGGTCATGGTATCCACCGATGATGAAGAGATCGCAGAAGTCGCAAGAAAATATGGAGCAGAAGTTCCTTTCCTGCGCAGTGAGAAGACGGCAAATGATTATGCCACTACGAAAGATGTGCTGGAAGAAGTGCTGGCAGAATATGAAAAACGCGGGGAACATTTTGATACCTTGTGCTGTATCTATCCCACCGCTCCTTTTATTACACCTGACAGGCTGTCGGAGGCAATGCGCCTGTTGGAAGAAAAAAAGGGGGACACCCTGCTTCCGGTCGTACGTTTCAGCTTTCCGCCCCAGCGCTGCGTGGTACAGGATGCGGAAGGGTATCTTAAGTTCAAATGGCCGGAGTATCGTAACAGCCGTTCCCAGGATCTGGAACCTTATTATCATGATGCGGGACAGTTCTACTGTCTGCGGGTGTCGTCTTTCCTGGCACAGCAGAATCTGATCATGGAGAAAACAGTACCCATGGAGCTTCCGGAGACAGAGGTGCAGGATATTGACAATGAAGAGGACTGGAAACTGGCAGAGATGAAATATCATATGCTGGGGAAGGCATGAGGATACAAAGTATGGGAGAAAAGGATCATCTTAAGATCAAAATCGGAAACCGTCTGATCGGAAGCGGGGAACCGGCATATCTGATCGCGGAAATGTCAGCGAATCATGCGGGGAGTATTGAACGTGCGAAGGAGATCATCCATGCCGCCAAAGAAAGCGGTGCGGACTGTATCAAGATTCAGACATATACGCCGGATACCCTGACAATTGATTGTCACAACAAATATTTTCAGGTGAATAACGGTACCTGGGAGGGCGAGAATCTCTACAGCCTCTACGGTAAGGCATACACTCCGTGGGAGTGGCAGCCGCAGCTGAAGGCGGAGGCAGATAAGGTGGGAATCGACTTTTTATCCACTCCCTTTGATAATACTGCAGTGGATTTCCTGGAGGATATGGGACTGGAATTCTACAAGATCGCCTCTTTTGAGATGATCGATCTGCCGTTGGTAGAGTACGTGGCATCGAAAGGAAAACCGATCATCATGTCTACCGGTATGGCTACGCTGGAGGAGATCCGGGAAGCTGTGGAGACGGTATATCACACCGGCAACAGACAGCTGGTGCTGTTAAAATGCTCCAGCGCTTATCCCGCAGACCCGGCGCAGATGTATCTGCGGACGATTACCGATATGCAGAAACGTTTCGACCTGCCCATTGGTCTGTCGGATCATTCCATGGGTTCCATGAGTGCTGTGACGGCGGTGGCCCTGGGGGCATCGGTTATTGAGAAGCATTTCTGCTTAAGCCGCGAGATCGAGAATCCGGATGCTTCGTTCTCCATGACACCGGAAGAATATAAGCAGATGGTGCAGGATATCCGTAATGTGGAGGCTGCCCTGGGGACACCGACCTACGGCGTGGAAAAACAGGAAGAGAGCAGCAGAGTGTTCCGCAGATCTATTTTTGCAGTGAAGGATATACCCGCAGGAGCAGAGCTTACGGAAGAAAATATCCGCATTATCCGTCCCGGTTACGGCATCAAACCCAAATACTGGAAAGATGTCCTGGGGATGCGGACGGATCATGCCATGGAGAGAGGAACGCCTCTTACCTTTGATGCCCTGGAGAAGGGCAGTATTCTGTTCTTGACCAATAATACGAATACAGACGGTCTGTACCGGTGGCTGAAGGAGCAGGGAGAACAGGTATACCGGGTGGAGAATAAAGTAACGGCACAGATGATCGCACAGATGAAGCCTTCCCTGATGATCAGCTTCAATTACCGCCATATGATTCCACAGGAGGTGCTGGAGCTGATGCCCGGCAGAGTCATCAATCTTCATACCTCGTATCTGCCTTATAACCGCGGCTCTAGTCCGAACTTTTTCAGTTTCCTGGAGAATACGCCCAAGGGTGTGACCATTCACCTTATGAGTGCGGGACTGGATGAAGGGGATATTTTATGTCAGCGGGAACTGCATTTTGATGAAGAAAAGGAAACCTTTGCATCCACCTATGAGGCACTGCTTCAGGAGATAGAGAAATTATTCCGGGAGAACTGGCAGCAGATCCGGGAAGGAAGCATCATACCCGTGAAGCAGGCAGGACCCGTTACTTATCACAGAATGAAGGACCTGGATGCGATCCGGGAAAAGGTGGATTTTGACTGGAATATGAAGATTGGCGATTTTAAAAGAGCTTATGAAAAGGCAATGAGGAAGGACGAAAACAGCTGATGAAGGTATGGATCCGCGCAGACGGCAATGAGCAGATAGGAACCGGGCATGTGATGCGCTGCCTCGCTATTGCGGAGGCGCTGGAGGCAGCAGGGGTACCGGTGTGTTTTGTCATGGCGGATGGCGCAGCTGCGCAGCTGGTAAAAAGCAGAGGCAAAAAGGCAAGGATCCTGCATACCCGGTATGACCGCATGGAGGAGGAACTGCCTGTGCTGACAGCTGTCATGGAAGCAGAACATCCCGATATGCTGCTGATCGACAGTTATTATGTCTCGGATGCTTATCTACAGCAGCTGACGGAGCAGGTGTGGACAGTCTATATCGATGATAAAAGCTTCCGCTCTTATCCGGTGAACATGATCATCAATTATAATATATATGGGGACAGAAGCCTGTATCATCCGGAGCCGGCTTACAGTCTCATGGGAGCAGCTTATGCACCCCTCAGACCGGAATTTCGCAATGTGGAATATCCTGTAAGAGAACAGGCAGAAGCAGTTCTTCTGACCACCGGAGGAAGTGACCGCTATGATCTGGCAGGACAGATCCTGCGGGCAGTGCCGAAGGAGCTAGATGTGGTATTCCATGTGGTCAGCGGAATCTTTAATCCGCATTATGATGCGCTGTGCCGTATGGCGCTTGCGGATGATAGAATCCGGGTGCACCGTAATGTAAGCCGGATGTCTGAGCTGATGAGGGAATGCGATATTGCCATAACGGCAGGTGGTTCTACCATGTATGAGCTTTCCGCCATCGGAGTTCCCATGATCAGTTTTTCGTTTGTAGATAATCAGGAGAAGATTGTAGAGACCTTTTATCAAAAGAAAATCACCTGTTACGGAGGAAATTACCTGACCGAAGGTGACCTTATGCCGGGGCGGATCGTGGAACATATGATGGAGCTGATGCAAAGCAGAGAACTGCGGGAACATTACAGCAGTCTGGAACGTCATCTGGTAGATGGAAATGGTGCCAGCAGGATCGCGGAGGAACTTTGCCGGGTTTATGAAGAAGATAGAATTTAGCAGAGTAAAAATAATATATAGTACGATTGCAGCCGTGATTTTCGTGGTACTGTTGGTGCTGTTTTTCCCGGGGGACCGCGAGTATCAGAGAATTCCCTACGATGTGGTATTTCTGGGAGACAGTGTGTACGGACTGTGCCGGGATGAGACCTCCATTGCTGCCAAACTGCAGGAGAAGACAGGCCTGAAGTGTTATAACGGAGGACTGGGCGGAACGGTTCTGGGAAGAGCGGATGCGGAGAGAAGACTGGGATATACCAAGGATTCTCTGTCTGCGGCAGGACTGGTGAGATCTTTTGCGGTAAAGGATTTCGGTGTGCAGAAGACGATACGGATCCGGGAACCGGCAACGGATTATTTTGAAGATACGCTGGGTGACCTGGGGCAGATCGATTTTGATACGGTACAGATTTTGTTTATCGGATCCGGACTGAATGATTATCACGCGGGGAATCCCATTGAGTCCGTGACGGATACGTATGATGAATATACGTATTGCGGAGCAATCCGCAGTATTGTAAAGGAACTGCGGGAGGCTTATCCGGATCTGCGGATCATATTTATCACGCCGCCGTATACCTGGTATACGGTACCGGAGGTAACCTGTGAAGAGTACGATCTGGGAGGCGGCGTACTGGAAGATTATGTCAATGCGGAGATTGGGATCTGTGAAGCATTGGATGTGGAAGTGATCGATATTTATCATGACTATTATCCTCATGACAACTGGGACGATCTGTATCTCTATACGGATGACGGATTGCATCCCAACGAAGCGGGGCGGGAGAAGATTGCCCAGACACTGGCGGACTACCTGAATCAGACGTTAGACGAGGAGTGACAGACGGATGAAGACACCGTGGGAACTTTTGAAAGAGAGCAAGACAAAAATAAAGACAACCTGGAGGATCGCGTTCGTATCGGCGCTGGTGCTGGGATTACTGATCCATCTTCCGGTGATGCTGTCGGATATTCCGAATCATGACGGACTGAGCAGCATGTATTTTGACCAGAATATGATCACTTCCGGCCGCTGGTTCTTAACCGTTGCCTGTGGTTTTTCTTCTTATTTTACCATACCCTGGGTGATCGGACTGATCGGACTGATATGGCTGGCACTTACGGCGGCGGTACTTACGGAAGTGTTGGAACTGACGGATCCGGTGACCATTACCGTGGTGAGCGGTCTGCTGGTATCTTTTCCGGCGCTGGCATCTACTTTTGCCTATGTGTTTACCATGGATGGTTACATGCTGGCGCTGTTCCTGGCAGTGCTGGCGGTTCTGTTTACGGCGAAATATCCCAGAGGCTATCTGGCCGGTGCAGTGTGTCTGGCATTCAGCATGGGAATCTATCAGGCGTACCTGCCTTTTACGATCCTGCTGTGTGTATATAAGATCCTGCTCTTTTTCATGGAGGAAAAAGGCTGGAAAGAAAAGGCGAAATATGTATGCCGTTATCTGGGGATGGGAATTGCCGGCGGAGTATTGTATTATGTGATCCTGCAGATCCTGTTGAAGCTGCAGGGCAAGGTGCTGGATACTTATCAGGGGATCAATTCCATGGAGCAGATGGGATCCGGCATGGAAATTCTGGCAACCATCAAGGAAATGTATGTGGATTTCCTGGCATTTACGGTTCACGGCAATGTTCTTGTGAACAATATTTTTTCACTGGCGGCCTGCATTATTTTAGTGGCAACGGTAGTATTTTTAGTGATCCGCAGTATGATTTGGAGAAAATGGTGGAAGAATCCGGCATTTTTCGTTATAATGATTCTGTTGGGCATCAGTATGCCGCTTCTGACCAATGTGATATTGCTCATTTCTCCGAACCTGACCTATCATTTGCTGATGCGATACCAGTGGGTATTGTATCTGATCCTTATGACGGCGTTCGCGGACCGGTATACCGCTGAGAAGAGTCGTACGGACGTGGTATTGCAATGGGCAGCATTGTGTGCGGCGGTGGTATTGGTGTTCGATTATGGAATTTCCAATAATATCGGATATTCCAATCTGGAGAAAAAGTACGAGAAGACGTATGCGTATTGTGTACGCCTGCTGGACCGGATCGAGCAGACTCCCGGATATTATCAGGGGATTCCCATTGCATTGGTGGGAGTCATCGGCTATGATGAATTCCCTACAACGGACATCACGGGGAAGGTTACGGACGGTATGATCGGACTCAGCGGAGATTACCTCATCTATAAGGGAGCGGATTATCAGGCATTTATGCAGAATTATCTGGGGGCAACCCTGAATTTCCTGGATCCCGATACGGTGGGTGAGATCTACATGACACAGGAATACATTGACATGGATACATTCCCCGGACCGAATGCTACGAAAGTGGTGGATGGGATCCTTTATGTCAAGACAGAGAACTGCGGAAGGGATTAAGAAGATGTCTTTATTGTCAATTGTCTTACCGGCATATAACGAAGAACAAAATATTGCGAATACCGCGAAGGTACTGGGCGAATTGCTGGACCGACACGGGATAGATTATGAACTGGTGTTTATCAGCGATGGTTCCAAGGACGGCACGTTTGACCGGATCCAGGAAGAGGCAGCGAAGAATCCGAGAGTGCGGGGAGCGGAATTCTCCCGGAATTTCGGTAAGGAGGCCGGTATTTTTGCCGGACTGGAGCTGACCACGGGAGATGCCGTGATCGTAATGGATTGTGACCTGCAGCATCCGCCCGAGGTGATCCCTCAGATGTGGGAAAAATGGCAGCAGGGTGCCGAGATCGTGGAGGGCATCAAATCCGACAGAGGGCGTGAGAGCCTGGGATATAAGCTGTCTGCAGGCCTGTTTTATAAGATCATGAGCAAGCTGATCAAAATGGATATGAATGCTTCCTCCGATTTTAAACTGCTGGACAGAAAGGTGGTCCGGGTCCTGCTGGAATTGCCGGAGCGCAATACCTTTTTCCGGGCACTGACCTTCTGGGCCGGATTTCAGACAGAGACCGTGGAATACGAAGTGCAGGAGAGACAGTACGGACAGAGTAAATGGTCCTTCTGGAGCCTGATGAAGTATGCCATCACCAATGCGACGTCCTTCAGTACCCTGCCGTTACAGCTGGTGACGATCATGGGAATGATATCCATATTTTTCAGCGTGGTACTGGCGATCCAGACACTGGTACGATATATCATGGGGACAGCTGTGGAAGGTTTCACCACCGTGATCCTGTTGATCCTGATCATCGGAGGATTCCTGATGCTGAGTCTGGGGATCATCGGACATTACATTGCCAGAATTTATGAAGAAGTCAAGGGAAGACCCAAATATATTATCAGTCATGTAACGGAAAATGTACCGGGTACAGCGGTGGGAAGCTGGAAGCGGGAGCGCAGGGAAAATTAGAACATAACCAAAGCATATCAGAAAAGAGGATGCATTATGATAGATATTAAATTCAATGTACCGCCTTATGTGGACAAAGCAGCAGATTACATTCAGGAGTGTGTCAAAAATCAGAAGATCTGCGGAGACGGTGAGTATACGAAAAAATGTAACGCCTGGATCGAGGAGAGAACAGGAACCGGCAAATGTCTGCTGACCACTTCCTGTACGCATGCGACGGAGCTGGCAGCGCTTTTGTGTGATATCAGACCCGGAGATGAGGTGATCATGCCTTCTTATACGTTTGTGTCCACTGCGGATGCGTTCGTGCTCCGCGGCGCGATCCCGGTATTTGTGGATATCCGTCCGGATACCATGAACATTGATGAGACATTGATCGAGGATGCGATCACCGAGAAGACCAGAGCCATCGTACCGGTACATTATGCCGGAGTGGCGTGTGAGATGGATACCATCATGGATATTGCAAGGAGACATAATCTGAAGGTGGTAGAGGATGCCGCACAGGGCATTATGGCCACTTATAAGGGAAAGGCACTGGGAACCATTGGTGATTTCGGTGCTTACAGCTTCCATGAGACGAAGAACTACAGCATGGGAGAGGGCGGTGCTCTTCTGATCCGTGATCAAAAGGATGTGGAAGAAGCGGAGATCATCCGTGAGAAAGGAACCAACCGCAGCAAATTCTTCCGCGGTCAGATCGACAAATATACCTGGGTGAATTACGGATCCTCCTATCTGCCCAGTGATATGAATGCTGCCTATCTCTATGCACAGCTGGAGATCGCAGATGAGATCAATGAGGCCAGACTGGCCTGCTGGAATCGCTATTATGAGCAGTTGAAGCCGCTGAAGGATGCCGGGAAGATCGACCTGCCTACCGTACCGGAAGGCTGTGTACACAATGCCCATATGTTCTATATCAAGGCAAGAGACCTGGAGCAGAGGACACGGTTTATCAGCTATATGAAGGAGAACGGCGTGCTGGTCGTATTCCATTACATTCCGCTGCATACCGCTCCCGCAGGGCAGAAATTCGGACGCTTCCATGGGGAGGACCGTTATACCACCAGAGAGAGCGAACGTCTGGCCAGACTTCCCATGTATTACGGACTGACGCTGGATCAGGTAGACTACATCTGTGGTCTGATAAAAGATTTCTTTGAGTTAGAGGAGCAGTAGAATGCAGAAAGCACGCAGGGCGCTTGCGCAGATCGCAGGCAGATTTCTGTTCATAGGGATTTCGGTACAGATCGTACTGGGGATCTGTTGGATGATCAGAGCTTTTGGCATTTTCCCGGAGTTCGGGGACAGTTATCTGTGGCTGAGAGCGGCGGATACTCTTGTATGTGATGATTATATGGGGATCGGATACCCTCTTTTTCTGATGCTCGCAAAAGGGATAGAATCCATAAGTTCTATCCCTTATCCTTTTTTTGTGTACACGGTGCAGATCTTGTTCGCATTTTACAGTGGCGTCGTATTTTTAAGATCCTGTGGCATGACGAAGAAAGTGTGGCTGGTGTGGGGAAGTCTCGGACTTCTGACTTGCCCGTTTGCCCTGCAGTGTCATGTGGCGGTGCTGCCGAATTCTCCGGGATTTTCTTTCCTGCTGCTGGAATTGTCGGTGCTTATGGGGATCCTGCGTCAGGATGCGGATGGCGATCCAGTAAAATTCCCTCTCCGACAGATGTTTACGGCCGGAGTCTGGTGGGCGCTTGGCACAGTGTTTGTCGTAGAGAACCTGTGGCTTGGACTGGTGCCGCTTGCGGTGGTATGGGTTCTGCATCTGATCCGCGGCAGACAGCTGGGAAAACAGAGAGTGCTGGGAGAACTGGTGCTGCTGGCGGCAGTCGCGGGGATTTTATTCACGGCGGTATCTCTGTGGCAGACGCCCGGCAGTTACGGCAAGGCGGAGAATACGGTGAGTGCGGCAATGATGCGCAGATTTACCTGGTCCCATATGCGGGTGGAAAAAGAATACGACACCTGGCCGGAGGAATTGCGCAGTCTGTACAGCTGGGAGGAAATACAGCAGTCCGGACGGTATGCGGGAACAATGCCGACGGATCTGCAGAAAAAGGCGGAAGAGACACTTGGTGTCAGCGGGGCACAGCAGCTGTTCCGTAAGTACGCTGTTTATCATCTCAAGGCTTATTTTTCCGATAATATACATCAGATCGCATGGGACATGGCTGGATATGTCATGCCGCCCGTGATGCTGCAGCTGTTGTTGAACGGCCGGGGGTATGATTCTTTTTCTGCCAGAAATGTGGATCTGATGATGACCGGAGCCCTGCAGCTGACCAATTTCCTGCTGAAATACAGCAGTGTGTGGTTCCTGCTGGGGAGTATTGCGGCACTGCTCGGCGCACTGGCCGGGAAAAAGCGTATCCGGTGGGAGGTCGTGTGTATGTGTGGCATAACGGCGCTTGGCATGGCAGTATGGTACACCATGCAGGATGCGGGATGCTGGGATTATAAAAACGGACTGCTCCCCGGAATGTTATGGCTGGTGGGAATGATCTCGGTGGCATATCATTGCCTGACACAGGAGGAACGATGACAGAACGCAGGAAAATGAAAAAACCGGAAAATGTCTGGTTCCTTTTGGGAGCACTGGCGGTGCTGGCAATGGGAATCCCTTATCTGATACTGGGGAAAGATGCCATATTTGTGTACCATGATCAGCTGGATGGAGAAGTGATCGCTTATCTGCTGCAGGCGAGACACCTGTGGGACGGCAGTGGTATTTTGCCGGAATTTATGAACGGCGCGTCGAGGACCGCTCTTACCATGCCGGCACCGGCCTGCGTATGGTTATACCGTCTGCTGCCTGCGGAGACAGCGCTTGCCTGCATGCAGGTGGCCGGGAGCTTTGTCGGATATGTCGGAATGTTCCTCCTGCTTTGGTGGGCAGCGGAAGATTCTGAAATATTAAGCGGGAGAAAAGGAACGGTAGGTTTCCTGGCGATGACGGTAGGTTGTATGTATGCCTATCTGCCCTTTTTGCCGGTGTACGGATTGTCGCAATACGGACTGCCGATGCTCCTGTATTGTGTACTGCGGCTACGGGAACGGGACAGATCTATTCGCGAGCGTCTGCTGTATGATGCCTATGTAGTATTTTTCGGTTTGAATTCTTCCCTGGTACTGTCCGGATTTGCGGTACTGGGGATCTGGGCCGTATGGGAGATCATTGCGACACTGCGCAGAAAGTATTCGGCAGCACAGGGGATCGCATGGATGTTGCTGCTTCTCACTTATCTGTTGGAGAACGGTGCTCTGTTTTTGCAGATCTTCGGCGTGGGAGAGAGCACGGTTTCGCATAAGGCGGAGTATGCGCTGACCGCGGTATCTTTTTGGGAACAATGGAAGACGAACCTGTTACAGGGCGGACAACACAGTGTGGATTATCACGGGTGGATCCTGCTCATAGCGGTATTTACGGTGATCGCCGTGATCCGAAGAAGGGCCGTTGACAGTAAAAGAATTTTCCGCTCGCTGGCAATCTCCTGCGGATGTATTGTATTTATAGCAACGGCGGCTGCACTGTGGGACAGCGGGATCGGTGTGAGCCTGCGCTCCGGCTGGGGAGCGTTGAAGGGATTTCAGGCCAACCGTGTTTTGTGGCTGAGCCCATGCCTATGGTATTTTGCTCTGGGATGCTGCCTTTTGCTGCTGCTGCGGCAGCTCTGCGAGAAACGGTGCGTGAGGAATGTGATCCTGTTCACAGTTACAATGATTCTCACCGTGACGACAGCGGAAGAAATTCTCCTTCAGAGCAATCTGAAACCGAATCTGCAAAAGACAGTGAACCGGGAGTACGGAGCCATGAGCTTCCGGGATTATTATGCCGTAGATGTACTGGATCAGGTGCAGGAATATATTTATGATAATTTCGGGGAGTGGCCGGAGGATTACAGAGTGGTCAGCTTAGGGATCGATCCGGCGGCGGCATTATATCATGGATTTTACTGCCTGGACGGATATTCCAATAATTATTCCCTGGAATATAAACACCGTTTCCGTAAGATCATAGCGCCGGAGCTTGTCAAGAGCGAGTACCTCGAGGATAATTTCGACCACTGGGGGAACCGCTGTTATCTGTTCAGTGCGGAATGCCCCGGATATTATACGATTCAAAAGGGTGGATTCTATTTTCAGAACTATGAGATCGACACGGAACGCCTGAGAGAACTGGGAGGCACTTATCTGCTGTCGGCAGCGTATATCGATCATAGCGAGAATACGGGACTGGAACCGGTGAGAGAGGAAGCGTTTGAGACAGAGGACAGTTATTACCGCATCTATCTCTATCGGATCATGGAAAAATAGTCCGGCGACAAAATAGATTCGCGATTCCTCCGACGAAAGGAATCGTCTGCGGAACGGAGATTAGCATGAAGGAAAGCAACAGATGGAAAAAAATCCTGCCGGAGCTTCTGGCAGTTATCTTATGTCTGGGGATCATGTGCGTGGGAGTCAGCTTTAAGGAAGGTTATCACATGGATGAACTCTTAAGCTTTGAGCTGGCCAATGCCAGATACAATCCCTGGATCGTACCCACACAGCCGGAGGGACGACTGGCGAAGTTTGTGAGGGAGGAAATTCAGGGAGACAGCTTCCCGGAGACAGTGGCCAATCTGACGGACACGGTAAAGGATGTGCTTCAGAACCGGGGGAACAGTAAGCTTCTGTCGTATAAAGCGGATGTTTATGAGGAGCCGGTATGGATCTCGGCGGAACAGTTCCGGGATTATGTGACCGTGGACGGTGACGATGCCTTTGATTATCTGTCGGTCTATTTTAATGTGAAAGATGACAATCATCCGCCGGTACATTTTATGCTGCTGCATACCATGAGTTCCCTGTTCGGTGGGACGCTGTCACCGTGGCTGGGATGTTTCATCAACCTGGTATGCCTGGGCATCACGTTGTGGCTGTTACTGCGACTGGGCAGACAGCTTGCGGATATTTTTTCCATGCGGGAAAGGGGCAGACAGCTGGGAATTCTGGCAGTGCTGCTATATGGACTCAGCACCGGAGCACTGGCAACGGTACTGCTGATCCGGATGTACGGACTGTTGTCCTGTCTGTGTGTGGCACTGCTTTCTGTGCATGTGGAGAAGTGGAAGGATCATGGATTCGACCGGAAAAATAAAGGCCTGATCTCTGTTACGGTACTGGGATTTTTAACACAGTATTTTTTCCTGTTTTATTGTATCCTTCTGGCAGCGGTTACGGCAGCCGGACTGTTGTGCGGTAAGAGAACGAGAGAACTGTGGATCTATGTCCGTTCGATGATCCTGGCGGCAGTGATCGGTCTTGCGCTGTTTCCTTTTGCGGTAGCGGATGTATTTTCCAGTGGAAGAGGCACCGAGGCGCTGGATAATCTGGCTTCCGGGTTCTCCGGTTACGGGGCGAGACTTCTAAGCTTTGGTAACATTGTGGCCGACCGGACGGTAGGTGGGCCGTTACTTGCTGCGGCATGTCTCGCAGGAGTGGTTCTGGCCGTGACCGCAGGCTGGCGTAAATATCAGGAATATCGGGAATATCGCAGGGACGGGGCTGAGAAGGCAGGACAGAATGTGGGACCGAATGCGGGAATCCTGAGTCTGCTGATCGTACCGGTGATCGGTTATTTTCTGCTGGCATCCAGAATGTCACCTTATCTTGTGGACCGTTATGTGATGCCGTTGTTTCCGTTGGCGGCGTTATTACTGGCGCTGTTATTGTGTTACCTGGGCAAAAAGCTTTCGGAGGTATGCGGATGGACAGAACGGGCAACGGGAATCTGCCTGATCGTATGGATCGTGGCGGTGCAGGGACTGCGGCTGGCCGGCTATGATGGGGAATATCTCTATCGGGGATACGGACAGCAGGAACAATTGGCGGAGGAATATGCGCTTCTTCCCTGTATCTGTGTTTATGCTGGAGTCGGATATTATGAGAATCTTCCGGAATTCATGCATTATGACAGCACTCTGTTAGTGACGGCAGAGGAACTGGCGGATCGTAAGGATGTAGCGTCGGTACAGTCCCTGGACCGGGTTGCGGTACTGATCAAACCCGGAGTGGAAGAGAGCTCAGTGATCTCCGTAATGCAGGAAAAATACGGCCTGGAACCGGAGGAAGCATTGCTTTTCGAAGGGGTACACGGCGATAAGATTTATTTGTTTGTAAAAACATCTGAAAACGTAAAACGAGAGTAAAGCTTGGAAATGAGAAATATGTTCATGACGTTTTGAGCCTGAATGAAGCGAAAGGAATGAATATAAAAATGATCGTAGTTCGTCTGATATGGCTGGCGGTACTGACGCTGGCACTTCCCATGTGGGTGGGCCACTGTTTCGCAGCTGTGGATAAATCTCATAAAAATGCAGTATTCCTGTGGATAAGCGGACAGATGTTACTCTGGGCCGGATTTCAGGTGATCTGTGTTCCGGTGATCCTTTTGGAGGGGCGATTTCGGCATGTTATGATCGGATATTCGGTATACCTTCTGGTATTACTTGTGCTGGCAACGGTATTTTGGTTCCGGAATCCCCGGGGACTGCGTCCGGTGCGGCAGGAGAAGACAGCGAAGTCAGAGAAGGCAGAGGTTCTGCTCTGGGTGATTTTTGCTGTGCTATTATTGATACAGCTGGTGCTGGCGGTCGTGATGGTATATGGGGACGGCGATGATGCTTATTATGTGGCAATCTCCACGGCGGCACAGGAATCCGGGAAAATGTACCAGAAGATTCCTTATACCGGCATGAATACCGAACTGGATGTGCGGCACGGACTGGCACCTTTTCCCATCTGGATCGCATGGCTGGCGCGGATGACCGGGATCTCCACGGTAGTGGTGGCCAAAACATTGCTGCCGGTGGTACTGATCTCTATGACATATGGCGTATTTTATCTGTTGGGAAGCAGGATCCTGTTTTCCGGGCAATCGGTTCCGCTGTTTCTGATCTGCACGGAAGTGCTGGTAATGTTCGGCGATTATTCTTTTTATACCGTGGAGAATTTCATGATCGCAAGAAGCAGACAGGGAAAGGCGGCTTTGGGAAGTATTTTGATCCCGATGATCTTCTTCTTGCTGCTTTGGCTGTTCCGCAGACTGCAGGAGGAGAAAAAGATCACAGTCGGATTCTGGATGCTGTTGGGAGCGGTGATGATTTCCTGTTGTCTGGCAAGTACCATGGGAGCGTTGCTGGCCTGTATGCTGATGGGAGTGGCCGGGATCTGCGGAGCTGTCTGCTATAAGAGATTTCGGTTATTGCTGCCCCTCGCTGCCTGTTGCATTCCCTGTGTGATCTATGCGGGAATGTATCTGCTGCTGGGATAAGATATTATACGAGGGAGGATGGAAATGGAAGCGTTGAAGCTATTTCAGGAATATATGGGAACGGGACTGATCATGATCTGGTTCCTGGTGAGCCTGTTATATCTGTGGGTGACAGAGAAGAGAAAACATATCCGCATCCTGTTTGTCTATGTACCATTGGTATTGTTGTTGATCTTCTTCAATCCGTTGGTTGCGAAGATCATATCCGGACTGGCGGATGGAGAAATTTATTACCGGATTCTGTGGCTTCTGCCGGTGACACCGGTCGTTGCATTCACTGCGGTCAGTCTCTGTGGAAAGCTGAGTGGATATCTGAAATATGTGGGGATAACGGTCGCACTGATCCTGTTTATTCTGTCCGGAAGCCTGATCTACCGCAATCCCTATTTTCAAAAAGCAGAGAATGTCTATCATGTACCCCAGAGTGTAGTGGATATCTGTGATGCCATTGAAGTCCCGGGCCGGGAGGTCATGGCAGTGTTCCCCGGGGAGCTTTTACAGTATGTCCGCCAGTACAGCAATCTGGTGTGTATGCCTTATGGCCGCAATATTGTCGTAAGCAAGTGGACGGTACAGAACGATCTCTACGATGTCATGGAGCAGGAGACCATAGACGCCGGCGAACTGGCGACACTGGCCCGCGAAGAGCAATGTGCGTATATTATCCTGCCGGAGACGAAGACACTGGTCGGGAAACTGGAAGACCTGGAATATGAAGAGTTCGGGAGAATGCACGGATACGTCATCTATAAAGATGCTACCGTGGATCTGTATTACTTTATGAAATAAATTGAGAGTTTACGCGAGCAATGAGCCGCGCATAGGCAAAATAAGAACCGTGATTGGGAGCTTGCTCACAAATCACGGTTTTTACTTTTGCCGTGATGCGGCGAACGCCGCGATATGAAATAAGATTGGCAGCGTTTTTGCTGACAATCTTATGAATAGCGTGGCTCATTGCAGAGAACTGCCAATAAATGTGGAGCGCCCTTTGCGACACATTTATGAATTGAGTGCATGGCTCGTAACGTAGGGGCCGTAAAATCCACGCAGAAAGGACTGCCCGCCCTGGACTCGGATGCTAGCTACAACTGTGGATTTTCTAAAGGAAAGTGACCAAGTGTTTCTCGTCATGACGGGGCCGCCTTTACGTTGCCATCCATGTGCACCAAAAGCCATGCAAGCGTGGCTTGGCTAACGCGAACATCGTGTTCGCGTTGCCCCTGCGGCTCAACCACTTTCCAAGAAAATCTCACAGTCTCCGCCGCATCTA
>ENA-ORUU01000037-ORUU01000037.1-human-gut-metagenome-genome-assembly--contig:-NODE-37-length-160419-cov-11.2542_pt1 | contig 160419 bp, 138 predicted proteins | sample MGYA00242085_ERZ509221 | MGnify/ENA primary metagenome ERZ509221 (study PRJEB26280, sample SAMEA2338809) | human gut metagenome | biome: human gut; feature: human-associated habitat; material: faeces... | reverse complement strand
TCTGCGACAGAGCGCGAGCGTGCCGCGTTTCTTATACCCTGCCAAGGGCTACGGGGATTAGATACAATCTTTTTCACTAACTTTCAATTTAAAAAACTACTTTTATCGTCGTTCCTTTTCCCGGTTCACTCTCCAGTTCCAGATTTGCATGGCTTTTAGCGATGATATGCTTCACAATTGCAAGCCCCAGTCCGGTGCCTCCGGTGGACTTGGAGCGGCTCTTGTCCACGCGGTAAAAACGCTCGAAGATCCTCTCCTGGTGTTCCTTGGAGATCCCGATTCCGGTGTCTTTTACTATCAGGTAAGTATGGTCCTCTCTGGCATAGGTCTGTACATCCACGCTTCCTCCCAGGTTGTTATACCGGATGGCATTATCGCACAGATTGTATAGCAATTCCTCCATCATCTGCCGGTTCGCCGTTACGTAGCACTCCGTACCGGAGAGGGCAATAGTCACATTATGTTTCTCGGCACTCATGGAGAGCATTTCCACACAATTCTGTGCCATCTCATGAAGATTCAAAAGTTCCGTATCCGCTTCCCCTTCCGTGCCATCCAGCTCTGACAAGCGGATAATATCATTGATCAGTGTAAGCAGACGATTCGCGCTGTTATGAATCCCGTGAGCAAAACGCACCGTATCCTGTTCGGAAGCCATTCCGGTCTCAATCAGCTCCGCATATCCTGAAATAGATGTCAGCGGAGTCTTCAGTTCGTGAGATACATTTGCACTGAATTCCTGACGCATTCTGGCATTTTTCATAATGTCCTCATGCTGTTTGCGGATCATGACCATGAACGGTGTCAGCTCCTCATAGGTCTGCATTTCCGTACACTCACCTATGTTCTCTGCCAGTTTTTCAATGGGGGCGATCAGCTTCGCGGTCAGCACTTTGGCCGCCACCATGCACAAGATCAGCAGCACTATGAAAATACCAGCCATCATAGGCAGCGCCTGGCTGAAAATGCTGTAAATACTCCTGGCATCTTTGGACAGACGTAAGATACTGCCATCTGCAAGCCGGATGGCATAATAAAAAGTGGACCTGGATAACGTCTCGGAATTACGGACCGCCTCGCCCTCTCCGTCCTGCATGGCTTCCCGGATCTCGGGTCTGGAAGAGTGGTTTGCCATGGCCACGGAATCTGCTTCATTATCATACAATACCCGGCCGTCACTGCCAATGATGGTCAGTCGAAGATCCGATTCCACCGGCACACCGCTTTGCTCAATTTCCTCTACGGAAGAGCAGTTGCTCAGCAACAATCCATAGCTTTTCAGATCCTCCAGTACCTGTCTGCGAAACAGATCATAATAGACCACTGTGATCAATACCATCGTCAGCAGGATCGTCACCGTGGCAATGAGGATCATCATTTTGTTAATCTTTTTCTTCATCTTCTGTTACGCTTTCTCACCATTCATAATGTATCCCACATTACGTACTGTCTTGATCAGGCTGCCTTCTTCCTTCAGCTTCTGGCGCAGAGTCTTGATATGCATATCCAGCGTTCTGGACTCTCCCTCGAAATCAATCCCCCACACCCGGTCTAAGATCAGTTCCCTGGTAGTCACGATACCGGCATTCGTCATCAGAAGCTTTAACAGTTCATATTCCTTGTAAGTCAGTTCCACCGGCTCCTTACCTACCATCACGGAATGTTTCTCTCTATCCAGCACAATATTGCCAATCTTCAAAATCTTATCTTTGTCCTGAGTCTTCTGACTTCTCCGAAGCATTGCTTTGACCCTGGAGATCAGTTCCATGACACCGAAAGGTTTCGTAATATAATCATCCGCTCCCAGATCCAGACCTTTCACTTTATCGATCTCCGTGGTCTTGGCCGTCACCATGATCACCGGCACCAGTACTGTATCCTGTCTGGTACGAAGCTTTTTCACGATGCTCAGTCCATCCTCATCCGGCAGCATGATATCTAACAGGATCAGATCCGGTGCTGTCTCGTTCAATGCTGCATAGAAATCTGTGGCGGAGTCAAATCCTTTTACCTCATACCCTACATTGGCCAACGCAAAGGTCTCAATCTCCTGAATGTTTTTATCATCTTCTACTACATAGATCAATGCCATCTCACAGCACTCCTCTCTGACTGTGCTTTCTCTTCTTAACTATACCTCTGTAAATCCTTACTCCGCAAGTAATTTTGCATTCTTTTCCATAACACGATCCTGCTTTGTGGGAGGTAACTTGTATTTTTCACGGCATGCCATCACTTTACCCTGAAAATCCAGATTATCCTCCTGGCGCAGTTCATCCAGATAAGCATGCGTATCGAATTCATCTTCATTCACCTGTACCAGGCAGACCGCAATGTTGGAGCAGTGATCACTGACACGTTCAAAGTTCGTGATCACATCGGATAAAATGAATCCCAGTTCAATAGTGCATTTTCCCTTACGGAGTCTGCGCACATGACGCTGTTTCACATCCAGGCTCAATCCGTCAATAACCTCTTCCATAGGTTCTACCTGTCTTGCCAGGTTCAGGTCTCCCTTTATAAAGCTGTTCATGGTAATATCCAGAATGTCATGTACCGCTCTTTCAAATACCTTCAGTTCTTCCTGTGCTTTATCGGAAAAATCCAGCTTTTTGTCATACATTTCCTGTGCAGCCTCTTTCACATTGCGGGCATGGTCGGAAATCCTCTCAAAATCACCGATACAATGTAAAATAGTGTTCAGTGTCTCGCTGTCTTTACCTGACAGCTGTCTGGAGCTGAGCTTCACCAGATAAGTGCCAAGCTCATCCTCAAAGCGGTCCACATCTGTCTCCATCTGAGCTACCTGCTCTGCTTTTGCCTCATCATACCCCTGCAGTAATTCCATGGCGAGGTCCATTGCCTTGCGGGATTTGTCCGCCATAACAGACGCCACCTGTCTGCTCTGCTCTACCGCATAGGCAGGTGTATCCAGGAATCGGGGATCCAAAAGGCTCAGTGTCTTGTCTGTCTCAGACATTTCCTTCACATCTTCATGCGTAGGCAGTGTCAGGCAGGCAAGCTTTACCAGCCCATTGGAAAATGGCAGCAATACCAGCGTGGCAGCAACATTAAAGCAGCTGTGGACCACTGCAATGCCGAAGGGGGTTGCCACTTCTCCTAAAAAAGCAAAGGGATGAATGGCATTTGCAGTATAAAAGATTCCAAGGAACAATATCGTTCCGATAATATTGAAATACAAGTGGATCAGTGCCGCACGCTTTGCGTTGCGGGAAGCACCGATACCGGAGATCATAGCGGTAACACAGGTACCGATATTCTGTCCCATGATAATGGGAACTGCTGCGCCGAAGCTTACCGCTCCGGTCATGCACAGTGCCTGCAAAATACCTACAGATGCGGAAGAGGACTGGATCACCGCTGTGAGAATGAGTCCTGCCAGCACACCAAATACGGGATTTTGGAACTTGATCAGCAGATTGGTAAACTCCGGTACCTCTGCCAGAGGTGAAACTGCTGCGCTCATGGAATCCATGCCAAACATCAGAATTGCAAAGCCCACCAGGATGGTTGCCGCATTTTTTAATTTATCTTTATGGGAAAACAGTAAAATACCCACACCCACGATTGCCAGAATCGGCGAAAAAGAACTGGGTTTGAGCATACGGATCCAGAAGGCATCACTCTCAATGCCTGCAAGGCTTAAGATCCAGGAGGTCACCGTGGTACCGATATTGGCGCCCATGATAATGCCCACTGCCTGTTTCAGGCTCATAATGCCGGAATTGACAAATCCGACTACCATTACAGTGGTAGCGGAGGAGGACTGGATCACGCCGGTGACCACCGCACCCATCAAGACTGCCTTGATCGGGTTGCTGGTCAGTTTCTCCAGGATACGCTCCAGACGTCCGCCGGATGCCTGGGACAATCCATCACCCAACAGATTCATTCCGTATAAAAACAGTGCAAGTCCTCCAACCATCTTCAGCAAATCAAAAAAGTCCATACTCTAATCCTCTCATTTTACATAACATACTTTACATTTTCGGTTTCTATCTTCACTTTATCTTGCTTATGTAAAATGCAATATCTTCGAATGTAAAATTTATGTAAAATTGCAACGATGCAGAGCCATGAACCTTGCCGGATACTCGTCGAATGCTGGCATTCGTAAGAGTATATGGCAAAGGTTCTTTGGCGAGCACGCCTCAATGAGCAAAAGCAAAGCCTCGCAGAGGCGATTTTGCGAATTGAGGCGCTGCATCGTTGCCGGGATCGTCGAATCCTAGTATAATTTTACCCCTTCCATATCTCCGGTCATACGGAAGATCGCCCACTGGGCAATATTTACTGCATGGTCGCCTACCTTTTCCAGGTACTTTGCCATCATCAGATAATCCACCACACGGTCGGCATCCAGATTCTGTTCCCGGATAGCCTGCATCATCTCTTTCTTCATATCGTTAAAGAGGTCGTCCACCACATCGTCATGCTCCACAACTTTTTGGGCATTCGCTTCATCTCCCTCCACGAAAGCCTCCACAGAATTATGGATCATATCCTTTGCCTCTTCCATCATTTTCAGAAGCAGCTTTTCCTGTTTTCCCTCAGAATTCATATTCCCCATCCGCAGATACAGCTCCACCATATCTGCCACATGATCACCGATCCGCTCAATGTCTGTTACAACCTTCAGTGCTGCACTCACCAGCCGCATATCTCTCGCCACCGGCTGTTGTCTGGTCAGCAGACTTAAGCACATAGCTTCAATGCTTCTCTGCATATCCACCATCTTGTGATCCGTATCCAACAGAGTTTTTAAAATATCCTCTTTGTTCTCCCGGATTCCATATAGCATATGGTCATAACTGATCTCTGCATGTTCTCCCATCTCCGATACTTTATTTTTCAAAGTCTCAAGATCCTGCTCAAATAATACTCTGGGTGACATCTCCCATTCCTCCTATCTATTCATTCAAAATCAACCAAATCGTCCGGTGATGTAGTCTTCTGTCCGTTTATCCCGGGGTCTTGCAAAGATCTCGGAGGTTGCATTCTTCTCGACCACTTCTCCTACCAGGAAAAATGCGGTATCATCTGACACTCGGGCTGCCTGCTGCATATTGTGGGTTACGATGACCACAGTGTACTTTTTCTTCAGGGTCTCCATCAATTCCTCGATCTTTAATGTAGAGATCGGGTCCAGGGCGGAAGTTGGTTCATCCATCAGAAGCACCTCCGGGGATACTGCCAGTGCCCTGGCAATACACAGTCTCTGCTGCTGCCCGCCGGACAGACCCAGTGCGGATTTATGCAGACGGTCCTTTACTTCTTCGAAGATAGCGGCACCCTGCAGGGAACGCTCCACGATCTCATCCAGTTCCTTTTTATTCTTGATGCCATGCAGTCTTGGACCATAGGCAATATTGTCATAGATAGACATGGGAAAAGGATTGGGCTGTTGGAATACCATACCCACCTTTTTACGAAGCAATGTGGTATCCACCCGCTTATCGTAAATGTCCTCTCCGTCCAGGATCACTTTTCCTTCGACTCTGCATCCATCCACCAGATCATTCATCCGGTTCAGGCAGCGCAGGAAAGTGGATTTTCCGCAGCCACTGGGACCGATAAATGCGGTGATGGCATGATCTGCGATCTCCATATTTACATTTTTCAGTGCGTGGTTCTCTCCGTAATGGAGATTCAAGCTTTCCACGGTTATTTTACTGTTAGCCATAAAGGTCTCTCCTTTTTGTGATTTCTCTTACTCTCGTCTCAATTTATTTGCTGCCAGCTTGGTCAGCAGATTCAGGATCAATACAATAACAATGAGAACACATCCGATTCCAAATGCGTTGTCATATTGTCCCTTCTGCATCTGCAGATACAGTTCGATCGTCAGGGTTCCGCCGGACTCCATTGCCTTGTGGGCCAGCTTCGCCAGATTGTCCCCGAAAGCTCCGGTGAACTTTGGCAGCTTATAGTCGCTTCCTGCAGTAAATAGAAGTGCTGCGGATTCTCCTACAATTCGTCCCAGAGCCAGGATGATACCGGTCACGATACCCGGCATGGAGGACGGCAGAAGGATGGTACGGATCATATGCCATTTCGTGGATCCCATTCCCAGAGCACCGGTACGATAGCTGTCCGGTACGGTTCGCAGAGCTTCCTGCGTATTTCTGGTGATCAGCGGCAGCACCATCAGGGTCAGGGTAAAAGAACCGGTGAGCAGCGAGTAACCGAATCCCAAAGTCTCTCCGAAAAAGATCATACCGAACAGACCGAAAATGATAGAAGGAATACCGGACAGGATCTCGGTGGTAAATTCAATGAGGGAAACCAGCTTGCCGGGTTTGGCATATTCATTCAGGTAAATAGCGCTTCCCACACCAATGGGGGTTGCGATCAGCAGAGTGATCACGATGATGTACAGAGTATTTAACAGGTTGCCGGCAATACCCGTGGTCTGTTTTCTGGCACTGGTCACAGTCGTTAAAAATGCCCAGTTCACGGTGTGAATGCCTTTCACAAAGACATACAGGATAATTCCCAGCAAAAGTGCCACCGCCAGTGTGGCGGAGATGTAAATAGCTGCCAATAGCAGCATGTCAGTGGGGCGTTTTCTTTTTACATATAAGGTGTCCTTATTCATTGTCGTCCGCCCCCTTTTTCAGTATTTTATTCAGCACTACATTAATGATCATAATGAATACAAACAACACCAGTCCGATGGTAAACAACACCTGTCTGTGCAGTCCGGAAGAATATCCCATCTCGCTGACAATGGCTGTGGTCAGGAATCGCACGGAGTTAAAGGGCAGGGGCACATTCACGCTGCTGCCGGATACCAGTGTGATAGCCATAGCCTCTCCGATAGCTCGTCCCACTCCCAGAACGATAGCGGTCACAATTCCGGATTTGGCTGCCGGAAGGATGGATCGGAAAATGGTCTGCACATGGGAAGCACCCAGTGCCAGGGAGGACGATTTTATTCCTGCGGGAACGGCGCGTATGGAAGTCTCGCTGATATTGATCACCGTGGGCAGGATCATGATCGCCAGTACGATCACGGCAGACAACAGGTTCGCACCTCCGGTGAACTGGTGTGTCGTGGATCCCCGGAAGATCAGTCTTTCTAATTGATACATGAGAGGATTCAATAAGTAGATTCCCAACAATCCATAGATAACGGAAGGGATGCCGGCTAACAGCTCTACCGCAGGCTTTACAATGGCAGCTAAGGGCTTAGGTGCCACCTCTGCCAGAAATACCGCTGTCAGTACGCCGATGGGTACACCCAGTAAAATTGCCAGTGTTGTACCAACGATAGAAGTCAGGATAACCCACAGAATACCGAATTTCGGATCTGCTGCCGTCGGCATCCATTCTGTACTGAACAGAATCTCTTTTAATCCCACTTTTAAAATTGCCGGAGTGCCACTGATGATCATATATAAGGTAATGGAAACTACCGCCAGTACAGCGAAGAAGGCACAAATCGTAAAGACTATTTGTGCCACAGTTTCCACTACCGCTTTGTTTTTTCTGTTTCCCATTACGGAAGCGTGTGTTTGACTATTCATCGCTTTTTCCTTTTCTCGATTCCGAAACTTACTTTACAGTGATCAGACCAACTTCGGAAGCGATCTGCTGTCCTTCATCGCCCATTACATAATCGAACCATGCCTGTACCAGATCGTTCTGCTCGGAGATCTCACCTTTGGTAGCCATTACGAAGGGTCTGCTTAAGAAGTAGTTACCAGCCTTGATGTTCTCTGCGGTAGCCTCTACGCCTTCCAGGGAAAGTGCCTTAACACTATCATCCAGTGCATCCAGGGAAGCGTATCCGATAGCTCCGGGAGTGGATGCTACTTTAGCGATCACAGCACCGGTGCTGTCCAGTTCGTTTGCATATTTGCAGGCATCCTTCAGGTCAACCAGCTCTTCAAAAGCACCTCTGGTACCGGAACCTGCCTCACGGCCGATCACGATGATAGGCTCATCTGCACCGCCGACTTCTTTCCAGTTGGTAACTGTGCCATTGTAGATGTTCGTCAGCTGCTCTTTGGTCAGACCTGCTACTTCGTTAGCAGGATCTACACATACAGCAATACCGTCAATTGCTACTATGTTCTCTGCAACGCCTGCTGCCTTTTCCTCATCCTTTAAGCTTCTGGAAGAGTTGCCGATATCGGCAGTTCCGTTGGTAACAGCTTCGATACCTGCACCGGATCCTACGAACTCAGCAGTTACGGTTACATCAGGATATTCTTCCATGAAAGCTTCGCTCAATGCATTGGCGAACTTCTCCATAGAAGTACTTCCTACCATGGAAATGCTGCCGGACAGATCTGCGGTGGTTTCAGTAGAAGCTACTTCACTGCTTGCTGCTACAGTGCTTTCTGCTGCGCTGCTCTCTGCTACGGAAGGCTGCGCTGTGGTTGCATCACTGTTACCGCATGCAACCAATGTAGTTACTGCTAATATTCCTGCTCCGATCAGAGCTAATAATTTGCTGTGTCTTACTCTCATAATAATGTCCTCCATGTGTTTGTTTTTCTTTCTCTTGATTACGCAATCATATTAACATGAAGGAAATTCACATAATATCACAGTCCGGTAATTTATTTGTAAGATTTAGGTAAAAAGGTGAGCCGTGAAAATGGCGACGGATGCGTAGCAGACGCTTTTATGAATGCAGCGTGGGCTGAACGTAAATCAGATGCTCTCCAGAATGCCGTCAGCAATTGCCCGGGCAATCTCATCAAACCGGCTGTCAAAGAGTTCATTGTCCGCGTCCGTATTGATAAATCCCACTTCTACCAGTACCGCCGGCATATTCGTGCTGTTCAGCACCACTAGATTCGGTCTTTCGTTCACCCCCAGATTCACGAATCCCACCTGCTCCAGTCCGGCATTGATGTTGTACGCCATCCTGGCTGCCGCCCCATAGCGGTTGTAGACCAGACTCTCCACTCCGCTGTACTGGTTCGGATAAGGACTGGAATTGCGATGGATCGAGACAAAATAATCTCCTCCCACCTCATTTCCCTCCTGCGCCTTCTGATAAGGAGACTCGTAGATATCTGTGGTCCTGGTGTAATACACATCCACTCCGTTTTCTTCTAAGATGCTTCCCACCGCCAGTGTCAGCGCCAGCGCATCCTCACTTTCTTTTCTTCCCTTATACGTGGCCCCGGGGTTTGCACCACCGTGCCCCGCATCCAATACGATCAATGGCATAAAAAAACTCCCGCATATCCTTTTGTTTCATGATATGCGGGAGTTTCCCCATTTAGATATTTATTTTAAAAGTGCTGCCGTCACTTCCTGAGGGATTACAAATTCCGGTGCTCCCATAGAACCGGGCGCCACTTCGTATTCATCAAAGGCAATGACCAGTTCTCCCCTTTCATTGAAATAAAAATTCGTCTGTTCCGTGATCCCCTGAAAATTGAATTCCGGCATATCGTCATTATCCAGGAAATAGATCACGCCTTCGTCCGCCGCCATCTGTTCCTTCATCTGGGTCTTAATGTTCTCGCTGATCGCGGAAATATAGTCGCTCCCTTCTGCAAACAGATCTTCCAGTGTCACCACATTTCCCGTCTGTTTAGCAATCGTATAAAATTGATTATGTTCATAGCCGCCGGCCTCCGTCTCCAGGGCACTCAGCTTCACTGTATAATACAGTGCATTATCTGTAACGACCTCCTGTGTTACATGCAGTCCATGATACCCTTCCTCGGATAAGGTATCCTCGAACTGACGGATCAGTTCCTCTACCGTAGCCTCCATATCCTGATTGACCGCTTCCACACCGTCTTCCGACAGCTTCGCCTCCGCAGCCTCCTGTCCGACACCGACTCCTTCCACACTTTCTGCAGCTGTGCCCTCCAAAGTGGCAGCACCGACTGCCACCTCTCCTGCGGGAACACCTTCTCCCGCATCTTCTCCATAAGAGATCTGTGCAAGTTCTACTTCGGCATCATGGTTATCATCGCTGTAATTGTACTGCCGCACCGTCACCAGTCTAAAAAAGCCTCCCAGCACCGGAATATTTTCCATGGCATGGGCGATCTGCATATTGGTATTTGGCAGTGCGATCAACACGATCACAGCTGCCGCTGCCGCAGTCCATGCGGAACGTCTTCGGACACGCTCCGCTCTTTTTTTCTCCATCCGGGCTCTGTCGATACCTGCCTGCAGCCGTTCCCGTCCCGCTTCGGGTATTGTCATATTCTCATACTCCTCTTTTAATTGTTTTAATTGTTCCTGTTCATTCATATCTATTCTCCATCTGTCCGGTCTATTCGGACCGTTCATGTTATCTCTTCTTATATCTTCCTATATCTCTTTGCCTGTATCTGTCTTATGTCCTGCATATATATGATGTCGGGGTCAAAATCTCCCGACTTTGCTGCCTACGGATTGCTCAGCCTGTGCTGCCCTCGAGGTTCAGCCGCAGCTTTTTCATCACCCGGTACAGTCTGCTCTTTACCGTGTTCAGGTTCTCATCCAGTATCTTCGCGATCTCCTCCAGCTGCCTGTCCTCAAAAAATCTCAGAACCACAATGGCACGATCCTTCGGGTCAAGATTTTCTATAGCACGTTTTAAATCAATATTTTCATAGATATCTTCACTTGCCGCCTGGATCTCCTCCACATCCGCGCTCTCCTTCCGGTTGCGCAGGAAGCTGCATGCCTCGTTGACCACGATCCGGTATACCCAGGTCTCCACGTATTGCGGCTCCTTCAGGCTGTCACTTTTTAAAATGGCTTTATAGGCTGCTTCCTGTACAATATCCAGCGCGTCCGCTTCATTATGTACATAACTATAAGCAAGACGGTAATACTTCTCATACCCCTCCGTCAGGGCACGCTCCACCGCCTGTTCTTTTTTTCTGTCTGACATATGTCCATTCCTCACTTTTATGAAAACTGCATGCAATCATTTTCTCTGATATTCATTTTATCACATATTCTTCTTAAGCTTTCTATTATTTTGACGCTGTATTCCCACAAAAAGTTTCACCGGCAAATCAGAAAAATATTCCCAACAGCTTCGGCTACACAAAGGATCCCGGGCTGCTCACCCGGGATCCTTTGAAAAGAGATGTATGAAACTATGCGTTGCATTTGTTCCTGTCGATCCGAAATGTAAGCTCTTACATTTCGAACCATGATTATTTTACCATTATTTCGACTATTTGGCAAACAAATTTCCATCAGTTGCGACTTTTTCGCACTTTTAGCCAAAATCACGCCTTCTTTTTTGTCTAATCCTCATATTTGAAGTAGTCAAAATCCGCTGCTTTGCGGCTTCCACAGCCTCCGTTGTTGGCATAGATGCCTACCAGCGTACCGGTATGGCGCTTGGGATCATCGGGAACACCCTCGTCACAGAGGTAAATGCAGTTCTCCAGAACTCCGACCTGCTCCCAGTTCTCTCCGTCATAGCTGTAATAGAAAGTTCTGGTCAGCTTCTCCACCACTACTTTCAGATACACAGGGCCTTCCTTCACCTTGTCCACTTCCGCCACCAGTTCCTCGCCGTGATTGCGGTTGATGACCAGCTGAATCTTCCGTCCGCCCTCATAGCACAGAGCGCATCTGGCATAGGTGGCTGTGCTGTAGTAGCAGGTCAGTCCGGCCTGTTCTCCGTCCTTATCCGGGTAGAACTCCAGCTTCGTCTCCGCCACATAGGACAGCTCCTGTTCTCTGCGTAACAACGTATTTTTCGCACGGATCTCATTCAGTTGTCCGTCTCTGGTCCAGATCCGGAAATATCCGGGACGTTCCGCCAGTGACCAGGAACCGTTATCCGGGTTGCGCACGAACTCCCATTCCAGATTCAGCCTGGTATCGTTAAAATCGTCAAACAGATTTCTCTCATAAATGCACTCCGGCAGATCCGGTGCAATCTGTGTCAGGCTGGGACCTTTTCCCTCGTTGACAGTAAACCATCCATCCTCCGTCCACTGTACGGGATCCAGTGCCGTCTCTCTGCCTACAGTCGTGTAATTCCCCTGATTGGGTCTTCCGCAGAGATAATAGCACCACCACTGACCGTTCTGATCCTGTACCAGCTTGCCGTGACCGGCTCTCTGGATGGGTGCAGCGGGATCCTTCTGACGCATAACCGGATTATAGGGAGAGCACTCATAAGGGCCGTAGAAATTTTTACTTCTTCCCACATTGATCCCATGGCCGTAACCGGTGCCGCCCTCAGCCACAATGGCGTAATAATAGCCGTCCTTTTTCATGATATGGGGACCTTCGGAGCAGCGCTCGCCCGTGCCTTCCCATGCGGTCTTCGCCGGACCCGCCACTGCCAGTCCGTCCGCCGTCAGGGGAACTGCCTGTGCTGCCTTGGCAATGATCATATATCTGCTGCCGTCATCATCCACGAACAGGGACGGGTCAATATCGTCCACTTCCAGGCATACCGGCTTACTATAAGGACCCTCCGGCTTATCAGACACCATCACCAGCTGTCTGCGCATTACGTTGTTATCACGCTTGCCGTCCGCATTCAGACGCAAAGTTACATAAACATAGTATTTTCCGTCCACATATTCGATATCCGGTGCCCAGATGCCGTGGGAATCCCGGATGTCACTAATATCCAGCCACTCCGGATTCGTGATGGCATGGCCGATGATATGCCAGTGCACCATATCTCGGGAATGGGAAATGGGGATCGCCGGAAAATACTGGAAGCTCGAATTCACCATGTAGTAATCGTCGCCAACACGGATCACCGAAGGATCCGGAAAAAAGCCTCGCTGTACAGGATTGTGATAAGTTCTGGGTTCGTTCATAGGAATCTCCTTTTGCATATAATCACAGTGCTTTGTTCCTGCTCTCAGTGTATTCTTTACGGGCTCTTCTGTCGTGCCAGTTCTGTTTTCAATTTGTGACATATATTGCAGCCATTGCCGTGTTTTTTCTTATCGCATCAAGAGTTTTCGTGCCCTATTTATTCCATAATAGAGTACTGCATCCACTCATACAAAAGCTTCGTACCTTCCATGATCTCAGGAGGCAACAACGCCCTGGCTACCAGTTTCAGTTCGTCGGATTCGATGTCCGTTCTGCGAAGGTGGGCGTAATCGCCGTCAATGCTTTCTACGATATACTCAAAACGATTCATTGCAAAGTCTCCTTATTAAATATGCACTAAAATATATCCATCCTGCAACGATACGGACCCATCCGCCGGCCACTCCGGCATGGTATCGCCGATCGTCCTGGCCTGCTCCAGTATCTCAGGATCTGTAACCTGCGGGAAAGAATGTCCGTGCATCTCTAGAAAATTCATCATCTCACGGTTCGTTCCGTCAAATGCATCAAATGCCCACTGAATAAAAGGATAATTAGCCTCTCCCGTAAAACAATATCCCTGGGGTGCGAAATATTTTTCTTTCAGATGAGGATCTACTTTGTCTGTAATTGCTGCGATCACACGGTACTGCCATGAGCCATAGGAAACATAATAATCCTCCACCAGACTATACGGGGTGCTGTAATGTCCTGTAAAGATCACCGGTGTGCTCTTCCCATAATCACGTTCTATTTCCAATGCGATCTCGGTCAACACTTCTTTTGTATTCAGGTATTTGTTATAGTCTACATAAAAAGCCTGATTCAACGCAGCCGCCTGATTATATATGATGATTCCCGCCAAAACAAGATATGCCGGTCTAAGCCACGGCAGGGCTCTTCGTTCTGAAAAAAACAAATAGAGCAATAAAAAACCGATACCTGTAAAAAAGGGCATATACTGACAGGAGCGATACAATGTCACTCTTCCTTCTACAATGGTCAGGAGAAAAGGTGTAATCATCATACCCATCAGAAGAAGAAGATACCATATATCTTTTCTTCGTATTCCCAGCACTACGGCAATCATGCCCAAAACAAAAGTTGCAATCACATATCCCAGTATGGGCAAATATACCACTGCATTCACATAATACACAATCCAAAATCTTTTTAGTAACATCCATAATTCCTGGATCGGTTGATTCGAGCCGAATATTTTCAAAACTTCAGTAATACTCCGCTGATTCATAAAGCCTACCATATCCTGTAACCGGAACACCTGTATCATAACTTTAAGGATTACAGATCTCAAGATTATAACTCCCAACGTGATCGATGCACCTATGATTAACTGGCCTATCACATATCCGCTCTTTAATCTTCTGTTATCTGTAAAAGCGCGTAAATATAAAAGTAGCAATATGCCTATGATAAACAGCAGCAACATAGACTCATAACATCCTATCGCCACGGTAATGCATATAAGACTTCCGAGATAATATTTTATAGCACTTTTACGCGTCCCGGACCATTTGTCCATTCCGCTCCAAAAACATATCAATGCCAACGCTGAAAATACATATCCAATATCCACTCCGTCATGGTAGTAGTATACATACACTTCACTAATGATCGGATTGGATATGAATATGCAGGAAAATATGATATACCCTGTCAGTCCCACCTTGCGACCGAATATTCTGCGGAAAAGAACACAAAACAAGGTTGCACTGATACACAATAAAATAACGCCGATCAGTTCCATCATAAACGGCGAGAAGTCAGACAAATGAAATATTTTATTTATCAGATAGATGAACCATCTTCCCATTACGACTTCCAGTCCATCCTCCAAATACAGCGAAACAGCCGTATCATCTATTCCAATACTTGGATGCGTCATTTCAAACCCATACCCGCATATAGCAGTCAGGCATAAAATAATTACATATATTTTTTGTTGAAAAAAATATTGAAATTCCTCCCACAGTTTTTTCATGTTTTTTTCTCCGCCTTTGTTCTTACTTTATCCCAGTGTAAAGGATTTTTCCATCAACGTCAAGAACTGTAGTGGATTACGCATCCTCATTGATATCCTCGATAAACACCTAGAAAAAACAAATGCCACACCCGAGGAATTCGACGCAGCAGCGGCTTATCGCATAAATTGCTTCGCAATTCATGCGATATCCGCTGGACTTCGTCATATCCGCAACAAAAAAGGAGCACGGAGCTTCAAGCAAGCTTGAATCCGTGCTCTTTTTTATTGCGGCTGCGTCGAAGCGGTCCTGACGCTTACATCATTCCGCCCATACCGGCTCCACCGGCGGGCATTGCAGGAGTCTCTTCCTTGATGTTAGCTACAACGCTTTCGGTAGTAAGCAGTGTGCTTGCTACGCTGGTAGCGTTCTGCAGGGCACTTCTGGTAACCTTTGCGGGATCCAGGATGCCGGCACTTACCATATCTACATATTCCTCTTTCAGAGCATCGAAGCCGACACCGACCTCAGACTCACGTACCTTATTGATGATAACGCTGCCTTCCAGTCCTGCGTTTGCTGCGATGTGATACAGCGGAGCTTCCAGTGCTTTCAGGACAATGCCTGCACCGGTCTTCTCATCACCTTCCAGAGTAGCTGCCAGTTTAGCAACTTCCTTGGATGCATGAATGTATGCGGAACCACCACCACAGATGATACCTTCCTCTACGGCTGCTCTGGTAGCTGCCAGAGCATCTTCCAGACGAAGCTTAGCTTCCTTCATCTCGGTCTCGGTAGCAGCACCTACACGGATGACTGCAACACCGCCGGACAGCTTAGCCAGTCTCTCCTGCAACTTCTCTCTGTCGAAATCAGAAGTGGTCTCTTCGATCTGCTTCTTGATCTGTGCGATTCTGGACTGTAATGCTTCCTTGTCGCCCTCACCGTCTACGATCACGGTGTTCTCTTTCTGAACCTTAACGGATTTTGCACGACCCAGCATATCCATTGTGGTATCCTTCAGCTCATAACCAAGTTCGGAACTGATCACGGTACCACCGGTCAGGATTGCGATATCCTCCAGCATAGCTTTTCTTCTGTCACCATAGCCGGGAGCCTTAACTGCTACTACATTGAAAGTACCACGCAGCTTGTTGACGATCAGAGTGGTCAGTGCCTCACCCTCTACATCCTCAGCGATGATCAGCAGCTTAGCGCCAGACTGAACGATCTGCTCTAACAGGGGCAGGATCTCCTGAATGTTGGAGATCTTCTTATCAGTGATCAGAATATAAGGATTATCCAGAACTGCTTCCATCTTATCCATATCGGTTGCCATGTAAGCGGAGATATAACCTCTGTCAAACTGCATACCTTCTACCAGATCCAGTTCGGTCTGCATGGTCTTGGACTCTTCAATGGTGATAACACCGTTGTTGCTTACCTTCTCCATAGCATCTGCAACCAGCTGTCCTACTGCTTCATCTCCTGCGGAGATTGCTGCTACTCTTGCGATGTGCTCCTTACCGTTTACCTTCTGGCTCATCTTACCGATGGTTTCTACTGCACATGCAGTTGCTTTCTTCATACCTTTTCTCAGGATGATGGGGTTCGCACCTGCTGCCAGGTTCTTCATACCTGCATTTACCATAGCCTGTGCCAGAACGGTTGCTGTGGTAGTACCATCACCGGCTACATCGTTGGTCTTGGTAGCTACTTCCTTTACCAGCTGTGCACCCATGTTCTCGAATGCATCTTCCAGCTCGATCTCTTTTGCAATGGTAACACCATCGTTGGTGATCAGGGGTGCACCGAAGGACTTATCCAGTACTACGTTTCTTCCTTTGGGTCCTAAAGTTACTCTTACGGTATCTGCCAGCTGGTTGACACCAGCCTCTAATGCTGCACGGGCTTCTGCGCCGTATTTAATCTCTTTTGCCATAATAATCAGCCTCCAATTTATTTGCTCTTAGTCTTAATTTCTTTTCAAATTTTGCTTTTACTGAATAATTGCAAGAATGTCGCTCTGCTTTACGATAATATACTCTTCGTCATCCAGCTTTACTTCGGTTCCGGAATATTTGGAATAGATGACCTGATCGCCAACCTTAACTTCCATCTTGACTTCCTTGCCGTCTACAACACCGCCGGGGCCTACTGCTACGACTTCTGCCTGCTGGGGTTTCTCCTTATTCTGACCGGGGAGTACGATACCGGACTTGGTAGTCTCCTCTGCAACTAACTGCTTTAATACGACTCTGTCACCTAACGGTTTCAAATTCATGATAACTGCCTCCTTAATAGCTATTTAAAAATATTATTACTCGTTTTCATTTGTTAGCACTCATTTTTATCGAGTGCTAATTGCTATAGCTTATATTAGTTTTATATGCCCAGTTTTTCAAACGTATTCACAACTATTTAAAATATCTATTCTCATTTTTTCTCTTATTTTCTCATTTTATCTTTCGTTTTTATATAGCATGAGTGAAAATACGATTTAATATTTCGTTTATAATTATAAAAAAGAATCTCGCTTATTTCCTATGAATTAAAAAAACAGCCCGATGCTATCACCGGACTGTTTCCCATACTTACCTATAAAATTGATTTACTTTATGCTGTTTTGACATCGTCATGGTATTTCTGCCACTTCTTCTTATAAATAAAGTAACAGGGGATTCCTACGAATACCATTCCACCTAAAATATTACCGATGGTAACGGGAATAAAGTTGTTCAGACTGTGAAGTATCGTCAGTCCCTGAATCTGCTCTGCCGTCAATCCGTATGCTTCCTGTGCTTTCGCTACGTAAACAGGATTCTGCGCAGCCATCATGCCAACGGGAATGTAGAACATATTTGCAACGCAGTGTTCGAAGCCGCCGACCACAAACGCCATGATCGGGAAGAAGATCGCCCAGACCTTACCTACGATATCCGTAGCTGCCACTGCCATCAAGATAGCAATACATACCAAAATATTACACAAAATGCCTGAGGTGATTCCCTTCAGGGGAGAAATGCCCACTTTGCCGACTGCCACCTTGATGGCATAGGCACCCAGCAGCCCTCCGGTGTAATCCAGATTACCGGAAAAGTAGATCAGGGTATCAATGATCAGGGCGCCGATCAGATTGCTGAAGTACACCACGATCAGGTTGCGGATACATTCGAACCACGTTACCTTTTTGCCAACCACATCCATGACGATCAGGCAGTTACCGGTGAAAAGCTCTCCACCTACAAATACAATGATCATCAGTCCCACGGGGAAGATAATACCTGCCACAAATCGTGCCAGCCCTACATTGTCAATGGCATGTGCCGCGGTGCTGCTGGTGGCTCCGCCCAGCGCGATAAATGCACCCGCCATAATACCTAACAGGATCATCTTGCCTAAAGGAAGATGGGCTTTACCTTCTCCGGCTTTCATGTTGGTATCAATGACTTCTGACGGCGTATTAAAATGCTGTTCCATATAACCCTCATTTCTGCACAGCTCTCATCTGCTGTACTCTCTTAACTCATTTATTCCTTATATTACACTACTTTCATGATAGTAAGCAAGATATTCACTCCATGTATCTGATTATATACATTTCTGTTTTCAAAGTGGAATCTCGTTTACAAAACGGGAAACTCGGATGACTATTGAGCAGCGTCTGATTTTGTCGACAAAGAGTCTTTTTTTGTAATTTTTTTGCCTTTTTTTGCAAAAAAATGCTAGACAAAAGACATAATGTGTACTATACTAAACTTGTTCGGTGAGAGCCGAACCGCTTATATAAGTAGATTTCCGGAAGAATTCCCCTTTTACACAATTAAAGTGGCTGCAGGTTTCCCGCCTGCGGCTGCTTTAATTGTGTTATAAGATAGTTTTTAAGCTTTGCTTTAAAATTGCAAAAGTTTTTGCAAAAATTTAAAATTTTCACTTGCTAAGTGATAAGTATCTATGCTATAATAGCTTTCGTCAGTGGTTCAGCTGATACAATTTCATAGGGGAATAGTACAGCGGTAGTGCGGCGGTCTCCAAAACCGTTAACGGGGGTTCGATCCCCTCTTCCCCTGCTTTAAAAAGTCGATGTTATCGGCTTTTTTTATTTCTGTTTTTAGATACAATTTCACCCCGGCACGACGTGATTCATAGATCTGCGCCATGCCGGGGTGTTGTCTTTACAGCTATATTGTTATATTTCCTCTTTCTCCGAATCCGGTGCGATCACAGATCCGATGGCGGTCGCGTAATCAGAGTACTCCGGAATGCTGATCTTCACATCCCACAGGCTCTTGAAATCCTCGATGATCTGGCGGCACTCGAAGAATTTAGTCAGTCCGCCGATCAGGATATACTCTTTGATGCCGGTGCTCATAGATGCCAGGATTCCTGCCTGGCAGATATTCTCGATCACCATATGTACAATACCTGCCGCGATATCCTCCGGTTTGGACTGGGCATCTGCCTTACCGAAATTAGAAGCCGTCACATCCAGATTCAGGCCCGGCAGCTTTTCTTTGGCCAGATCTGCGATCCGCAGATCGATCTTCGCCACATCACCCTTACGGGATAACGGCACAATTTCATGAATGTCGCCGGTATTCAGCATGATCGAAGACAGTCCGCAGATTGTTCCGCCTCCTAATCCGACACCACCCAGGTGCTTCATCTCCTTCTCCGTCACTTTGACGAAGAAGCTTCCGGTACCCATACTGATGACAATGACTTCCTTTTTATCCGTAAGATAATATCCTCCGGTACCTGTAGCAACGAATTCATCCACTTTATAGGTAGGACAGCCGTATACCGCTTTCTCCACATATTTGCTTCCCACACCGGTGATATAGACTCCCTCCACATCAGCCAGTTCCAGATTATTCTCATACAGATATCTTCCGAATGCACCGTAGAGAGATGCCACCTGGCTATCCGCCTTAACCGCCATGGGCGGAAGCATATGCTCTTCTTCAAAAGCTACGATTTTTGTCGTACTGCTACCGATATCGATTCCTATTTTGACAGGCATGTTTTCAACCTCCTCATATCACTTAACTGTTCATAGTCTCATTTCCAGATACATTTCCACAGTTCGAGACCGTCAGCCAAACACTTTATCCACAGCATCCTGTACAGAACTGACGCCAATGACCCGGATCTTACTTCCTTTTTTACACTCTTCCAACGAGACAAGCGGCACCACACATTCTTCGAAGCCCAGCTTCTCTGCCTCTGCCACGCGTTGTTTTGCCATGCTGACTGCCCGGACCTCGCCGCTTAATCCCACTTCACCGAAAGCGACCAGTTTCGGATTCAGTGCCTTATTCCGGAAGCTGGACAGAATCGCCAGCACGATTCCCAGATCGATCGCCGGTTCCTGGATTTTGATACCACCGGTGATATTCACGTAGGCATCACAGGAAGATAATTGCACTCCGGAACGTTTCTCCAGCACTGCCATCAGGAGATTTACACGGTTGAAATCCGTACCGGTGGTCTGTCTTCTGGGAATTCCGAAATTGCTGTGGCACACCAGCGCCTGCAGTTCGATCAGAAGCGGCCTGGTGCCCTCCATAGTACATGCCACCACAGAGCCACTGGCATTCTCCGGTCGTCCGTTCAACATATATTCCGAAGGGTTCTTCACCTCCGCGAGTCCCGTCTCCCGCATCTCGAAAACACCGATCTCGTTCGTGGACCCGAAACGGTTCTTCACCCCACGCAGGATACGGTAGGAAGCATGTCTGTCCCCTTCAAAATAAAGTACCGTGTCCACCATATGTTCCAACACTCTGGGTCCCGCTACGGTTCCTTCTTTTGTTACATGTCCCACAATAAAAATAGAAATCCCCAATCCTTTTGCCAGTTGCAACAGGATGCCTGTGGATTCCCGCACCTGTGATACGCTTCCCGGTGCTGCAGATACATTTTCATTATACATGGTCTGAATGGAATCTATGATCACGACCTCCGGCTTGCTCCTGCGGATCACTTCGCCGATGATGTCCAGATTCGTCTCACACAGCAGGAGCATATGTTCCGAAAATGTGCCGAGCCTGTCCGCCCGCATCTTGATCTGTACCTTGGATTCCTCGCCGGAGATATACAATACCTTATGTCCGGCCTCTGACAGATTGTGACACACCTGAAGCAGCAGGGTAGATTTACCGATCCCCGGATCGCCTCCTACCAGAGTCAGGGAACCCTGTACGATTCCGCCACCGAGCACCCGGTCCAGTTCTTTGATCCCGGTGAGTGTCTTGTTCTCCTCACGGATCGCGATTTCAGATAATACACAGGGTTCGGAAGCCTCTCTGCGCTCTCTTCTGCTCCCGGTGCCGGTGTTTTTCAATACCGTTTTATCTATCGTCTCTTCCACGAAAGTGTTCCACTCTCTGCAGCCGGGACATTGTCCCAGCCATTTCGTGGATTCATAGCCACAGTTCTGACAGAAAAAAACGGTGGCTGTCTTACCTTTTGCCATGCTCTCTCCTCAATCGTTATAAAAAAGAGCCCAGACACGAAGTACTACAATATCCTCCGTGTCTGGACTCCTTTGCAGTGCGCCTTTACGCCTCTACGATCTTCACAGGTACTTCCCCTGCTGCTTCCAGTTCTACACTCAGGCTCAGCTTGCCGCCAAGTCCGGTCTTCATGGTTCCTACGTTCTTACCGTCAATAAATACTTCGTACTCGGTGTCATCCTTTAATCCTACTGTGATCTGAGAATCTTCATCACCTTCTACGATGAATTCTACACTGTTATCGGACTCTTTGAACTCCAACACACTGGTTCCGGGAACAGATTCATATAAAAACATACCGTTCTTCTCCAGCTTTGTCATCTCATTGTAGGTCTTAACCTTCAGCAGATCCCCTGCATGCTCATAATCTTCTACCTTTGCCTTCTTGGCCAACTTATGATTACCAAAGCTGATAGATCCGTCTGCTTCACTGCGAAGTATTTCTTCCACTACTGCCATCTGTCTGTCCTCCTGAAAGTAACTGCATCCGCAACACTTCTTTATCTTTCGTCCTTTGCGAATGGGGTTTGAATAGTTACAGTATAATATATCTCACCCTGTTTTTCTACAAAAAAATTTATTAATTTTGTAACTATTCAGAGTCATTTAAATATCATTGAATATTCGTCGAATGCTTGCATTCGTAAGAATATTTCATGATATTTATAAGACGAAGTAACCTCAATGAGCAAAAGGAAAGCTCTGCAAGAGCGATTTTGCGAATTGAGTGACTGAATAGTTACAAATGCTTAATTCTTTACCGTAAATACGACTTTACCATTCTTAAATCCTGCAGAAACCTTATCTCCCGGCACCACCTTTTTCAGCAGGATTTCCTCTGCCAGAGCATCCTCTACCACTGACTGGATCGCACGCTTTAACGGTCTCGCTCCCATCTTATTGTCAGCATATTTTTTCACCAGATGCTCCTTCAGTGCTGCAGTGATCGTCAGATGGATGCCCAGCTGGTCCTCGCATCTCTTATACAGATTGGATGCCAGCAGATTTACGATCTCTTTCATATTCTCATTGTTCAGCTGGTGGAACACGATAATGTCATCGATACGGTTGATGAATTCCGGCTTGAAGCTGCGCTTTACCTCTTCCATGACATTGGATTTCATTTTCTCATAATCCTTCGTCTCGCTCTTCTCCGTTGCGAAGCCGAGATTCTTGGGATCTACAATCCGCTGTGCTCCGGCGTTGGATGTCATGATCAGCACCGTATTCTTGAAGCTGACCTTTCTGCCCTTGGAATCCGTAATATGACCGTCATCCAGCACCTGCAAAAGTACGTTGAACACATCCGGATGAGCCTTTTCGATCTCATCAAACAGAACGACAGAATAAGGATTCCTGCGGACCTTCTCGCTCAACTGGCCACCTTCTTCAAATCCCACATATCCGGGCGGGGAACCGATCATCTTAGATACCGAATGACCTTCCATATACTCCGACATATCCACACGGATCATGGCATCTTCCGAGCCGAACATAGCCTCTGCAAGCGCCTTGGATAATTCCGTCTTGCCGACGCCGGTAGGTCCTAAGAACAGGAAAGAACCGATGGGACGGTTCGGATCCTTCAGTCCCACACGGCCTCTGCGGATGGCTTTGGCCACAGCGGTAACTGCCTCTTCCTGACCGATCACACGCTTATGCAATGTCTTCTCCAGCTTCAGAAGTCTCTCGCTTTCCTTCTCTGCCAGCTTCTGCACCGGGATTTTGGTCCACTGGGCCACCACCTCGGCGATCTCATTTTCACCGATGCTTAAAGTATTTTCCTCTTCCCTTTTTTCACGCTTTTTCAGCAAACGCTCCTGCTTCTTTACCAGAGCATCCTGTTTCTTCTTGATCTCTGCCATCTGGGCAAAAGCTTCCACGCGGATAGCCTTCTCCATCTCCCAGTCCAGCTCCCGGATCTTATCCGAGATCTCCTTTGCCTTATCCGGTGCATCCATTGCATGCAGTCTGGCACTGGCCGCTGCCTCATCGATCAGGTCAATCGCCTTGTCGGGCAGATTCCTATCATTGATATAACGACTGGACAGTCTCACTGCCGCCTCCACCGCTTCCGGTGTAATGGTCACATGGTGATGTGCTTCGTACTTCCCCTTGATACCCTCCAGGATGCGGACAGCCTCTTCCTCTGTGGGTTCTTCCACCGTAACCGGCTGGAATCTCCGCTCCAGTGCAGCATCCTTCTCAATATACTTGCGATACTCCGCGATCGTGGTCGCACCGATCAGTTGGATCTCTCCGCGGGCCAGAGACGGTTTCATGATATTGGACGCATCAATAGCCCCCTCGGCACCTCCGGCACCGATGATCGTATGCAATTCATCCAGGAATAAAATAATATTCCCATCCTCTGTGACTTCCTTCAGTACCTTCTTGATCCGCTCCTCGAACTCTCCGCGGTACTTACTTCCCGCTACCATTCCGGACAGATCCAGTGTCAGTACTCTCTTATTCTGCACCGTAAAAGGCACATCTCCCGCCACGATCCGGGCTGCCAGTCCTTCCACCACGGCGGTCTTGCCAACACCGGGTTCCCCGACCAGGCAGGGATTGTTCTTCGTCCGTCGGCTCAGGATCTGGATCACTCTGCGGATTTCTTCATTTCTTCCGACTACCGGATCCAGCTTTCCTTCCCTGGCCAGCGCCGTCAGATCCCGGCTGTACTGCTCCAACGTAGACTGTTTCGCCTTACGGTCTCCCTTTTTTCCAAGGTCTTCTTTGTACAGATTGCCGTCCTGTCCGATAGCGATCAGGGTATCCACATAAATTTTCTGTACATTGGCTCCCAGCGTGTTCAACAGGCGTACCGCTACGTTTTCCCCCTCTTTGATCAGGGCCAGCAGCAAATGCTCCGTTCCGGTCTGCTTCTGTCCGAAACGTGCGGCCTGATGGTGTGCTTCCTCCAGGATTCTCGCGGCTCTGGGAGAATATCCCTCTCTGTCCTTCACTGCGACACCGTTCTCAAACGCAATCAAATCCCGGATCATGTCCATGACCTGCCCGGTCTCCACACCGTTATCAGCCAATACCTTGGCCGCCACACCGGTGTCTTCCTTTAATAATCCTACCAGAATGTGTTCCGTTCCGATGTAACCCTGCTTCAGGCTCCTTGCACATCTGGAAGCCTGCGCCAGCGCATTTTGCGCCTTATCCGTAAACTGTGACTGCATCAATTCAGTCCTCCATACTCTTCATATATTTCATCAATCAGCTCATGAACTTCCTGCCTGGAAATATTCTTGCAGCTGCTCTTAGCCAGTATTACCTGCAATTCCTTCCGCAATTCATCTACCGCACGCATGCGATCCACATCGAGTGCAATTACCGCGCCTTTTCGCCGGTCTACCTTAACATAACCTTCCTGCTTCAGAACCGTATATGCCTTATTTACTGTATGCATATTGATCCCGATCGTATCCGCCAGCTGGCGCACGCTGGGCAGAGAATCTCCTTCATGAAATTGTGACGTGGCAATTCCCATGATGATCTGATTGCGTAATTGCATATAGAGTGCTTCATCACTGTTGAAATCTATCTCTATTATCATCAAACTCGCTCCCTTCCCATGTCACTGATTGTTATATTCCTATTATAACAGTGAACGCAGTACTGTCAACTGTAACCTGGGAAAGTTTATCGTTTTTTAATCAAAAACGGCATCTCACTTGTGCAAGATGCCGTTTGCATTTTATTGATCTTCGTCTCCGTCCCAGTTCAGGAATTCAAATTCAAATTCATCATCATCTGACATGAAGTTTTTGGACTTCCAGCCGGGATTCTGATTGCCTTCACTCTGCGGTACAGGCTTTGTGGGTCTTGCCACCGGTCTGCCGGCCTGCGGCGCGGGTCTTTCGCTCTGCGGTGCCGTGGGTCTGCCTCCCTGAGGTGCAGGTCTTCCCTGTCCGGGTGTCACCGGTCTGCCTCCCTGAGGTGCAGGTCTTCCCTGTCCGGGTGTCACCGGTCTGCCTCCCTGAGGTGCAGGTCTTCTCTCCTGCGGTGCCGCAGGTCTTACGGTCTGTCCAATGGGTCTCTCGCCCTGAGGTGCGGGTCTGCCATCTGGACGTGTTCCCTGGCCTGTCGGTCTGGATGCCGGTCTTCTCTCGGCTCCCACTTCATGCATTACTTTCTGGCTGCCTTGCGGTCTGCCTCCCTGCGGTCTGCCTCCCTGAGGTGCGGGTCTGCCGTTTTGGGGTCTGCCTCCCTGGGGTCTGTCCACTCTTCTTCTGCGGGCCGTTTCCTCTTCCACGTCGGAGAAATAGGATGCGTCATTCATATCTTTGATTTTGAAGATCAACAGTGTCACCGCTGCTACCGCCGCTACAAGCAGAATCACCAAAATAATGATGACTGCTTTCTGGCTGCTGATCTTTTTCTGATTGGTCTCATACTGTGCATTGATCTCTGTGATCTGGTTCAGGGAATTGAACAGATCATCAATCTTATATTGCTTCTGCCCTGCCATGTCCAACAGATACCATGCATCTCCCTGCATCTGAGTATCCCAGTCTTTGGATGTGGTCTGGGTATCTTCCGCAGGCTGCTCGTCTGTGGGTTGTTCCTCTACCGGCTGTTCTTCTACCGGTGCCTGCAGCTCTCCGGATAATGCAACATAATCCGAACGAATGAAGCCTGTCACCTCGACACTGTTGGAAATAAAGCTTATCTGATACCATGTCTTTCCATCGGTTCCTGTTGCCTGTCCGGTCACAGTCAGTGCCATTCCATTCTCCGCAGTAGTCACGATCTGGCTGGTGGTAGACGCATTGCTGCGCACACGAACAGACTGACCTCCGGTCACGGTCGCACTCAGGGGTTCCACTGCAGTAACCTCCACAGGAGTCTCATTCACAACAGGCGCCGGTGTTGCTGTGGTCGTAGTCGTTGTAGTAGTTGTTGTAGTTGTTGTACCTGAAGAAGACGGCGGGGTAGATCCGTCGGTAATGCTTACCAGATCGGAACGAATATATCCCAGCGTATTCGCATCCACATATACTTCATACCAGGTATAACCGTCTGCTCCCTTGGTCTGACTTTTGATGGAGATCGCCTTATCCTTGGCTGCGCTGCCGATCACTTCACTGGAAGAATCCGCAGTTTTACGGATCTTAGCACTGGATGCTGTTACCTTGGCTGCACTTTCCGCATGGCTGACAATTGCCAGATTCTCACTAAAAAGTCCTGCTCCCAACACAAATACCAGTGCCAGCATTCCCCAGAAAACCTTACATTTACTTATTCTCTGTACTGTCTTTTTCATCTGCAACTCCTTTTGTATCCTGACCTTGTCTTACGCTTCATCGATTGCTTTGCCAATGTCATGACGCATGTATTTATTCTCGAAAGAGATCCATTCCGTTGCCGCATAAGCGTTGGCACGGGCTTCTTTCAGATCTGCTCCCTTCGCCGTCACCCCCAGGACACGACCACCGTTTGTAACGATTCCCTTGTCCGTAAGCTTCGTTCCGGCATGGAAGCAATAATAACCGTCTTTTCCGTCGAAGTTCTCCAGACCGCTTATTACAAATCCCTTCTCATAGGATACGGGATAGCCGTCGCTTGCCAGGACCACACATACCGCAGCATTGTCCTCAAATTGCAGGTCGATCTGATCCAGTGTGCCGTCCACACAGGCTTCCATCACTTCGATAATATCATTTTTCATACGCGGCAGTACCACCTGCGCCTCCGGATCACCGAATCTGGCATTGTATTCTAATACCTTGGGGCCGTTCGGAGTCAGCATCAGTCCGAAGAAAATGACTCCCTTGAAAGGTCTGCCTTCCGCTGCCATGGCATCCACGGTAGCCTGGTAGATATATTTCTTACAGAATGCATCCACTTCCTCTGTATAGAAGGGGCTGGGAGAAAAGGTTCCCATACCACCGGTGTTCAGCCCCTGATCGCCGTCCTTTGCTCTCTTATGATCCTGCGCAGAAGTCATGATGCGGATGGTCTTGCCGTCCACAAAAGAAAGTACACTGACTTCTCTGCCTGTCATAAACTCTTCGATGACCATGCGGTTGCCGGCTGCACCGAACTTTTTATCCAGCATGATCTCATCCACGCCTGCCAGCGCTTCTTCTAAAGTATTGCAGATCAATACGCCCTTGCCCAGTGCAAGACCGTCCGCCTTCAGCACGATGGGGAAGCTTGCCTGCTCCTTCAGGTACTTAATAGCCTCCTCCGCGTTATCAAAATTCTCATAAGCTGCGGTGGGAATGTTGTATTTCTTCATGAGATCCTTGGAAAAGGCTTTGCTACCTTCCAGGATCGCTGCATTTTTACGGGGTCCAAAAGCCCGCAGGCCCTCTGCCTCCAATGCATCCACCAGTCCGCCGACCAGGGGATCATCCATGCCTACGATGGTCAGGTCAATGGCCTGTTCTTTCGCAAATGCCACGATCTTATCAAATTCCATGGCTCCGATGGGAACACATTCTGCGATCTGACCGATCCCGGCATTGCCCGGAGCACAATAGATCTTATCTACTTTAGGACTTTTTGCCACACAGGTTGCAATGGCGTGCTCTCTGCCGCCACCGCCTACGATCAATACTTTCATACCCATATCTTCTGCCTTCCTTAATTTTCGCTGTTTGTATGCTTTACTTTTCCGTTCACGACACAGATCCGTCCGTTGGCAATGTCATCCACTGCCTTCGGAAGAAGCAGCCACTCTGCCTGTTCCATCACACGTCTCTGCAACGTCTCCGGAGTGTCGTCGTCCTCCACTGCCACTGCCTTCTGTGCAATGATAGGACCCTCGTCCATGCCTTCATTCACAAAATGTACCGTAGCTCCTGTCACTTTCACACCGCGCTCCAGTGCTTTTTCATGCACATGTAGTCCGTAGTATCCCACACCGCAGAAGGAAGGGATCAGGGACGGGTGGATATTGATGATCCGGTTGCTGTATTCATGTACCATTGCCTCCGGAATCTTCACCAGGAATCCTGCCAGTACGATTAAGTCCGGAGCAAACTCCTTCACCTTTGCAAGCAGTGCCTCATTAAATACTTCTCTGCTCTCATAATCCTTCGGAGACACACAGACTGCGGGAATCCCGGCATTCTGTGCTCTCTCTAAGCTCTTCACCGTCTTGTTATTGCTGATCACGCCCACGATCTGTGCGTTTTTAACCTTACCTGCTGCAATAGCATCAATGATGGCCTGTAAATTCGTGCCGCCGCCGGATACCAGTACGACTACTCTTAACATATGGTCACACCCTTTTCACCGGTCTCACAGGTACCTACCACATAAGCAGTCTCGCCTGCTGCCTTCAGAGCTTCCATAGTCTTATCCACATCTGCGGGATCCAGTGCCAGTACCATGCCCAGACCCATGTTGTAAGTATTATACATCATCTCGTCTGTGATATTGCCTTTCTTCTGCATCAGGCGGAAAATAGCAGGCACTTCGTAGCTGTCTTTCTTCACGACTGCACGGATGCCGTCGGGAAGCATTCTGGGGATGTTCTCATAGAAACCACCACCGGTGATATGGCTGCAGCCCTTTACCTTAACGCCTGCGTTCTTCACAGACTTCATAGCCTTCACGTAGATTCTGGTAGGAGCAAGCAGTGCCTCACCAAGAGTCTTGCCCAGCTCGTCATAATAGGTATCCAGGCTCTCTTTTGTCATATCGAATACTTTTCTCACCAGAGAAAAACCATTGGAATGTACACCGGAGGAAGCGATGCCCACCAGTACATCACCGGGCTTGATATTCTCACCGGTGATCAGATCTTTACGTTCTACCACGCCTACGGCAAATCCTGCCAGATCATACTCATCCTCGGGCATCAGTCCGGGATGTTCTGCGGTCTCACCGCCTACCAATGCTGCGTCAGACTGCTTACAGCCCTCTGCCACGCCCTTTACGATAGTAGCGATCTTCTCGGGAATATTGCGTCCGCATGCGATATAATCCAGGAAAAATAAAGGTTCGCCGCCTGCACATGCCACATCGTTTACACACATGGCCACACAGTCGATACCGATGGTATCATGCTTGTCCATTAAAAATGCCAGCTTCAGCTTGGTACCTACACCATCGGTGCCGGACAGGAGCACGGGATCCTCCATATCTTTGATGGCACTTAAGGAAAATGCTCCGGAGAAACCACCGATGCCGCCCATTACTTCGGGACGCATGGTCTCCTTCACGTACTTCTTCATCAGTTCTACAGACTTGTAGCCTGCTTCGATGTCTACTCCAGCTTTCTTGTAATCCATTTTCTCCTCATTTCCGCCGCAGGGGCTCTTTCGTTTTATTAGTGGGGCAGCCTCTTAAGAGGTCCCTGATTCTCTGTCTTATCTTCTTATTTTTTCATGCCTTCCAGGTATGCTTTATAGCCGATCTCCTGCAGTTTTGCATCTTTGGCTTCTACCTGTTCTTTTAATTTTGTGCTGTATGCTTTCAGTTTTCCGAGAAGTTCTGCGTCGGAGGTTGCCAGAATCTTGGCAGCCAGAAGTCCTGCATTGGCGCCGCCGTTAATGGCTACTGTGGCAACAGGAATGCCTGAGGGCATCTGTACGATGGAATACAGAGAATCTCTGCCTCCCAGGGAAGTAGTGTGCATGGGAATACCAATGACAGGCATCGGGAAAATAGCGGCGCACATACCGGGCAGATGTGCTGCCATACCGGCACCGGCAATGATCACCTTGAAGCCTTTTTCCTCCGCACTTTTTGCATATTCAAAAAATACATCCGGCTCTCTGTGAGCGCTGATCACGGTCATCTCATAAGGGATGCCCAATTCTTCCAAAATGTCTGCTGCCTTCGCCATCACAGGCATATCGGAATCACTACCCATTACAATGCCAACCTTAGGGCAATTCTCTGTATTTGCCATAATGTCCTCCTCATGTGTCGGTTTTCACCGATTTTTCCATATATCTATAAGTGTACTAAAATCTTGTCGATGATGCAATGGTTTTATGAAAGTTCCTGCAACGGTTCGTTCAGTTCTTCCGTTCCCGGCAGGACGAATCTGCCGTTTTGAATGATAGTGATCCGGTCTCCGTCCTTTTTCACCGCGGTCAGCTCTGCCAGTTCATCATAAGGAATGGTAATGTCCGTATGACAGTTAAAATATGCCTTGGACGGATTCACACTGCGGAGCGCCGCCACCTCGTTGTCTCTTGCCACGATCTCCTTGCCGTCGGGATTGTATACTTTTACTTCTTCCGCATGGGAATAACAGGTATCTCCCACTGCAAAATGCGGTCCCATCTTCTCTGCGATCAGAATGGGCATTTTGGACTCCACACCCAGTTTTTTTGCTGCCACATAGGCTGTGGTATTCGTGCCGATGGCAAATTCTCCTAAGGGCAGTGTCTTGTGGCGGAACAGGATATTCTCCTTAATAAATGCCTTATTTTCTTCCTCTGTGGCAAAATTGGCGCAATTATAATTTTGGATCTTACCGTTTTCAAAAGTGATCTCCAGATCCTTATATTCCAGACCGTTTAAGAATACCCGGGTTACATGCAGCACACCGTTCGTACCTTCCAGTACCGGAGAGGTAAATACCTCACCCACGGGGATGTTCACATCTGCCACGCAGTTTTCAAAAATAGTCTCTTTCGCAGGGTTCTTCAGTTTCCATAAGTTTACTTTCAGATCGGTATGATTGCCGTTACAACCCTTAATTTCACAATGATCTGCCTGATCCAGGGCATCAATGATGGTCTGCTGGATCCGCTGATATTTTTTATAATCCAGCGTATTGATCTGTATCGTCTCCCGGAACAGTTCCTCGAAGCAGTCACCCACCTCCGGGATCGGGAACGCAATGATCGTGAAGCTGCGCTCTTCTTCTATAATGTACTGTCTCTGCAGCTGGCCCATCTGGGTACGGTTCTCTACCAGTAATGCACTCTGCTCATCCGTCATTTTCAGGCTTTCCGGCTTGTTCACCGGCTCGAATTCCTTCTCTCCGAAGGTCTCCACTACCGCCGGTCCCGCATAACCGCGTGCCTCTTTTTTATATTTTTCAAACGCGGTATGCATCACTTCCAGTTTTCGGCTGCAATACATTTTGTCTAAGAACAGTGCCTTGTCATCCTTATGGTCGAACTCGTATTGTCTGTTGGGGCTGACGCTGTAGAAGCCATTCTTGTAAATGGACGGATTGTACAAAATGCTGGAAGCTGCACGGTAGATCACCGGCTGCAGTCCCATTTTCTCAAAATTCTCCAGGGCTCTTCTCATCATGCGCTCAAAGCCCAGCTGATAACGGACATCCACGACCGCTTTCTTCGACAGATCCTTGCCGGTTACTTCAAAGCCGATACGATACCCTTCGGTGTAAGTGTCTGCCATGGTATGGACAGTCTCCTCCGGCAGAGAATTCATAAATTCCGCCATTTTCAATTCATTTTCGCCTACATACTCACCATAAGCATACAGATAACGTAGATCCGTAAAGTCTGCAGTTCGAAGAATTGCCGCTGCAAAATTATTCTCCGGACATACCATTTCACGTACCCGCTCTTCTGCCGCCACATCCGCATAATCACTGACGAACCAGTAGAGGATCTCACGAATAGCTGCATACGTGGGAAGCTTATGGTTTTCCTGCTGTTCATATACAAATGCCGCATATACCTCAGAAAACAGCTCCATCCGGATCACCAGCTCATCCAAACGTCCTTCGTAGGTAAAACCGATCAGGCTCCGCATTTCTGTGTATAAAAAGGACACAAGCACACCGAATTCTTCTCCCAGCATCTTCACAGCATAAGCTGGATTGGCAAAACTGTTCTCATAGTTTTCCGGTAAAATATCTTCATACAGAGCACGGTTGCGCTGCTGTAATTCTTCCAATGTGGCAGTGGCCTGTTTCCCCTGCTCCAGGAACTGTCTGGTATCCTCGATCAGCAGTAAAAACTTCGCTACTGTTGTAAAATATTCTTTCCAGGGTAGTAACTCCGCTCCCTGGAAATCTTCACCGGGAATCTCCCGGATCCGGAGAAGCGCCAGTTCCAGACGTTCCTGTAAAATTTCTCTTTCTTCCATAATATCTGTTAACTCCTTATTTCCAAATGACTGTCGTGTGTTCCCATGCTCCTGCCTCCGGATGTCATATTTTACATCCGGCTCCCCAGATACAGTAAAAAACTGATGCCACCGAGGGAAATTACATTCAATATCGTCCCCAGCACAGGAAAGAACCGATAAATATCCTTGTCCCGCAGTGTCAGAACGCCAAGGATCAGTCCGATCAGAGAATAGACCGTTGCCAGCACACCGGTGACTCCGTATCCTCCGTGCATCACGCCCCCCTGACTGTAGGACAAATACGTCACAATGCCAAGAGACACCAGGCTGATGACACCCAGAATCGTAGACATGATCGCTTTATCCGAATGTTTTTTATTCGTAAAAATGTAGTTCTTTTTCCGCATAATATATCTCCTATGGAACCCGAAAAGGGCACTTCCTATGTGGAAATGCCCAATCTGCGCGCCCAAGCGGCGCCTTTCTTCTCTTTTGTCCTCAGAACAGGATGTGGGATTTGCCGGAGATAAGCTTGCCGCCGCTGATGATCAGCAGTACTCCTGCCGCAATTCCGACTACCAGGGAGATCACTCCCAATACAATATTCAGAGCACCCGCTCCGCGCATGATCTTATAGATTTTCTCTTCCATGGAATCCTCCTGTCTTCTATCCAAAACTTTTCGAAGCCGCCTGCTTAAGCACCATATACGGCGTAATATTCATCAATTGCCTTCTTCAGGGTGTCGTCGATGTATACTTCTCCCTTGTAAGGTCTGTTGTACAGATGATCGATAACATCCTGCATGGTCACGATGGCATGTGCATCGAAGCCGTACTTTTCCTTGATCTCTTCCAGTGCGCTGACTTTACCGCCCAGTCCCTTCTCCATACGGTTCAGGGATACCATCAGACCAACGATCTCTACGTTGGCAGCTCCTCTTACCTTGGGAACCGTCTCTTCCATAGACTTACCGGAAGTGGTAACGTCCTCGATCATGATAACTCTGTCGCCGTCTTTTAAGGAACTTCCCAGGAAGCTTCCCTTATCTGCGCCGTGATCCTTCTCTTCCTTACGGTCAGAACAGTAACGAACCTCTTTGCCGTATAATTTGCTGTAAGCCACTGCGGTTACCACACTGATGGGAATACCCTTATATGCTGGTCCGAACAATACATCGAAATCATCACCATACGTATCATGAATTGCTTTGGCATAGCTCTCCCCCAGCTTCATCAGCTGAGAACCGGTGACATACGCACCAGCATTCATAAAGAAAGGAGACTTTCTACCGCTCTTTAAGGTAAACTCTCCGAATTTCAATGCCTTACAATCCACCATGAACTCAATAAATTCCTGCTTGTACTGTTCCATTCTATGCAAAACCTCCGTAATTTTCATATCTTTTGTTCTGCCTTTTATCATACCATATTTTTTTTTAACATTCAATGAATTTCCTTGCAAAGAAAAAAGGCAGTCAGCTGACTGCCTCAGACTGTAGACAAAACGCTTTTAGTCAGCACTCCAGAAGCGTTTTGCCTGCAGTCTGAGCAGCCTTATTAAGGCTACTCTCTGTTCTTTAATACCTCTGCAGGTACCAGCTTATTCAATCTGCCTACCAGCAGGAAATTGATCACCATATAGCATAGAAGAATTCCACCATAAATCATAATATATATCTGCGGTGTGAACTTTAGGTCCATGCCGATAGCAACATTTGCAATGCAATACGGATACACCAGATCCATGCTCCATTTTGCCAGTGGAACGCAGATCACCGCTCCCAGCAGAATCACATAGAAATTCCCATCCAGATAGAGTCTTCGTATCTCCCTTCTACGGTAACCGAATACTTTCATCAGTGAAATGGAAAAGGCGGAACGATCGATCATCACTTTCATCATCAGATACATGACGATCATAAAAATCAGTGCAGATATTGCCACGAGCATTACTACCATCGGTCCCATCATATCTGTAAAAATCTGTGAGCTTTCCGCCACATTATCTTTGGATACTGTGGCATATAATCTGCCATTATCAATATCCAGTGCATGATCTGCAAACACTACATTATAATAATCGTCCTCCTGATCAAACAATTCCTGCATGACATCCCTGTCCAGGAAAACATAGACGCCGGAGGTGAACGAAACAATATCTTTCACAGTAAATGCATAATCTCTCTCATTCACCTCATCGGAAAGCACCAGCTTGTCGCCTACCTTCACACCGAATTTCTGTGCCGCAGCACTGGAGATCACAATCTCATTTTTCTTGTCTGCTGTTGCTATGGGAAAATACGGATTGTCATCATCAATCCCCAGCACTGTCACATCCAGATTATACCCATAGGATTCCTTTTTCAGATTCTCGACATACGCCGGTGTTCCACCCTCCGGAACATCCTCCGTAGGATATTTATAAGTATACATATAAGCATATTTTGTTTCTTCCAGACAGGCGTTTCCAAAATTGATACACAGTACCGCACAGTCTATGGACAGCATCAGTATCAGCAGGCAGATGAACATACCTATCACAACAGCAAATGCAGAACGTATTTCCCGCAGCATCTGTCTGATCTGGAATCTGAGCAGAAATTTCATATTTCCCAGATTCATGTTCTGTACCCTGCCGGCTTTTCCTGCCGTCTGCTCGTTACGAAGCAGTGACAAGGCCGTGCGTTTTAACTTTTTATTGATCACCAGATAATTTACCACTGCTGCCGTCACAGGTGGCATGATCAGACTGTAAAAAAGCAGATAACCGGGTGTCACGATCTGCATAGGCGGCAGAGAATAATATGCAATACTATCGCCCATCTGCCAGCCTGTTCCGTATTTGGAAAATCCCAGGATACATCCGACAGCTCCGCCCAGGAAAGAGATCAGCATGGGATTTAACAGATAGTGGAACAGTAATTGTCCCCTGGTCACACCAAGGGCATATAATGCACCTATGACGCTGCTTTCCTTTTCAATATTATGTATCACAAATACGGAAATCACATAAGTAAACAGGACCATGAGAATAATTCCGGCCAGGATACCGGCAAACCTATTGATGACCACATCCCCCGCAGCGGCATCGATACGGGGATTGTCCCCCGCTATCAGAAATTGGGTCAGATTATCAATATCGAAGGTGAAATATTCCTCGATCATATCATCGGCTTCCTCCTGCAGTTCCCGCACGCCATCCCGCAATTCCTTACTTCCGTCTGCGATCTCGCTCACTGCATCCGTATACTCGATGATTCCTTCCCGGAAATCCTCCAGATCCGCCAGGGTGTCTTTTGCTTTCTGCAGGGAATCCCGTAATTTTATATCCATGCTGCTGCCCTCTGCAGCCAACCGATCCAATTCTTCCTTATAATTATCCGCGGTCAGATCCACAGTAATATTATTTTCTTTCAGCTGTGCCTCCACCATGTCCATCAGAGCATCCACTACAGCATCCGTTCCGCTTACCAATGGTTCACTGGCAGTATACAGGACACTCAATCCACCAAACAACTGCTGGGATCCGCCTGCTGCCTCTCCCACACCTGCCGTATAAGCTTTGACACCATCGCGGAACTGTGCCACTGTATCCAGCTGTCCCTTCACCGCTGCCAATTGCGCCGCTGTCTGGGATGCTCCCTTCTGCGTAAACACAGCTGCCATTTGATCCAGCTGTTCTCCGTAACCGTCCAATGTCAGTCCGGAAAAGGTGATCCCATAAGCCGCATATGGCTCCAGCTGAGCCTTTAACTGTTCATTGACCATACCCAGAATGGCATTGAAAATTCCATCGGCTCCCTGGTTCAGTGCAGCACTGTTCTCCGTAATCTTGCTCATACCGCCCACCAGCGCGCCGCCTCCGGCGGAAGCCGCATTGACACCATCCGTGTAGGATTTCACGCCGCCCCGGAACTCCTGCAATTCGTCCAGCGATTTTTTAATATCCTGCAGATCCTGCCGCATGGATGCGGTATAAGCATGCGGATCAGCAATCATGGTGTTCAGCTGCTGTTCGTAATTTGACGAAGTCAGCATCACCTCCACACCGGCATCCTCCAGGCTGTCATTTACCTGCTCCAGCATGGCATCAAACAGGATATCTGCCGCATCCGTAAGATCCGTATTATGTTCTGCCAGTTCATCTACGCCGTCCGTCAGCTCATTCACGCCATCCAACAGTTCCCGGATACCGTCCTGAATATCATTTTTCGTTTCTTCTGCATCTGCCAGCATTTCCAGAAAATAGGTATCTGTCACCTTGCTGCGATCCAGTTCGAAGGACTGTAGCAGTTCCTTCAGTTCCTGATCCGTCATTGCTCCGTTCAGCAGATAGGTGTAGGTGTAATCCTCCGTCCGGAAATTCTGTCCGCCCGCTTTCAGTGCTTCGTAATCCTCTGCCGTAATGAATCCGACTCCAAACAGATTGCTGTCCACAGTGGTATCTGATGTTTTCTCATATGTTGCATCGTAATCCGGTGTACTTCCGATTCCCGCAACGATGAAATCTCTGCCTCCTACGGTAAGGGTATCCCCTAACCCCAGTTCATGTTTTTCCGCATAGTGCTGTTCCAGCAGGATCTCGCCCTGCATGGGCAACTCTGCCCCCTGTTCAGGAGCAAACAGATCAATCTTCTCTCTCGCCTGATAGATACGTAAGGTAGCCTGGCCCTGATGAAAATCCAGTGAAAAATCCTGCTGTACCGTCACACCTTTATCTGTGATCTGTGTGACCTCACTGTCTGTCAGGGGGACAAATACTCCAAACTGTCCATCCTCTCTGTGATGAACAGCGGCACTCTCCTCTGTTCCCTGCATGATCGTCTCAGACGCCCCCACGATAGCTACCACCATATACATGACCATTGCCACCAGGAAAAACAATGCCAGATAGCGCAGCAGGTTTTCCCGGATATCCCGAAGTACGCGTTTGCTCAATATCCTCTGCATCCTACAAATCCTCCAGTTCTGCCGCCGGAACCCGCTTCTCATTCCGGTAATTCTTGCTGATCTGTCCATCCTTGATCATGATGACCTGATGCACCATATTTTTAATGGAATTATTATGCGTGACGATCAGCATGGTGGTTCCGTACTGTCTGTTGATATCCTCCAGCAGCATCAGAATATCTCTGGAGGTTTTGGAATCCAGCGCTCCCGTGGGTTCATCGCACAACAGAAGGCTGGGATTTTTGATCAGCGCTCTGGCAATGGCACAGCGCTGCTGTTGTCCACCGGACAGTTGTGCAGGGAACTTGTTCTGATGTTCCATGAGACCAAGTACCTGCAATAATTCCTCCAGATCCAAGGGATTTTTCGTCAGATACTGACAGACCTGAATGTTCTCTTTCACTGTCAGATTGGGCACCAGATTATAGAACTGAAAAATGAACCCCAGCTTATTTCTCCGGTAATCGGACAATGCCTTGCTTCCAAGTCCTGCCACTTCCATTCCGTCTACGACAATGGATCCGGAATCTACGGTGTCTAAGCCTCCGATACAATTGAGCAATGTCGATTTACCGGAACCACTGGTACCCTGAATGACACACATTTCACCTTTTTCCACTCCTGCAGTGATCCCTTTCAATACCTGCACATAACCGCCGCCCTCGCCGTAACTTTTCTTCAGGTCTTTTACTTCCAGATACATATCCTTCCTCCTCGTGCTTATTGATAATGATTTTCATTAACATAACACTGTTATGTTAATATCCTGAAACAGCACCCCTGCAAAGTCCGAACTTTTTCGGGGTGCATATATCTTAGCTTTCCGTCATCATGCCCATCCAGCCCCGGGCCAAATACCTGGTCAGGGCATCCACATGCTTCAGTGCCATACTTTCCTCCGATTCATGCAGAAACAGATGCATGAAAGTATCTACCATAATGTGCGCCATCCAATGTGTCATATAATCATCGATCCGCGGTCTCCCGGTAGCGCCGGTCACCATATCGCATAATCTGCGGTACTGCTGTTCCGAAATATCCACGATCTCGTCCAGACAATTTTCGAAGCGGGATCCCTGAGACTTTGTCAACAACAATAGAAAGGCATCCCGATTCGCATACATTTGCCTTATAATCTCTCTCGAGGTCTCCAGGTCATCATCGTTCTGTTCCAGTCTGACCACCTGCGTTTCACTTCGCATCTCCGCAGCATAATGTTCCTCCATTGTCAGATAGAGTTGTTTCAGCGGTTTTTCCACCAATGCAGCAAAAAGATCTTCCTTATCTTTGAAGAAAAAATACAATGCTCCCGTGGTCACCCCGGCTTCTTTGCAGATGTTCCGCAGGGAAGCCTTCATATATCCCTTTTCCAGGAACTCTCTCCCCGCACATTCCAAAAGATGCTTTCTGGTCTCTTTATTCTCCTTTGCTGCTTCTTTTTTTATGTCATTTCCCTCCTTATTGTGTTTACATCTGTTCACTTATTCACATAACATTGTTATGTCTGAATTATAAATAAAAACAGGATTGCTGTCAACCCTGTTTTTATTCGTATTTCTATCTTCTGTTTTATTTTGTTTTCAACTGATCGATTTTCTCCTGCAGATCTGCAATGGCACGCTGACTATTCTTAATGGCTTCACACTGCTTCTCAAAAGGAGGCTCCGGCATATCACTGTACTGCTCAAAATAAATCTTGCCGATCTCCAGATAATTTTTCTTCATCACTTCTTCGCAGGTAGAAATCTGGCTCTTCAGATTTGCAATAGCCGCCAGTTCTTTTGCCTTATCTGCCGCCACTTTTCCTTTTTCTGTAATGGTATCGCCAATCTTCTCTATAATATCCATGGTATGATCTCCTTTCCGGTACTATTATTTTACTCTTGCACGCTTTCCACGTCAATAGCAGACCCTTGTGTTCAGTTTATGTTTATAGTAAGATAGAAATATATTATTTTTATCTTACGCTACAAAGGAGTGTTCATTTTCATGTCCAGATCAACCAAAAAAGAAAATCTTCTATTCTGCATTGTTTCAACTTTAATCTCAACATTTGGGATTCTGTTGATTCTGAAATCCAACGGCTTTTATCCTTTTAAGGAAGTAACTCTTTTTACCTTTGATATGAAAGAACAGTATCTGCCGTTTTTCTCCTCTTTGCATTATCTGATCGGTGGAGATGATTCCATTTTCTTTCATTGGTCTAAATCCCTCGGCGGCAATTATATTGGTCTGTATGCCTACTATCTTGCAAGCCCTTTTTCCTGGCTGACAACACTGTTTTCCATTGAAAAACTGCCTCTTGCTATTTTTCTCATGACCGTCAGCAAAATTTCGCTCTCCGGATTAACGTTTTCGGTTTATGTTAATTTCCTGTGGAATAAATATAATTCATTACCCGCACAGACCTCTTCTTATCGAAGATTACTCGCTCATTTAACGTTGCTTCCACTGCCCATTGCATACGCGCTGATGTCATATAATCTGCAATTTGCACTATCCATCATGTGGTTGGATGGTGTCATTTTATTGCCTTTACTCCTGCTTGGAGTGGAAAAACTGCTGGACAAGCAACGTAATCTTTGGTTCATTCTGCCATTAACAGCAATTTTCTATTTCAACTATTATATCTCTTATATGGCAGGAATCTTTTGTGCCCTTTATCTTCTTTTCAGACTTCTTACCACTTACTCTCACTCCCGGCACGACTTGTGGAGAATTCTGAAAAATTTCGCTCTTTCTACATTAATATCCTTGGGACTGGCAGCTCCTTTGCTGATCCCGACTTTTTCCGATATGTTTATCGGAAAACTGTCGGATCCTCTGACCAGTGTTGTTTATGATCCTCGATTGATCAACCAGCCACTATCCGATATATTGGGACAACTTCGCAATGGCACCGTCAACTACCTTGGGGTCACCGGGCTTCCCAATATTTATTGCGGGTATCTCGCTATTCTTTTGTCCATTCTTTTCCTGTTTTGCAAACGGATCTCTCTCCGGGAAAGGATTGGCGCCTTTTTACTGACAAGCTTCCTGCTTCTTAGTTTTTATCTTTGGCCGTTGAATATCTTTTGGCACGGCTTTATAACACCTAATTCCTTCAACTACAGATATTCCTTTTTATTCAGCTTCTGCCTGTTGTATATGAGTTGCCGCTTTCTATGTGTTCTTTCGTATCAATTACCATGTTTTTTAGAGAAGACGCATCGTTTCCCGGCATTGGAGCTTGTGGTTGGACTGCTTTTGCTAATTACCTCAGCCGATCTCGGTATCAATGGCAGAGCCATTTTCCGCAATATTGATTACGCAACTCCTTATATGCGTATGGATGAATACGTATCTTATCTGAATGACAACAAACCACTGATTGATGACATTAAAGCCTCGGACTCCGGAATGTACCGTATCTGTCAGAATTACCAGCTTACTTCCAATGATCCAATGCTTTTGGGATTTAAGGGAATGTTTCATTATTCTTCCACTTATACCCAAAGTGTCAACGCTCTGACATCTAAGCTCGGAATCGGTCAGGCATGGTTATGGAATACCGGCTATGGTACCACCCCTGTGACAGACAGTCTGTTGGGCGTGAAATATCTTTTGTCAGACACTGCAGAGCCTTCCGGATATTACTCCTTAAAAACGACGGATAATTCGGTGTCCGTTTACGAGAATCCTTCTGCTATGGAATTTATCTACAGTGCACCTTTGGCTTCGGCGGATATCTCATTTACTTCTGACCCTTTTGAAAATCAGAGCCGTTATCTGAATAACTTATGCGGATCGAATACTTTATTCTATCAGAAATACGATATAGAGCTCGCCAATCCTGCTGGCAGTCTGCCTGCTGATCTGGAATATGACCCTGTTTCCTCCTGGAGCTATTCTTTCATCGCCGAGAATACGGATCCGGTATATATGTATATGCCCCTGACTCCATTTGTCTCTGCAGATATTTATGTCAATGATGCTTTGGCAGGATCTTTTGAGTACGGTAAAAGTATTTATAATCTCTGTCTTGGATGTTTCCACGCCGGGGAAGCCGTTACGGTAACCGTTGTCTCAGCCTCAGCGACAGCGCCCGGTGATACTTATATTGAGTCTTTGGATACTTTAGCGTTGCAGGATGCTTTGACCTCTCTACAGACCGGTGAAATTACTCTTACCTCCCACAGCTCTGGAAGACTTTCCGGTAATATTTCGGTACATAAAGGTGATACCATTGTTACCTCCATTCCTTATGATGTCGGCTGGCATATTCGTCTGGATGGTCATAAAGTACATGCCTCTGATATCGGAACCTATGCAGATACTTTTCTCACGATACAGGCCCCTGAGGGAGAACATCATTTAGAAATGTATTATCTGTCACCCGGCATCGTCCCGGGACTTCTGATCCTTTTGATCACTTTAATGCTTCTTCTGGTCGTAAACTTTTTACAAACACATAAGAAAAAGCAACGGTAATACATTGCGCCGCACGGAACACTTGTGCTATAATCGCTTTGTAAATCCAATGGAGGTGACAGCATGCAGCCGCTATACACTACTTTGAAAGTCAATAACGAAATTGAATTATGTGAAGTTTCTGATCCTGATTGTAAGCAGCTTATTGAGCGGGCTCTTTTAAAAAATCGGATTTCCTATTATATTCGTTGGCCGAAGTCCTCTTTTTTTAACAGGAAAAAGGATTCCTGTATTATCTGTATCAACGATAATGTCCGGGACACAGCTGAAGAGATCGTACGTGGGATCTGTGACGAGTCCGGATATAATGTCCGCTTTATTTTAAAACGCTCCTCTAATACATATTTATAAAAATACATTTTATTAATTTTTGTATATTAATTGACATTTTTCCATTTATAGCGCATAATGATTTATTATAAAAACAAAGGAGGGGACTTTTATATGGAGAAACGAATTAATAAGCATGTATTTGCCTGGGTTTTCTGCTTTTTACTTGGTGAGTTGGGTGTTGATAGATTCGTCAGAGGTCAGGTTGGTCTCGGAATTTTGAAGCTTCTCACTGCCGGTGGCTGCGGAGTATGGAGCCTGATTGACTGGATCATTGCTCTTACCAAAGCATATGGTGCTGCTTATGCCAATTCCGAAGAGGTTGTATTTGTAGACGGAAAATATACTGCATAATCACATGATCAAAAAAGCTTTTGTCTTTTCAGGCAGAAGCTTTTTTCGTTTGATCATAGCAAACGATAAATGTGATATAAAAAATATATTATGAAGAAAAATACAAAACATATATTATTTTTTATTTTATTTATCCTACTGCTCCTGTTATTCCTGTTGCTGGCAGGCTATCAATGTCCACTGCGTTTCTTTTTGGGCATTCCCTGTCCTTTTTGCGGAATGACCCGAGCGTTTTTATGTGTCTTAGATGGTGATCTTGCAAAATCCTTTTATTTTCATCCTCTGTGGCCTATCGTATTAGGAATTTTTATTATTTTTCCTCTTTGGAAATTCCGGCTTCTTCACTTATCGGACAAATGGATCGATCATGGGGCTTTTGCGATTGGAATTCTGTTCTTACTCTGCTTTATCATAAGGCATGTGACACATTCTCCCATTGTACAGATTGATTTTACAAAAGGAGTTTTTCATTTCTTTTCATATATGAATATATGAAAAAGGAGCTGTAATACAGCCCCTTTTTTCAATCTTCTTATCCAATCGCTTTATCCGTTTTTTCAATCAAAATCGAATTTGGTGTAACGCTCATACATAGCGCCATAACGGAATCTTGCCATTTCATTCTTCTGAAGGACATCTTCTTCGGAACCTCTGTACTGACAACGCAGACAGTAATATTCCTTCTTATCCTTATCGTAGAACATATCCATATCGATATCTCTCATGAAGCAAGAGGGACATCTGTAGTTTAATTTGCCTTTTCCAGCTTGAGCCATGTTGCAACGACCTCCTTATCCTTGATCTTGGAATTGTAACCCAGTGTAAACATCGGGGAGAATGCGTATCCTTCCTTCACGTATCCGACAGCGCCTTCTGCGTTGGTGCTCATGGATACTGCGGTCTCGATCTGAGGGATCACCGCTCTTACTTCGTCAGCGTCTGCCTTCTCCATCTCACGGCACTTGTACTCGTAATCCAGAGTCTCTACCTCGTCACCCTTCTTGGTGCTTAAGGTGATACCCAGCATATCCTCGGAATACTCTGTGGTACCGTAGCAGGCTACGATATACTCGTTCAGTTCTACTTCAGCGTTCGGATCGCTCATCTCCAGGATCTTACGCTCGATCTTGATCGCAGAGCTGCCTTCCTCGAAGGAAACGATGGTCTGTAATTTTACGGTCAGATCGTAGAATTCGATGTCTACGGGATCCAGTGTCAGGATTCTGGTGCTGCCTTCCTGAGAGAAATGAGCCTTGGTACGGCACAGGCACAGATCCACTTCTTCACCGTTGTGTTTTAACTTGGCACTTCTTACGGTACCTTCTCCTGCATAGTGGGTGAAGTAACCTGCACGGTACTTCTCCTGGATCAGGAAAGGATAGGATGCATCGGTCACATGCTTGGTACCGATACCTACCGGCCACTCCAGCTTTGCAGCATAAGGACGCAGGTCAACGATAGCACCGCCCTGATCCATATTTACGCAGGCACGCATGAAAGGATCACAATACCAGAACAACTGCTTATCGGAGCCATACAGGATATCTCTCCACAGAGCACACTCGGGCTCGGTGTAGGTCTTCTTCTGACGATAATAATCAGCGAACTCAGCCATGGTCATATCGGTAAGCTTGCCTTCCTTTTTCAGGTCGCCATAGTACTTCATACCGTCTTCATAGCTCTTCTTCAGCAGTTCGTAAGGTTGCTCCCAACGACCCATTTTGTTCAGCCAGCCGGGTCCTACGAACATCATGTTGTATGCGTATCCGTTGTTGTATTTCTCCAGGGAACGATACTGGTCGATCAGGTTGTACAGGTAAGGATACTCCCATGTCTTGGTGTCATAGATCATACCACGCAGTACGTTCTGGGGATGGGTTCCGAAATTGGAGCCGTTACCGTCATAGCATGCCAGCAGGTCTCTGGACAGATGGGGGATCGCTACGATACCGCTGTCCTCTGCCTCATTGGCTGCTGGTGCATGGGTGTTCTGCTTGGAAGGGATCCAGGGTGCCCAGGGGCCGCCATCCATGAAGGTATACCAGGAGTTGTTGCAGGTATGGTATGCCTTGGGGCCTTCTTCCCAACAGGTTGCTACCGCACATTTTACGGTAGGATAGGTTGCTTTAATATAATTGGTCAGATCTGCATCCATATAGTAAGAACCGGTGGATTCGGGATAGAATCCGAACTTCTCATGGAACTTGCCGAACACATCATCCACGATAGACTTTTTGTCTTCCATGGAGAACATCCAGATACAGAAATCCTTGGTCTTGTACTTTTCACGGAACTCTGTGCAGGGCAGTCCCAACAGAGACAGTGCGATCTCATCGCCGTACTTCTCGTGATCTGCCTTAGCCAGTGCTACCGCTTCGTCATTGAACAGGGAAGCATAGGTCATCTGAATGGTGGTCTTCAAACCATTCTTGTGCGCAGTTTCCTGCTGAAACTTGAAAATATCCAGAGACTCTGTCAACAGTGCTTTTCTGCCCAGATCCTCTTCTTTGCCGTGTCCAGTTACTTTTTCCGCATACTCGGGAACCATCTCCGGACGGTGAATGATATTCACAATAAACTTATCCATCTTTTCCTCCATCTCGCCGTTAGGCAACTTATATTACTTTTGAAAGTCTCTGATCACTTTCAATGCGGGTAGTGCATTTCCATCATAATCGAACAGTGCCTGATTGGCCCATTCGTTTCCCCCGGGACCGGGATCCTGAATATACTTCAGGGACTCCTCGTTGGCCCAGCCACAGCCGGGCACCGGGATCCATGCCGGCTCCCAGTAATAGAAGCCTTTTCCTCTGCCATCCGGAACCTGCGCAATGCGTTCCATGACCTTCTGCATGAATGCAGCCTGTCCTTCCGGTGTCATAGGATACTCTACCGCCTCCGCAAGGTTGGGCTTGGTCGCCATGCCCTTACGCTCTTTTGGTGCGAGCTTCTCTCTGTCCGCATAGTCTTCCATGGTAAATCCCATAGAAACCTCCGCTACAATGACATCCTTCTGATATCTCTGTGAGAGATCATTCATATTATTGGTCAGGTCATCAATGGTTCCGTGCCAGAAGGGATAATAGGACAGTCCGATGACATCGAAGTCCTCTCCTCTCTGTACATAGGCATCAAACCATTCTCTGCAGCGGGCATTGTTGCCGCCGCAGTCCAGATGAAGCATTACTCTGCTGTCCGGGGATACTTCTCTCACCGCACGGATGCCCGCGCTGATGAATCTTGCAATATTGTCAACGTTGTCCCATTTTCCATGGGGCCACATCAGGCCATTGGTGATCTCATTTCCCACCTGTACCATCTCCGGAAGCAGGTCGAGACGCTTTAATTTCAAAAGCACATCCTTTGTGTAATCATACACATGCTTCTCCAGTGCATCCGCACCGGCATACGCCCACTCCTTGGGAGGGAACTGTTTGCCGGGATCTGCCCAAAAATCACTGTAATGCAGATCCAGCAGATAGCTGTAGCCCAGCTTTTTACCGGCCGAAGCCAGTGCCACCAGCTTGGTGAAATCGCTGGTACCGGCACTGTAAGGCTTGCCGTCCTCACTGTAAGGATCATTCCAAAGACGGATGCGCAGAGAGTTGGCACCGTATTTTTTCAGGATCTCCAGTGCATCGCCCTCCTTGCCTTCGTCATAAAACCTTGCACCGAGAGCTGCCTCCTCTGGCAGACTCGATACATCCATACCTTTGATAAATTTATCCATAAATTAACTCTTTGTCTCCATGTCATACATTTATCCGGAGAATCCATTCGATGGATTCTCCCAGGTTAAACTGCCGAAGCAGTTTAACCTTTCACTGCACCACCGGTAATACCTTCCACATAGAACTTCTGCATGATGACAAACAATACAGAGATGGGAATGGACACCAGTACACCACCTGCGCAGAACTGACCAAAGTAAGTATTGATCAGACTCTTATCCAGCATATTGTACAGACCGATGGCAACAGTCCACTGAGAAGATATGCCGGCATTTAACATCAGCTTTGCATATACGAAATCCATCCAGGGGGACAGGAAGGAGCTGATAACTGTATATACAATAATGGGACGGCTCATAGGGATAACAACCCTCCAGAAGATCGTAGCCTCACTGGCTCCATCCAGATAAGCGGCCTCGCGCAGGGAATTCGGGATCGTATCGAAGAAGCCCTTTGCGATCAGGTAACCCAGACCGGAACCGGCAGAATATACCAGGATCAGTCCGAGGTGCGTATTGGTCAGGTTCAGAGTCTTCAGAATGAAATATACTGCGATCATGGACAATACACCGGGGAACAGATTCACAATAACTGCGGCGTTCATCAGCGGCTTACGTGCCGGGAAACGCATGCAGGAGGTCGCATATGCCACCATCAGTACAAAAGCGGTGGAGACCACGCATACCGCACATGCAATGATGAAGGTGTTCTTGAACCAGTTCGGGAACTGTGCCACACTGTCTGCTGAAAAAAGCAGATTCTTATACTGCGCCAGACTCCATTCCTTCGGGAAAAAGGTGCTGGTATTCATGCCGGTATATGCGCTGAAGGAAGTGACCACCAGCCAAACGATAGGCACCAGCCAGACAAATGCCAAAAATGCCAGTAACAGGTTATGCAATAATGTTTTAACAAATCTCTTCATTAACGGAACGCCTCCTCTCTGTCACCCTTCAGGAATCTGCTGAAGGCAATGAGGGTAAATACCGCACAAAGGATAAACACGATAATACCGATGGTGGATGCCATCTTGTAGTTGTAATAGCTCTGTGTCAGATTGAACAGCCAGGTGATCAGCAGATCCACTTCCTTCGCCTGGGAGTTCGCCATTGCCTGATTTGTGGTGGTATATACACCCTGGGTCAACAGATAGATTACGTTGAAGTTATTAATATTCTTGACAAAATCCGTTACCAGAGAAGGACCCGTGACGAACAGCATATACGGCATAGTGATATGAATAAGACTCTGCATCGGAGTAGCGCCGTCGATCTTCGCACTCTCCAGCTGGTCAGAAGGAATATTCATCAGCACACCGGTAGCGATCAGCATCTGGTAAGGAACACCGATCCAGATATTGATCAGGATGATCATGACATGTGCCCATCCGGGAGCGGACAAAAACGGAATATAACTGGTACTGATCGCGCCGATATCTCTCAGCCACTGGGTAATTCCCGCATTGGCACAGATCGTGTTCATGATGCCATTGTTAGCGAAAAAGTTACGTACCAGAAGTAAGGAGACGAACTGGGGAACTGCGATCGTTACAATGAACAGCGTTCTCCACAGCTTGGGCAGTTTGGTTCTCTTATTATTGATCAGCAGGGACAACAGAATACCGCCGATGTAAGTGGTAGCGGTTGCAAACAATGCCCATACCAGTGTCCAGATCAAGATCCTACGGAAGGCATAACCGAAAGTAATGGTCATTCCACCGTTGGAGAACAGATTCTTGAAGTTGGTAAATCCCACCCATGTAAACAATGCGGAGGGAGGCATATGTCCCTGATCATAGTTCGTAAACGCAACAGCGATCAGGATCAGCAGAGGAACGATCGTGAAAATAACAACACCCATGACAGGAAGTGCCAGCAGTGTGATATAGAATTTGTCATTCTTGAACTGCTGCAAGTCTTCTACAAACGTATTGATATGTTCTCCTGCCTGTGCTTTTTTCTGAAGCCGGTAAACGGTCACTTCATTCTTAAGCCAGATCACCAGGAATGTGAACCAGACCACAAATGAGATTACGGAGAACAATAGGATCATAAATGAGTTGTCATAATCATTGAACTCATTCTGCATGGTTACAATATTGAAAACCGTCTCCTGCTGAACCGTTCCCAAAGTTCCAAAATCACGTACATACTCTGTGGCAAAGCCAAAGGTGAATACTATGACTGCCACTTCGAGCAGAGTCATTAAAATACCTTTGATAATTTGTTTTCTGCGGATATATCCTGCTCCCATCCAGACCAGGGATAATTTTACGAACAGATCTCCTTTTACGACTGCTTCACCGAACTCCTTGAAGAATCCGCCGATTCCGCTCTTTTTCTTCTTCATTCTCTGCCCTCTCCTTTCTTCATATTAATATAAATTTTAGTAACTGTTCCGAACACCTTCCCGCGTTCACCCGACCAGTTACCTAACCCGGCAGGCAGGAGTCGAACCCGCTTACCGGAAACGTTTCCTGTAAAAAAGGCATCCCTCCACTACGTGTTATTGTTCATAGCTTCAGGACGCCTTTCTATTCTCTGTATTCGTTCTGCACCAGAACGTTTTCATCATTCATTTGTAACAGAACCGGAACAGATCATCTTTCCAAACTTATTCAGCGGGTACGGAAACACCTTCTACCAGCTCATCCAGGGCTGCCTGGATACCTGCTTCATCATCAGCCTTCAGCTGACCCTGAGCTACCTTCTCACCAAAAGTCTTGGCAGGATCCCAGTACTTGCCGCCAACGATCTGAACTACACCATAAGCGGACTGCTCAGACAGAGCTGCAATAGCGGTATTGGAAGAAACCTCCTCGGAACCAGCAACGTTGATATTGGAAGGTCCGATCTCTCTCTCTGCGAAACGTACTGCCTGGTTGTCTTCGTTGGTGATCCAGTCAGCCAGCAGAGTTGCCCAGCCTGCATTTGCAGAATACTTGTTAACACCTACCAGCTTGAAGCCTGCTACGGAACCCTGCTGAATCTGCTTGTCACCACAGGTGTAGGTAGGAAGCTTGGTAGCTGCGTAACCATCACCGAAAGCGGTCTGAGCTGCAGCTGCATCCCAGGTACCGGAAATTACTGCACACAGGTCACCGGAAGCAATCTGGTTGGAAATATCACCATCAGCGATCGGAAGGAATGCGCTGTTGCCGGCAATACCCAGCATAGACTGTACTACCTGTACACCGGTAACGCCATCAGCGCTGGTGCCGTTCCAGTCCATAGCAGTGCTGCCGTCATCATTCAGTGCAGTAGTGAAGCCTGCACCATAGAAGAAGGAAGCGTTATACCAACCGGAAGCAAGAGTCATACCAACCTTCTTGCCAGCCTTCTCAGCTGCTGCAAGTAAGGTATCCCAGGTCTGTGCATCTTCGGGAGTTACTAACTCGGAATTGTAATATAAGAAGTAACCGTTATCAGCACTCATAGGGAATGCATACAGTGTGCCGTCCTTGGTTGCTGCTTCTACAGAACCGGAAGCATTTGCGCTCTTAACATCAGCTACGCTCTTGCCTGCGTAAGTTTCCAGAGCTGCATCCATCTCATCAACAGACTGCAGGGCACCTGCATTTACCAGGTCAAACAGCTGATCAGATGCGAAAGAATACACATCAGCAGCAGCCTCGATGTCGGCTAAAACAGTATCCTTAGCTGTGGACTCGGACTCGGTACCAAGCTGGATATCGAAGTTTGCATAATCTGCGTAATGCTCCTTGAAGGAATCGATCATGCCCTGTAACATGGTCTGATCTTCCTCAGCACCCCAGATTCTCAGGGAAACGTCCTGCTTCTCAGCGGGAGCGGTCTGTGTAGCCTCGGTAGAAGCTACGGTGGTAGCAGCGGCATCAGTGCTGGTGTTGGTGTTGGAAGCATCAGAGTTTCCACAAGCTACCAGAGAGAATGCCATAGTCAGTGACATTGCTAAAGCGACTAACTTTTTCATTTTGTTATCCTCCTGTTTTGTTTTGCAAGTTTGTGCGTATTGCGCAACCGCTTGTCTACGATAATAGTTTAGCAACATTTCCTTATGTTGTCAATTTATAATAATGACTGATATTGCAGTCAAAAATTGTGCATTTTGCACAACTGCCTTTTGAAACCCTTGATTTTACTGGATTTTTAGCGCATCCTATTTTTTGAAAAAAATGCTTTTTTTATGTTTTTTTTGAGTAAAATATAGGAAAACGTTTTTCCAAATTATGATTTTCACACTCCAACTCACCCTTTTGTAGACTCCTTCAGGATGATCTCATAGTCCAAAAGTGTTTTGTCCGGTACTGTCTTGCCATGGATCATATCCAACAGCACCTGGCAGGATCTTCTGCCCAGTTCTGTGATATTGAACTTCAGTGAGGTTATGGTAATCGGATAATTCTCCAGAATACGGCTGTAATGGCAGGACGCCACCTTCATCTGATCCGGGATTCTCACGCCCATGCGTGCAAGCTTTCTGACCACTTCGTCACAGATGTAGTCATCCTGGCACAGAATGCACTCCACGCCGCTGTTTTTCAGCTCTTCCACCGCTTTTTCCACCATAGCCCTGCTGCTTAAATCCGTGTAGACCAGGTCCTGGTTCAGCTTCCGTTTTCCCTTGCGGTAGGCTTCCTCATATCCCTGATACCTGCAACGGTTTACCATCTGGTCCATATTGCTTCCCAGGTAGGCAATATTCTGGATCCCTTTGGCGAACAGAACCGTCACCAGTTCCTTACAGGCACCCACATTATCATGATCTACCTGTACCACATCATCATCCGGAAATTTTCCCACTGCCACGAAGGGAATCTGCTTCTGTTTCAAAAATTTCACATATTTGTCATTCTCATAAGTCCTGGTAAGGATCATTCCATCCACCTTACGGTTTTTGATCAATCTCTCCAGTGGTTTGGTATCGTTTCCGTTCGTTGTTACCACAATAATGTCATAATCATTAGCCTGTGCCACCTCTTCCACTCCATACATACAGGTATGGAAGAAAGGCATATCCACCAGCGTATTCACTTCCGGAAGGATAATCGCGATGTTATTGGTCCGAGACTGTGCCAGGCTCTGTGCCGCCGCATTTGGATAAAAGCCGTGTTCTTCGATATAAGCAAGGATCCGGTCCCTCGTAGCCGCGCCGATGCGCCCTTTCCCTGAGATCGCCCTGGATACGGTGCTGGCAGACACCCCCAGTTCTCTTGCCACATCATGGATCGTCATCGTCTTGTCGTTGCCGGAATTGTTGTTCATCTCATTCACCCCATTCTCTGCGCAATCCGTCTGTTTTATGTCTTCCAGAGTCTGTTTTTCATGCGCAAACGATTGTTCATGATCATAGTAGCATTTTACTACTATGCTTTCAATGCGCCTTTTTACACAAATTGGCCATCCATTTCTATACAATAGTAACAAAACAGGGGGATTCTTGATGTTATTTCATCTGTTTTTCTTCCTTCCGGTTCCGGAACTGTTTCCAATGCGTAACTAATACCGTTCATTCTGATGTTCCTGTCTGCGGCAGGCTGTCTGCCACACACAGCCTGCCATACCCCGCTTATGTCAAGTTATTGCTACGAACTTTTTTTATTTTTTCAAATAAAAATTTCGCCATCCTGCATAACTTCGTTGGGTTAATGTGAAATAGTTGCTAAGTCCTGTAAAAATTGATGAATAGTTATTGCTAAGTTCCTTTTGCCTGACTTACTCCGCAATCCATACTGAAATTCCACTCAATCTCTATCCTTTTGTCTTTATAAGCATAAACTCTTCTAATAAAAGTATCAACCGCTTCCTGCGTCAGTTCTTCAATATGCGAGTACCGGATAATCTGCTTCATATCAGTCTCTGCTTTCTGGTATTCGCTTTCCAATCCAGAAAGCTTTCCCGCTGTATCAGATTCCTTTACGGATAATGAAGATAAGCGCTCTGTCAGCTCGTTTGAACGTTTCTGATACTCCTCACTACTGATTGCTTTCAAAGCATACTGTTCATACAAATTATCCTTTTCTGCCCGAATCTGCTTTTGTTCCTGTCTGCATTCCTCCAGTTTCTTTTTCAATGACTGGATGCCTGCCCGTTGAAATGAAGATAGGCTTTCATTCTGTTTCATGGCATTTCCACGAAGCATTAACTCTTTATTCAGCATCATCAGTACGGCTTGTTCAAGCAGATCAGCATTCATGTAAGTGCAACAATCCGGGATTTGCAACAGAGCATGTTTTCGGCACTCAAACCGCCTGTAACGGCTCTTTTCGCGTAGTGGCTTATAAACCATGGAATATCCGCATCCACCGCAATACAATTTTCCTGTAAGCGGATGCTTCTCCCTGTTTCTTTTTGTAGAATAATTCGGTTTGAATGATGATACCTGCTCATATATTTCTTCTGAAATGAGTGCCTCGTGGTGATTCCGAATTACTTTCCAATCTTCTTTCGGTACAGCAATACCATTTTGACTTCCTACGGACTTTCTGACCGATTTTCCATATGCCATTTCTCCGAGATAAAAACGGTTATTCAATATTTTTCTAATAGCAGTTACACTCCATGAATGGACTTTACCGTCTGTATATTTCTTTTCCGGATTACGCATCTGAGTAATGGTAGGTACGTTTTCCTCATAAAGCTGTCTTGCTATCTGTGTGCTGGTTTTCCCCTGCACCGCAAGAGAAAAGATATAGCGCACAATTTCTGCCTCTTTTTCATTCACGATAACAGCATTTTTTATTTCTTTGCTTTTTTCATATCCAAAGGGAACCTGTCCGAAAACATATTCTCCCTTTGCACACTTATTTTCAATCGAAGCCTTTACCTTAACCGATACATCCTTGCTGTAAAGATCATATAAAAGTGTCTGAAATGCAGTATCAATCTCTATGGTATTTCCGTGATGTTCCCTGCTGTCATAATGGTCATTGATAGCGATAAAACGAATGCCCACAAAAGGGAATATCTGGTTCAGATACGTACCCATCTCAATATAATCTCTTGAAAAGCGAGACATATCCTTCACAATGATACATATGATATTATTTGCCTTTACCTCCTTTAACAACTTTTGCATCCCCGGTCTATTCATATTAGCGCCGGAGAAGCCATCATCACTAAACTCCACAGCCTCATACCCGCTTAATTCGGAATCGTGATGTATGTACTCATATATCAGCTTTCTCTGATTGCTTATACTATTACTCTCGTCCTTTTCTCCCTCGTCCTCTAAGGATAACCGTAAATATAATGCCAAACGCTTCATTCTACTTCACCCCTTCCATACAGTCTGCTGTAAAGGTAAATATAACCTCTATACGTTTGCCTGGATAAACATATATTTTTGAAATAAACGCCTCTATCATATCCTTTGTAAGCTCTTTGCCACTTTTCAGTTTTAACAGAGCTTTAATAGCTGCCATATATTTTCCGGAGAGTTTATCCAATGCTCTTATTTCCTGCTGCTGACTTTCCTGCTGTTTTCTCAGATCTTCCAGTATGTCCGCCTGCTTCATCTTAAAAGCCACATATTCTTTTTGTGGAACTTTCCCAGCACGGTAGTCAATATATACACAGCTTTCTTCCTCCTGAGAACGTCTCAGCTTTGCCTCTGTTTCTCTTAGTCTTGCTTCCGCCTTCTTAACCATCTCTGCAATTCTTTCTTTGCCATACTCCATGTAATGCTTTGGCTTGTTCAGGAAAACTGCAAATTCCATACGGATAAGAGGTAACAATATATCCACCAACTCATTCTTTGAAATACGGTTAGAGTCCCGGCACACTTTAATTTTCGTCTGTCCGCTGTTTAAGCAGAAATATCCGTCAAGCCTTGCTTTTTCCCCATCTGCATAGTGCTTTACATAGCTGCTTCTTGTCATTTTTCTGCCGCATACTCCACAATACAGTACACCATCAAAAATGTTTTCCCCAATCGGATATCCCTTCGTTGGATGATTATAAGAAGCTTTGCGTTCCTTCATTTTTTCTCTGATTTCCACCGATTTCTGATATAACTCCCTGTCAACCAATGGCTCATGTGCATCCTTTGTAATCACCCAATCATCTTCCGGCTTATGAATACGGTTCTTCTCATCCCTTGCCGTTATACTTGTTTTTCCCTGCACCAGAGTTCCTGTATAGGTTTCACTTTTCAGAATTCTCTCCACTGCGCTCTTATCCCACCCTTTATATGCTCCTGCTTCGGGTGTATAGTAAACTTCTTTTGTTTTCTTATACAGAGAAGGAGGATTGATCTGTCTATGGTTCAGTTCATCCGCAACCGCAGTATAGCTTTCCGTTTCAACGAATTTCTCAAATATAAAGCGAACAATATCCACCGTATTTTCATCCGGTATCAATCTACGCCGTTTTCCGCTCCATTCTGCCATATATCCATAAGGTGGAGGACCGCCAACATAAGAGCCTTCTTCTCTCCTCTGTTTTAAATGCAGCTTAGCCTTTTTGGAAAAATCCTTTGCGTACATGTCATTTACAAGGTTCTTGATTTCGGAAGCCATCTGCTTATTCTCATTGCCTTCCTTTCCGGTATCAAACCCATCGGCAACTGCAATGAAGCGTACTTCTAAAAACGGAAATATCTTCTCAATGTAATTACCCGCCTCCAGGTAATTTCTGCCAAACCTTGACAAATCTTTTACTATGACACAATTTATCTCGCCAAGCCTTATATCCTGCAATAACCTAAGAAAGCCCTCTCTTTCAAAATTGCTGCCGGTCTTTCCCAAATCGGTATAATAATCAATAATGTCTATGATTTCTTCCGTATTCTTCAGATTAAATTCTTCTACATATTTCCTTGCAATCTCAATCTGAACCTCCACTGATTCATTTTTTCTTTCATCGTGATCCGCTGAAAGTCTTGCATAGATACCGGCTCTGTATCGTCTGACTTTCACATTCTGTTCTGTCTGAACGCCTGTTGTTTTTCTTAACGAGTTACCTCGTTTTGATACTCTGCCCATTCTTATGCACTCCTTTCTGCCAAACAGTTTTTCTTCTGTTCGTCTTTTATTCTCTTGTTGACTTCCCGCATAATGCGATACTGATCTGTATAATAAAACTCAATTTCAATTCTGTGGTTTTCATATACTAAAATCTTCTTTACCATACTGCAAAGAGTATAACGGTCTATCTCTCTCAGTTCTGCACAATCCTGCATGGTCTTGAGCCTTGCTGCAGAGATGACACCATTCTTAAACAGTTCCTTAATCATAAGCTCCTGTTTTTTCTGTGCTTCCTCAAATTCTCTGGCTTTCCTTTTAAACTCGCTGTGCAGACGTTCAAATTCGCTCTTTGTGATAATCCCCTCTTTCAAGTCCTCATATAAGCCCGAACAGAGAGAATAATATTTATCCTGTTCTTCCTTTAATCTTGCAATTTCAGTATCATAATGGACTATGGACTCAAAATTAGTTTCCATATCCAGAGCTTTTTCAAACATCTGCTTTTCCTGCAAAAAACAGTTTGCATATTTCGTTACCATTTCCAATACAAGCTGCTTTAGTGCATCTTCCGGTATGCTGTGTCTGGTACAGCCCTCACCCCGGTTTTTGGTGGAACAGATATAGTAAACCCTCTGTGTGTTCTTATAGCGGTTTACCCGCCTTATCATCTGCTCTCCACAATCCCCACAAAACAATATTCCTGTAAAAAAACTGTTTTTCTCTGATACAGGACTCACCCGTCCATCAACCTTCAACAAGTTTTGGACAACCAGAAAAACATCTTCCGATATGATCGGCTCATGGGTATTTTCCACCTTAACCCAATCTTTTTCAGGTTTTTCCACACTTTTCTTCAACTTATAATTTATCTTTTCTGTTTTTCCCTGCACCATGTGACCGAGATACATTTCATTTGTCAGTATTCGCTTTACCGTAGCACTGCTCCACATGGATTTTACTGCACCGGAAAATCCCCCTCTGTAATTTGCGCCTGTGGACTTCTTATACTCTTTGGGTGAAAGGATACCAAGTTCATTCAATTTATCCGCTATGGCTGAAACCGCCATACCCTCCATTTTCCAGTTAAAAATCTTACGCACAATTTCCGCTGCATAATCATCCACCACAAGCTGATTTTTGTTGTTATCTGCCTTTCTGTACCCATAAAGGGCAAACGGAGCAATACACTCCCCATTCTTTCTCTTTACTTCAAACTGGCTTTTCACTTTTGTGGAAATATCTCTGCAATAGGAATCGTTAATGAAGTTTTTGACCGGAAGAACAATACCACTCTCCCCTGCATCCGCATGAAAACTGTCATAATGGTCTGCCAGCGCAATAAAACGCACAGAAAGAGCCGGGAAGATTTTTTGTATATATCTCCCGGATTCAATATAGTCACGCCCAAAACGAGAAAGGTCTTTTACAATGACGCAATTCACCTTTCCTGCTTCGATGTCACTTATCATTCTTTTAAATTCTGGTCTGTCGAAATTACTGCCCGAAAACCCATCATCAACATAAATATCATACAATTCGATATCCTGCTGTTCATGGATAAAGGCTCTGATCAGCTCTCTCTGATTTCCGATACTGTTACTCTCGGATTTCATTCTACCATCCTTGTCTGTCACATCTCCGACATCACTGTCATCCCTTGAAAGACGGAGGTACATGGCTGCTAGAAAATATTTTTTATTCATTTAATCACTCCTGACTTTTAAGTTATTAAGCCGTAATAAACCTAAAATTCAAGAGTTTCCTTGATTTGTCCTGGTTTTAGGTTAACATAACTTTTAGATTCTTTCAAGGCTTTTTCAATTTTTATCACAAATACGCTATATGTGAATTTCTGCTAAATGCCGTAGGTATTCCTCCATCTTGTCGTCTATACTCGCTCCCTCCTTTTGAAATCTGACCTTAATCACATAGTCTCCCATACGATGGACATAGATATTATTTGTCTGTCTTGCAAAAGAAGCCAGTTTTTCTTCTACGGGTAGTTTTGTGTCAATTTTGATATCCCGAATATCTGTCAGCGTGTTTATATCCACAGTCCGAATATCCACAGCCGTCATTGCATCAAGTTTTTCCTCTGATATATCTAACACTTTAGTTCTCCTATCTTCTGTTTGTTTAATTCTATTCAATTTGCAGATTGTCCTATGACATACAAACCTCTGTATGTAAAAAGCCGGGACACTGCGCCCGGCTTTACTCTTTTTATCCGTTATACTTATCATATACCCCCACCTGTACCTGCACCGCCTCGGTGATCCTTGCAAGGGTTTCCTCGTCAACCTTTCCCATGTTCTCAATAATCCTGCCATAATCAAGGGCAGTCACCTGTTCACAGAGGGCTATGCTGTGCTGTTCCAGTCCCTCTGCCCGGTATGCCGATACGAATACATGAGTGGGAAGGTTTTTCTTTTTAAAGATTTTGGTAGAGAGAGGTACTACCGTGATTACGGTACTGTGCTTGTTTGCCATGTTATTGCTGACAACAACCACAGGTCGCATACCTCTCTGCATACTTCCCTGATACTGACCACCCAAATCCGCATAAAGTATGTCTCCTCGTCTGATCTTCATCAGCAGCCTGTGCCTCCGTCCCATATCGGAATAATATTGTCAGGGGCAGGCTTTACATCCTTGTATTCATAACAGTCCATTGTGGATAATTCAAGGAACCCGACACCAATCTTAGCGGCATCCTTCATAAGCTCCTCCATATCGGATACATCTTCCGTTAAATCTGTCAGCTTGTCCACCGCCACCATGTCATACTGTCCGGTCATCAAAAAGGAAATCAAAAGATTGACTGCATCACGGTCAACATCCCTGTCCGGTCCTTTGCAAATAACTACATCATGTCCTAAGATAATTCCATGCGAGAGACACTTCTCTCTGGTCTTGTCAACCTTTTTACGGATGTTCTTCTCCGATTTGTTGGAGTTCATAAATAAAATAGCCGAAGAAAGATTCTCCCCGGCTGTGCCTAACATAATTCCTATCTTGCACATATCTTTGTACCTGCTCTTTCTTAGATTATTACAGAAAGATATGCCGGCTGTTATCTCCTGAGATAATGAAACGAATCTGCCGCTCCCTTATCTCAAAAGATAGCTTCATAATAATCCATTTTTTAGCAGCTTTTATCATGTCAGAGAACAGCAGCAAAAGCCGCTATTCTCCTAGCTGCCACTTGACAGCACCCCCAGCCGGGCAACATACATTGGGACGGCAATCCCACACTGCACCTCCATCATGCCCAACCAGACGGAATCTACAGGGAGCCACTCCCGGAAAATGCGTTTCGCTGAAATTCCGGTGCTGTTCTATCTCATTATCTCCGGCTGCCACGTCCGGTAGGCACAAACCTCTGCTTAGAACCTTCACAGGCACAATACAAGACCACCACAACCGATAAACAGTTCAAAGACTTGTCAGCACAGCAATCCGTATCGAGGAGCTTCATCGCACGAAATGGGTTTCTGCCACCCCTACCCGGAAACCATAAAGATTTACGGATAAAGGCGAAAATAAAATCAGATGTATGCGTGTCCTATTAAATTGTTCTGGCTTTCTCAAGCCTGCAACTATCATAACTGAAAGGAACGAGTTTTCAGAGTGCCAGCATCCGCTATTTGTAGCTGATATATGCCACCTTAATGATTAAATAGAAACACTCAAAAAAGACCAGACTCCAGATATACTCTGTTGTCTGATCCCTTATTTTAGTATTTCTTTATTTAGGAATATAGATTACACTTGCCACTATTTTACATAAGAAGTATCACACCGTAGCAGATAATTCAAAATCAATGTACGATATATTTGGGGAAAAATATAAGAACAAAGGAGATCAAGAGTGAAAAATAAAGTAGATTTTTGGGCGCACTTATATAAGGGTTCATAAAACCCCGTTTTTACAAGTATAGAAAGCAGAAAAAATGTTAGTTATCGTTGCGTTTCACTAACTTAGAGCTGTCGTAACCAAGGCTTTCAAGGTAAGCAAACACATTGTTCTCATTCAGAACAACACGCTCTACATGATTCTGAGGGTTTATCAATTCCTCATAGTCAGTAGGGGTAAAGGGCTTCTTTTCTGAAACCATGTGGTAAATACAGACCATCATCATTCTTGCAATGGCAATGATTGCCTTTTTGTGTCCACGTCGCTTTTTGATTCGACCATATTTGATTGCAAAATAAGGCTTTTTTTACTTTTGATTGCAGCAAGGGCACATTGAACCATCATAGGTTTCAGGTAATCGCCTGCTTTGGCAATGCGGACAGACTTTTTCTTACCAGCGGATTCATTGTTGGCAGGAGAAAGTCCGCACCAGGAACACAGATGTTTTGCATCATCAAAAATATCCATATCAACGCCTGTTTCTGCAAGAACAATCGTGGAACTTAACTCTGTCATGCCGGGCATGGTACTGACAAACTCCACGAACTCCTAATAAGGCTTGATACGGACATAGAGTTCCACTTCGGTCTGGGTAATCATATCATCGAGATATTCCAGATGCCCCCGGGCAAGCTCTAGTTTTTTAGCCTGATCTGTTTCAATAGTGTAGCCTTTGATGGCTTCGATGATTTCATCAGATTTGGATTTAGCCCCTTTCTTTATGAGTTTGCGAACAGCTTTTTCATCCATGGAATCGGCAGTATGCTCCAATAGATAAGAGATGATTTCAGTTGCTGTCTTGCCAAAAGGATCAGAAAGAACACTGGCAATGCCGACATTGGAAACGGTCATACAGTTCTGGATGCGATTCTTCTCGGAAGACTTCATGCAGACCAGCTTGAAACGGTATCTGGAAAGTTCCCTAAGCTGACGAAAATCTTTTGGAGGAATAAAGGAACATCTGACAAGATTAAATTTGTAGAGGTCAGCAATCCATTTAGAATCCTTTTTGTCCGTTTTCTTGCCTTTAATGGCTTTGACATACTTCGGATGTGTAAGGCAGACATCAATGTCATTTTCGAGATAATTAAAAATAGGAATCCAATACTTTCCGGTGGATTCCATACAAACATGATAGCAATTATTCTCGATAAGCCAGTTGTGAAACTTTTGAATATCCGAATTGATAGTTGAAAAGGATTTTTGCTTATATTCAGATATTCCGTCTTTATTGGTAGTTACGATGGTTGCAACGATAACATTTTTGTGGACATCAAGTCCACAGCAGATGGAGTATTTTAACTTCATCATAAGTATCACCACCTTAATAAAAAGGGAATAGCAACATTGACTGTCATCCTGCGACTGAATAAACATGGTTTATTACCAATGATAAGAGTCTGGGCTCAATGTCCCACTTGTTTGTGCTTGTAAGGATGACGGCACATATAACTATACGGGGTCGAAATAAATTCGCCACTTCTCCTTCCGTGCTCTGTAGTGTATTGCTATTCCTTGAAAGAATTATAAATCAAAGAGTGGAGGGGCACAACATTTTTCATAACTTGTTTGTGCCTTGAGCGAAGCGAAAGGAATGACAAAAACTATGAACAATTTACAGAACCACATTGAAAACTATTTAGATTATTGCAGAACACAAAAGTGCTTAGACAAAAAGACATTAAAAGCATACCGTATAGATTTACGGCAATTTTCTGAACAGATTTCCGTAACCGAAGCCTCAGATCTTACTTCCGCCACATTAGAAACATATGTGGCAAAACTTCATCAGCAGTATGCACCAAAAACTGTAAAACGAAAAATTGCTTCTTTAAAAGCTCTTTTTCACTATTTTGAATATAAGGAAATAATTGACCATAACCCTTTTTACAAATTGCAAATAAAATTTCGTGAACCAATTATACTTCCCAAAACAATTCCTTTACAAACCATAGAGACATTACTAAATACAATTTACAAACAATATCACAATGCCTCCAGCAGTTACCAGAAAAAGAACTCTCTACGGGATATAGCTGTTATAGAGCTACTTTTTGCAACAGGAATTAGAATCTCGGAACTCTGCACCATACAGCCCCAAAATATCGACTTGCAAAATGCCGTTATTATAATTAAAGGCAAAGGAGCTAAAGAACGCCTTATCCACATATGCGATAAGCATGTTATTACTGCATTGGATAAATATCGTTCGGAATATGACACTGAAATTCACTCTTGCGGCTATTTCTTTGTAAATAGCATTGGAAATCGCTTATCTGATCAGTCCGTAAGGGAAATGATTAACAAATATTGTCATATTGCAGATATTCAGCAGCATATTACTCCACATATGTTCCGACATTCTTTTGCTACCCTTCTCTTAGAAGAAGATGTTGACCTTCGATATATCCAAACCATGTTAGGACACAGCTCAATAAACGTGACAGAAATATATACACACGTTACAATGTCAAAACAAAAAAATATTCTAGAGACAAAGCATCCCCGTAAAAACATGAACATATCAAGCCAAATATGACAGTTCTAAACAGTCTTGAAAATATCTACTTCAAGACTGTTTTATTAGTTGGAGCGCACCTTAAAATTTCAGTATCTACATCTAACTTACTGCACCATTCTTTGTCATATATCGTATCTAAGTATCTTTCCCCTCTGTCCGGGAAAATTCCAACTATCTTTTTCATCTTCAAATTTTCGGCATAACCCTCATAGTTCTGAATAGCATGTGCTACTGCTCCGCTTGAAGCGCCAACAACAATTCCTTTTGACAACAAATTGTTGCACTCTGATACAGCATCCATTTCATTAATAATCATATAATCATCATATTTAGCATGTGTTAAATTCTGTGGCACAAACCCTGTTCCAATACCTGAAATATGCTTCTTTTTTTTACTTCTTTCAAATATTTGCGAACCCGCAATATCAACCGCAATAATTTTGCAATCAGGAAATTGCTCTTTGATTTTCCAAGATGCCCCTGCCAATGTACCACAGGTACTAACTGCAACAAATACATAATCTATCTGTTCCAGTTCGTTACATAATTCTTCCCCTAAAGAAAAATATGCTTTCCAAACATATTGATTTTCATATTGATTTGTCCAATACACATTTTCGTGTTCTGTAATATAATCTCTTACAATCTGAATTCTATCCTGCACATAATTTCCGTTTTCATCTGTTTTACTGGCAATGATTATTTCAGCTCCCAATAATTCAATAATTTTCCTATTTACTTCTGTTATGTTAGGATCAACCACGCAAATAAAAGAATTTCCTTTTATTTTGCACATTCCAGCCAGAGCAATCCCAAAATTCCCAGACGATGATTCTATAATTACAGTATCGTTTTTTATTATCCCATCATTATATGCATTTTCCATTAAGTATCTTGCCGCCCTGTCTTTAACACTGCCAAATAGATTACTGCCTTCGATTTTCGCATAATATTTTACTTTATCATTAACTCTTACTAGCGGCGTATTGCCAATCATATCTGTAATATTTTGTATTCTCATATAATCCTCCGAGGATAATTAGAAATTATCCTCGGAGGATTATTAGATGAATATACAGATAAACAATATACATAGTACAAATTCTTTATCAGTTATTAAAGTGTTAAGTCGGATTAAAAAATATGATGTTGTAGTGATTGGTTCTGACATTTATGAAAAAGGAGAGTGTGCAGGCAGTTTATTAGTTGATAAGTATTATCGGGCACCTCCCATAACTCATGAATCAGAATATATCAATTTCTTAAATGAAATAAACGAAAAAGAAAACATTGATTTGCTTATACCTGCTTCAGATGCAGAGGCAGTATTGCTTTCAAAATACAGCACTCAAGTGAAAACAAAATTTTTCTTGGCAGACTATGAAACAGTATCCTTATTTAAAGATAAGCTCAAGGCAACACAAGCCCTGATGAAGAATAATATAAAGGTTCCTCGTATTTGTGACAATCTGTTTAATGAGAAAAAAGTGATTTTTCGTAAAAGGAATTCTGTAAATAGCATGGGAATATACATCGTAGATTTAGAAAAAGCTGAGTATATAGAAAATCATTTTAATCCAGACTATTTTGTTCAGCCTTATATAGAAGGGGAGACTATAATTGTTGATGTTCTTTCTGACAAGAACGGAGTGCCGAAAATAATAATTCCTCGAAAAACCATTGAAATCAAAGATGGTACAGCTTTCAGAAGTCAAATTATTTATGATGAAGTAATCATTGAGATAACAAAGAAAATTTGCACTTTATACAAATTGCCCGGATTTTGCAATTTAGACTTCAAGGTTAATAATGGCGAATATTATTTTATAGAATTAAATGTACGCTTTGCCGGATCGGGCATATTTTCAATAATAGCTTCTTTCAATTATATGGAAACATACCTAGAACATTTTGTATTGAATAAGCCATTACAAGATATGGATTATTATATGAAATATGTTTGTTGGGATTCCATTGTGACACGTTATTTAGAAGAACTTATATATCCTAATATTAGTGAATAAGCAGTTTATGCTTATTCACTAATATTTTCAATATCGTGGTTCCAGAATGATAAGTAGATTATATACCACGGATGTTTTATTCGATTTTTTTCTTCCTTAGTTTTAGGACCATCTATACGTGCTTTTATATAACGACTATGTTCTTTTAATGCATATGCTTTGTTATAATAAATTTGACTTCTCTCTGTTTCACCTGCTTTATTCAATACAGCATATGCATTATAATAAAATAATGCATGTATATGATGATCTGGCTCTAATGAAATTATATTTTGACCTCTTTCAATCAAACGATTTGCTCTTGCATATTCATTATTTTCGTAACACCATGCAAGCTTAACTATAATGATTGCAATTTTATCATATGGTATCACGGCAGTAAATTCCGATTTTTGCAACAACTCCCATACACGATTGTCATAAATGCCCTGATCCATTAATATGTCTGCTTCATCAACCCATAAAACATTACCACGTATTGCATGATTTTTTAATGCTTCTTCGGCTTGCCTTAAGATATTTAAAGCTCTATCGTTTTTTCCCAATCCAGCCAATAGCTTTGCATAAGTAATCTGCGATTTTCCTTTTTGATATATATTGTTTTGCCTATCAAGCAGCGCCACACTTTGTTTAGCATATTTTAAAGCCTTTTTATTAGGTAAGTAAATATTGGTCAATCTAAGAAAAATTGCATATTCTTGATATGTCTTATATATAGGAGTATTCAGGATTTTCTTATGTATGTTCAAGCACTCTGCAATTTGCCCCGTATATCTGTAACTACTCAAACAAGCCAACATCATGTTTAATCCGATACGTGATTCAAGTGATATTTCGGACTTGATATTTTCAAATAACTCAACAACTTCTTCATGCTGATCTAATGCTGAAAGATATAACAATTTATGTAACAAAAGTAATTTGCTTTCGGAAAACTGCCCGGAATCTTCTAAGAAGCATAATATCTCATATCCATTTGAATACAATTCCAATTTATAACATATTTCAAGCAATCTAAAGAGTAATTCCTTATTTTTCAGTACATCTTCTTTGATAATGTCATATAACTGTTTAATGTAATCCCATGAATCTTCTGGGGAAATTGATATTATAATCTGGCTTTCTAATTGTGGTAACAATCTTTTTATTTCAAACGGTTCAACTTTGGAATACAAGTATAACAGCCGAGTCCATGCCTCATTGCTCTCTCCAATATTAGAACTTTCCAAATATTCTAAATAGTATTTTTTTGTTCGCCCATAAACAACAGTATTGATTTGTTCAAATTCGTCAATATGCTTTTCCCATTGATCAATAATACTTGCATGTTTTAATTCATAAAAATCATCTGTTTCTTCAATTAAATTCAATTCCAACAGCTTATGGATTGCTCTTGAAATGTCTAATTCTGGAGAAAAAATCATTTCAGCATTTTTTCTTTTTATCTTTCCCTTATGATAAATTATCAGACTGAGCATAGCAAGTGTTTCATGATCATTTATGCTATGTAAAATCTGATAGGTGCCGTTATCGGTATCATTGTTTTCAACCTCGTTGGTATCATCATGTTGTTCATATGTTACGGAATAATCTATCAATTCCCTTAAGTTTCCCAAAGATACTTCCTCATAATGATTGACAACATTTATATTAAATGCTATGTCATCAGATAGGTTTTTAACATTTCTATGAACAATATCTATAATATATGTCTTGTTAATTGGCGCTAATTCAGTTTTAATAACTTTTGCACCTAATCCAGTAAAAAAATCTTTTTGTTCATCAAATTTGTTAGAGTTAGGGGTATGTGTAAATTCTAATAGAAAGTATATATTGGAATCAATATCATTTATCCAATCTCCAAAGCAATCTAATGATTGGTCATCAATATTTTGAAAGTTATCAATTATCAATAGAACTTTTCTTTGTTTCAAAACATAACCAATGTAATTGATCCTCACAAGAACAGACTCCACAGAAGTGTCATGCTTATATCGCGAAGTGGAATATTCATTCAATTTTAAAATTTTTCTCAATACCACATAGCAAATATTCTTAAGCAATCCCTTCCTTGAATCTGAACCAAACACTGTTTCCAAGCCATAAGCTAATCGGGTGCGATTTACACTATCATCATTATACTCATTCAAAAAATTATCAAATGTCAAAGCATAACCGTTTTGCGCTTCCAGTTTTTCAAAATACTTAGTAACTCCATTAAATAATTCCTGTAAATAATACCATGCAGTGTCCCCGTTATCGACATTACATGGTTTTGTTTTTATTCTAATAATATCGCAATCGCTATCATCATATTTTTCAATAACTTTAGTGATTAAAGACGTTTTCCCTATTGCTGTTTCTGACCAAATAAAATGAACTGTCTTTTTATCCCAATTTTGCTCAATAATTCTAACAATCTCATCAGACTCGACTTCTCTATCTACAATCACATCACTTTGTTGCCAAATAATCGTCTTCATAATTGAATATTCCTTTGTCTTGTAGTATATTAACCATAGGATAATTTCTAATTATCTATTTTTAATTGTAGCATACATCATATCAAAAATCATCAATATATAATCAAATAATACGCCAATTTTTAAAATAAATAAATTTACACACTTTATTTGACGAACCCAAAATAACCATAACATCTCAAAAAACGGAAACAATACTTGTAATAGAAAATGAATCTTTTAAGCAGAAAATGGACATAAAATAAAACAGTTTTACCACACTGAATAATAAAACTGCTTTCTGAACTACTATTCCATAATTCCTAATTTTATCCTTTACAACCTCCAATGATAAAACCTTAATAAATTCCTCCAGACTTGGCAACCTTCCAGCTCCAAACAATCTATCCCACTTGCATCTTGTTTCACTATTCAAAAAAACACTCAGGATATCCTTTTTCATTTCCTCACGTATGTCACTTTTTCCTTCTCTTTTGGCAATCTTCTTAATTTCATCTTTAGTTGTTTTCTTATTCATTCGTCTTTTCCTTTATCAACAATACTGTTAAAAATTCCATGTGGAATCTCCATACATCTTTGATTTAACTGATTTTCTATATCTGAAAGTTGCCCATCCAGCTCGATAATCCGACTGACGAACCACTTAACAGCCTGTCTGCTGGCATCCGCTCCATCCTTGATCCCTACGCTTTTCCTTGCGTATTCCAGAATAGATGGTGCATTGACATAGCCCCGTACACGGAGCTTCGCCTCATGCCATATCTGTTTCATTCCCTCTGTTCCAAGGGCAACTAATTCATCCGGAAATGGTGCCTCCTTAAGCAGTTCTAAACTAAATGCTCCGTCTATTTTTCCAAATGCGTCCTTGTATTCTGGAAAATAGATTTTCATTTCTCTGTGAAGCCGGTTAAGATTACGGATTCTATCTTCATTCAGCTGATCCCGGAACATCGAAAGACGTCTGATATCTGCATAGAGTTTTTCCGGAAGGTATGGCATTCCAAAGTTGCCATCCTTCACCAGATTTGCAATAAGCTTCGGATCCTTTTCGTTATCCTTAAGATAAAATTTTTTAATGGCATTTACATCTATACCCTGATCCACATTTCCAATACTAGGTGAATTGCCAACACGTTCACATATCTTATATATCCATTGTCTTCTGTGAACCGGAGATTGAGATACTGGACACATTGTTCATTTTTGAAAATATGGCAAATAGTGATAGGTAAGATTTTGAAGTTATCTCCATCTTTTCCCCCACTCCACACCGGGCATGCAACTTTCATCGCACCCGGCGTTCCATCAAATTAACTTACTACCCTCCATCGGGTTTCAACACACCATGCACTCACGTAACATATTGTGCTTACAAATTTCACTTTTGTTTGTATTTTTCAATTCTCTTTAATGCCTTTTCGTCTATACTGGGCGGTATTGGACCATTATTGACCATGCGATAACAACTATTGCATAACCATATGAGATTTTGCACTTTGTTTATTTTTTTATCGGAAGTTCCCCTTTGATGTGATAACAGAACTTTTTGTTATCTAAAAACAGCGGTTCCTTACAACATTTACACTTTCCTTTATCCCTGTTGTACGCATATTCCCTGTTCATGAAGTATTCAAAATTGAATACTGTCTTTGCATAAACGGAAAGCTGTATATCCCTTGCGGTATTTACAGATGGTCTGTCACAGGGGAGAGGCTTACTCTTGTTACGATAATAACTGTAAATTCGTCTGCCTTCTTCTGTGTAGGGTGTCATACGCTGGTCAAATGGCTTACTTTCATATTTGCTATCCATTGCAATGCCCACAGCTTCTCCGGCTGCCTTTTTACTGATTTTCTTTCCAGCCTGCACCTTCTTGATACGCTTCTCTTTCGCCTTTGCCGCCTGTGTACGGTAAAGTCTCCTGCCTGCATCCGTGGCACTATCCACCGGACGGGATAAGTTTCTTGCAACCATATAGGACTCATAAACCTCACTGCCACCCTCCATCTGGTCTAAGGAAGTCTTTGCACCTACCGAAGCAAGCGTGCTTACTGTACTGCCCTTTTTCTTTCCAATGGCTTTTTCCCTATCCTGCTTTGATTTCTCAAACTGTGCATATTTGCTGTTTTCCTTCTGCATGGATTTTTTGATGTCCTCTTTTACGGACTTACTTTTTACACTGGAAGATTGAGCCGACTGACCTATTTTATCGGAAAGACGCTTTTCTGCATCCGCTTTTCCATTACTGTCCTTTGTGGAAAACTTTACCTTTAATGCAGACATTCTTTTATCCATGTTGTCTGCCTTTGCTTCCCTCTCTGCCCCGGCAAACTTCGGAGTTCTCTCTACGGTCAGGACATTTCCCGCCTTGATTTTTGTCTCCGGGGCAGTCTTTACATAAAGCTTTGTCTTTTCTTTGGTATGAATGACCATCGGCTTGTCATCCACCTTTTTGATGTTCAATTTTTCTCACCTTCTTCCTGAAAAAGAGCAAAAAATAACACCTAAACCAATGGCTTAGATGCTGTGATTTACTGTTTATTCTCTCTTTTCCGCTTTGCTTTCTGCTCCGATTTTCTCTGCCTTTTTTCGTACATATCATGAATCCAGTCTTTTACCGGAGCCTTCCACATTTCCTTTTTATTTGGGATATTCCTTATCAGGCTTTTGGGGTTAAGCCCCATTTCCTTTGCCATGCGGATTTCTTCTTCTCCGAGCCGGCATTTCCTTTTTGCCTCATCCCAAATCTCCTGTTTATATGCCATCTGTACATTTCCTCCACAAACTGATAAAATCCTTTACCAGAGCCTCATCCCGTTTGTCACGGCATTTCTTCATAAGCTGTTCTGTATCCGAAAGCATATCCAGCGTATGATATTCTCCAAATTTTACATTCAGCTTCATAATATATCTTACCAGCTTTTCTTCCGGTTCTATTCCAACTGCATACAGCATTTTTTCGATACCTGATTTTTCTCTAAGAGATGCCTGTTCACTCTGGTAAATAACCTCTGCCTGTTTTGTTATCTTATCCTCACGGACAATTTTAGTAATTTCATAGGAATGTGACAGATCACGATACAGAAGATCATAATCTCTTTCTGCAACATACGTTGTAATAAAAGAATTACAATGGCACAATCCATTTTCTTTCCCCTGTGCTTTGACTATCCCCAGATGGAGTACCTTATCTTCCATTCTGTGAATTAAAAGATAGTCGCTGTCAAATTCCGAATCAGGATTATGGTTAATATCAAAAAGATACAACTTTGAATAAGAGCAGATCATTTCCGGTAAAAGGTAAAGATAATCCAGTTTCAAATGTATCAGCTTTAACATTCTATCCTGCTTTTCTTTTGTTTTATAATACTTCTTAACGAGCTTTTCTAATGACTCCAGTGTAATTCTGCCCTTCTTTACTGCATATACACCAAAATCCCCGGCATACTGATTCGGTCTGCCAACATATTGAAGCCCCATCAAATGCGGTATTTTCAGTTCCGTATTTGTCAGATGCAGTATTCGTTTTGCAGTATGAATATAATAATCATATTTGCACAGTACATCTTTGGTATCATTAAATATTTTCAACAAGCGGGTATCTTTCATAAAACCATCCTTATCCTCATCGTTGGAAATGGAATCGTCCAGTTTCCATAAAAGAAAAATGCCTGGGCTGTTAGGCTCAGGCTTAACTTTTCTTTTTTGAATTGCAATTCTGGGAGCAGTCCTATGATAATTCCATAGGCAGAGGCTAACTTTGTATTTGTATCGCCCGCAAAGCCGGGACGGGTAGCTCCTCTCTATCGCCGCAAAAGCACTTAAGCTTTTCATTACCTATAATCTAACATGAGAATCAGCCAATGTCAACCGCATTTTTGCTTTTCTCTAGGGCAATTTTTTCATGAATATTTGTGTTGTAGAGGTTGTAAAGGTCTGTTCCTTTTTCAATCTGGTTGTCAAAAGGTATTACCACATTTCCACACTTCATCAGTCCCATGCCGCTCTGGGTATTGGTTACGAAGCGGAGCTGTGCTTCTGATACACCGATGACCTCTGCCATTTTTGAGCTGTCCGTATTTGCCTGCTTTAACAGGGCAACAAACTCGGAGTTTGCAAGCATGGTTGTCGCTGTGTAGTTCTGCAACAGATCCACGACATTCTGCGTGATGCCAGTACAAAGACCGCCCTGCTTTCTAACCTTTTTCCGGAGCTGCTGCAAATATTTCGCAGAATACTCCGAATTGAGAAGTACATGGAACTCATCAATATACAGCCATGTTGCCACGCCCCGCTTTCCGTTTGCAATGATACGGTTCTGGATACTCTCCATCATAACAAGCATTGTGATGGGACTAAGCTCCGTACCCAAGTCACGGATACCGTAAACGGTGAAACGGTTATCAACGTCAACGTTCGTTTGATGATTAAAGATGTTCAAAGAACCATTGACAAAAAGCTCTAAGGAAAGTGCAATGTCCTTTGCCTCCTCTGGCTGGTTCATTAAAATCTCATAAAACTCTCGCTTTGTCATTGCCATCCTGCATCCTCCTTTTTTGCAATAAAAAAGTAGGACCCAGTCAGCTTTATGGAACTTGTCCACACAAGAGCTAATTTAGTCCTACCTAAATATCAAATATTAAATTATCACCTCTTTTAAGGTACACTTCATACACCATCCGAATAATTGATGGTAATTTAGTGTCAAGTTGCTCGTTTTTCAATTTTCAAGATTAAAAATGAGCTCATCCTAATCATTTTTCGCTGTTCTCACAGCATTTTTTCTTAGGACTAAATCAGCGGAAACCCTTGAATTTATTGGTTTCTTACTAACTTGACACTATTATATCATCAGCCCCCACCCGGTCGTTGGGATATTCCCTCTCTCCCCTTAAGGGTCTGGCACCTTTTCTGAGATATGCCTTGATTTTTTCGCCGTAGAGGAAGGGGTCATTTCCCTGCACGATCCCCCATTCCATCAGAAGCGCCGCCGCACCGCTGACAATCGGTGTGGCGAAAGAAGTTCCCGTAACAGGGAGAAAACTGCCATAAACATCCGGAGCCTGGATATTTACACCGGGAGCCACAAGATCCGGCTTGGTCAGTCCTGCTGCCGTCACACCGATGGTACGGGTGCTGTCGGCATACCCCCTGCCGGAGAAATCCGCATAGGTATCATAGACCGGATCGTAAGCCCCCACTGTGATCACCTTCGCTGCCGTGGAGGGAACCGTCAGTGTCATCTGCGGAGTGGAACGGTAAAAGCCAGTGCTGTCTCCCCTGCCGTTTCCCGCCGGAAGATACAGATAATATTGTCCCGTTACGGTCATTACCGGCTCCAGCCGGATTGTCCATATCCCTGCGTCGATATAACCGCCTGTCACCGGGATCATCTCCAGATAGATCTCCTGCGCCACCGCATAGGGCAGTGGTTCTCCCAGATAGACCAGAATCCTTGTCTGCTCCAACCTAAGCGTATATTTCCCGCCCTGAATATTCGTGGTTAGCTCTGCCTCCTCACCTCCCGGAGATTGCAGCCTTATCCGAAACACATCGCTGTAATTTTTCCACAGCTGGATATTCAGGCTTTTTTCATAATTTCCAACAGCCAGTTCTACACGGCTGTCTCTCGTTATATTCCCGGCGAAATGCCCTCTTGCCGCACCCTCATTACCACTGCCCACACAGATCACGGTTTTGCCGATCTCGGAGGCATTGTCCAGAAAGCGCTCCAGCAGAGAGCTTCCGTCATGGGAACCATAGCTGTTACCAAAGCTCAAGTTGACGACAAGTGGCATATTTAACTGCTGTGCTTTCCGCAGTGCATAGGTCACTCCACGCAGGATTTCGGTTGTCCGGGGGAATCCTTCTTCTGTGCCCCGGCCATTTCCCGGCAATCCCAGCTTCACCACGATCAGTTCCGCCTCGGGGGCCGCCCCGGTATAGAGACCACCTGCACTTTTCCCGGCGGCGATCCCTGCCACCGCGGTTCCATGTCCGGACAGGTCTCTGCTGGGAATCCGGCGATAACGATCCAATGCAGGCATCTGTAATGCCGCATTTATTTCCTCCGCGGTATATTCCGTCCCAAAGGCAAATCCATCCGGCATTTTTCCATATCCCACATTACCTGTTTTCTCCGGCACTGTCCGATCCTGTGGCAGCGTCCGATCCCTGAGGACTGTCTGGTCCCATAGATAACGTATCCTCGTACTGCCATCTGCCTTCCGGAACACCTCCAGATCCCAGGTGATCCCGGAATCCAGTACAGCCAAAAGAACGCCCCTTCCATTCAGAAAAGGCGTTCTCATAGTGACCGGTGGAAAACAGGATGTCCCCGCAGGAAACGTCTGTCCATAATAAAACCGCTTGGGTTTTTCCACATACTCGATCTCCGGGGTATCCGATACCGTATCCACCAGTGCCTCCGGCACCGTAAGGATTGCATATCCGGCGATCAATTCCTCCACCACAATATTCTGTTCCCGCAGTCTGTCCAGATTGCCGTGATATTTTACGATCAGCTCCCAGCTGCGGATCTCCGCGCTATAACCGACATTCAGACTCTCTGTCTGTTCCCGTTCTTCCTCCGGGGTCTCTAATGCAAGGTTCAGGATGTTTTCCAGCTTCTGGTCCATCACAATTTCCGTCCTTGGTCCTGTATTTCCTACATCGTATGCAGGCGATACAAAACTATTCACGAAAGTCCGGAGTAATCTTCCACTCTTCTACGATTCCTTCGGGATCTGTCCGTCCACATGCAGGATATGGTTGATCAGCCAGTCCGTCAGGTAATTCAGAATATCCATGATCTGTTCATCCTGTTTGGCCTGATCACCTTCATCCTTCTCATGCTGATCTATAAACTCATCCAGTTTCTTGATAAATTCCTGATGCTGGATCTTCTGGGTAAAAATCTTTTTGTACTGAATGGATTCCATATACGCTTCTTCATCTGTAAAATGTTTTACGGTATAATCACGCAGTTTTTCCAGAATCGCATCGATCTTGTCATACTTATCCGGTGTAAACTCCTCCTGCAGCAGCTCGTAAGCCTCACTGGCATAGTCAAACAGCTGCTTATGCTCCTGATCGATCATATCAATTCCAATATAGTATTCCGGTTTCATTTCAAACATAACTTCAACCTTCTTTCGTATCTTTTTCGGATCATTTCTTGATTCTTTCTTTGAATCTTTTTTCATTCTAACTATGCACTTTTCGGCCAAAACTTTCAATGCTTTTTATACTTTTTTAATAATTTCCCGGGATAATTCATCATTCGCCCCAGAATTCCTTCAGCGCCCGCACTGCATATTCTGTATCCATCATACCCGCAGTCTCCACCGCGGAATGCATGGCCAGCTGGGGCAGTCCGATGTCCACGCTGGACACCGATACATGTGCCGTGGAAATATTACCGAGGGTGGATCCTCCTGCGATATCCGAACGGTTGGCATAGGTCTGGTAAGGCACCTTTGCCCGTTCACAGTAATCCTTCATTTTTGCAGCTGAGATACCATCTGTAGTATATTTCTGGCTTCCGTGGAATTTGATGACGATTCCACCGTTTAAGTAAGGTCTGTTCGTAGGATCCGCCTTCTCCGGATGGTTGGGATGTACCGCATGGGCATTGTCCGCAGAGATCAGGAAGCTATCCGCGATCCAGCGCAGATACGTGCTGTGATCTGCCAAAAGCCCCTCCGTAATTCTGTCTAACACATCCGCAAGGAACGTGGAATCTGCACCCTGTCTGGTGCCGCTTCCCACCTCTTCATTATCAAATACCGCGCAGATATTGATATATTCCGCAGGTGTACTCTCCGTAAAAGCTTTGGTCAGCGCAAAGGCGCTCTGCAGATCATCCAGTCTCGGAGCCAGGACAAATTCACCCTCTGCTCCTAAGAATCTTCCTTCCTGCCTGGTATACAGGAACAGGTCTTCCCCGAGAATCGCTTCCGCATCCACGCCTGCTGCCTCTGCTGCCAGTCCAAGCAGCGCAGGCTTCTCCTGCGGTCCGTCTGCGGTCTCAGCTGTTCCTGCGGCATCGGTATCAAATGCCACATCCGCAAACAGTGGGAGCATATCTACCTGCGGATTGTACTCCACACCTTTGTTCATCTCCCGGTTCATATGGATCGCCACATTTGGGATCACGCAGAGATCCCGGTCAATATTGACCAGTCTGCTCTGGATGCCATCCGTTCCGCGCACCGCCAGTCTGCCTGCTACGGAGAGCGGTCTGTCCATCCAGGTGGAAAGGATCATGCCGCCGTATTTCTCGGTGTTCAGGCGCATATAGTGATCTTCTACCGTAAGTTCCGGTTTTTCCTTCACCTTAAAGCATGGGGAATCGCTATGTGCCGCTGCCATATGAAACCCTTTCACAGTTCCCGTAGGAACAGCAAAAGCGATCACGGAAGAATCATTGCGCTCCGTGTAATATTTTCCACCCTTCACAAGCTTCCATTCCTCGTTTTCCCGCAGTCTGACATATCCTGCCTCTTCCAGCATTGCTCCGATATTCACAACCGCATGAAAACAGGTGGGGCTTTTCTCTATAAAATCCAGCATTTCTTTCGCTGTCTTCTGAAAATCATTCATGTTAATCGTCCAGTCCTTCCGCTGCCCACTACCGGCAGACACCTTTCCCTAGCGTTCCGCGCGCATGGGATTATTGAGGAAATCCTCATAGGTCAGACGGATACCGTCTTCCAGCTCCGTCGTATAATGATAGCCGAGACTCTCCAGCTTGCTGACATCTAAAAGCTTTCTGGGGGTTCCGTCCGGCTTGCTGGGATCCCATTTGATCTCTCCGGTATAGCCTACGACCTTTGCCACCAGCTCTGTCAGCTCCCGGATGGTCAGTTCCTTGCCGGTTCCCAGATTCACAGTCTCATTGCCGCTGTAAGTATTCATCAGATAAACGCAGGCATCCGCCAGATCATCCACATAGAGGAACTCGCGCAGGGGAGTTCCGGTACCCCAGCAGACCACTTCCTTCGCGCCGGACACCTTCGCCTCATGGAAACGGCGGATCAATGCCGGGAGCACATGGCTGTGAGTCGGATGATAGTTGTCGTTGGGTCCGTACAGGTTCGTAGGCATAACACTGATATAGTCGGTTCCGTACTGTCTGTTCAGGAACTCACAGTACTTCAGACCGGAGATCTTCGCCAGTGCATAAGCCTCGTTGGTCTTCTCCAGTTCAGAAGTCAGCAGGCAGCTCTCCTTCATAGGCTGCGGTGCCATACGGGGATAGATGCAGCTGCTGCCCAGAAACATCAACTTCTTACAGCCGTTCTGCCATGCTGCATGGATCACATTCATCTCCAGGATCATATTTTCATACATGAAATCCGCCAGTGCTTCGCTGTTCGCAATGATGCCTCCTACCTTCGCTGCTGCCAGGAATACATAATCCGGCTTTTCCTTTGCGAAAAATTCCTCTACCGCATCCTGTCTGCACAGATCCAGTTCCTTATGGGTGCGGGTGATGATGTTCGTATATCCGTTTCTCTCCAGTGCTCTGCAGATGGCACTTCCCACCATTCCTCTGTGTCCTGCTACGTATATTTTTGCGTCTTTTTCCATGATGTTACTCTGCTTCCTCTCTGATCTATCCTATTATTTCTCAGTCTCCTGCAGCATGATCGCTTCCGCCTTAGCCAGCTTCAGATCGTGTTCTGCCATCAGACGGCACAGTTCCTCATAGCTTGTCTTCTGGGGATTCCATCCCAGCACCGTACGTGCCTTCTGCGGATCTCCCCACAGATCTACCACATCGGTAGGACGGTAAAAGGCTTCACTGACCTCCACGACCACCTTGCCATTGGCTTTGTTGATCCCTTTTTCATGAATGCCGCTTCCCTGCCATTCCAGTTCGATCCCGGCATAATGGAATGCCAGCGTGGTAAATTCCCTCACGGTATGCTGTACCCCGGTGGCAATGACAAAATCCTCCGGCTTGTCATGCTGCAGCATCAGCCACATGCACTCCACATAATCCTTCGCATAGCCCCAGTCCCTCTTGGAATCCAGATTACCCAGGTAGAGCTTGTCCTGAATACCACAGGCGATCCTTCCGGCTGCCAGTGTGATCTTACGGGTCACAAAGTTCTCTCCGCGGCGCTCAGATTCATGGTTAAACAGGATACCATTCACTGCGAACATATTGTATGCATCCCGGTATTCCTTCACGATCCAGAAGCCGTACTGTTTTGCCACCGCATAGGGGCTGTAGGGATGGAACGGTGTATTCTCGTTCTGCGGCACTTCTTCCACTCTTCCGTACAGTTCGGAAGTAGATGCCTGATAGATGCGGCAGGTCTCGGTCAGTCCTACGATACGTACCGCCTCTAAGATACGCAGCACGCCCAGCGCATCCACATCACCCGCATATTCCGGTGCTTCGAAGCTCACCTGCACATGGCTCTGTGCTCCCAGATTATAGATCTCATCCGGACGCACTTCTCCGATGATCCGCACCAAACTGGAGGAATCCGACAGATCCCCCCCGTGAAGAACAATTTTATTCTCCCGGATCAGATGATCGATACGTCCTGTGTTGCTGATGGAGGATCTGCGGATCAGTCCGTGCACCTCATAGCCTTTTTCCAAAAGGAACTCTGCCAGATAGGAGCCGTCCTGTCCGGTAATTCCCGTAATTAACGCTTTTTTCATTCTCTGTCCTCGTCTTTCTCACGCCTGTTTACGGCTGATATACAATGCCGTGTGCGCAGGCATCTGCCTTATTCTGTCCGCAGAACACGCCTGCGATCGCCAGTCCGAAAGGAATGGAGGTTCCCATACCTCTGGAAGTGATCACATTCCCGTCAATCTCTACCGGTCCAGCAGTCACTGCCGCGCCTTCCAGATGGTCTTCAAAGCAGGGATAGGAGCAGGCTCTTTTTCCCTGTAAGATGCCTCTGTGCCCGAATATGCTCGGTGCCGCACAGATTGCCGCGATGTATTTTCCTGCTGCGTAAAAAGCATCGACCTGCTGCATCAGGGGCTCACAGGCCTCCAGATTCTTCGTGCCCAGTCCGCCGCCGGGCAGTACCAGACAATCATATTGTGTAAAATCAACCTGAGACAACGTCATATCCGCAGTCACCGGAATCTTATGTGATCCCATCACCTGTCTGTCCTCTGTAATGGACACCATATCGATGGTCAGACCGCATCTGCGGCAAATATCCACCACAGTCAGACCTTCTATTTCTTCAAACCCATTTGCCAGAAAAATTGCTATCTTACTCATGGTTTTCCCTCGCTTTCCGTTTTGTTTCCTGTCTCATCTGTAAGTCATACACTCTGACTTTGCACAGTTATGATTAGTATACACAATTTGGAGGCGTAATTCAATTCCCATGGGCAGATATTTGTAGATTTCACTGTATTTTCAAGGGAAATCATGTTATACTAAAGAAGTATTTTTAAGTCTTAATTACAGAAGCGAGGCATTAATACTATGGAAATCGAGCGAAAGTTTACCCTGAAATCCTTACCTGATAATCTGGAAAGCTATCCTTCTCATCATATCGAGCAGGTATATCTGAATTATAATCCTGTGGTCAGAGCCAGAAAACAGGATGATGAGTATTATCTTACCTACAAAGGCAGCGGCATGATGGCCAGAGACGAGAGCAATCTTCCGCTGAACGAAGTATCTTATTATCATTTACGGGAAAAAGCTGACGGCAGCGTGATCTCCAAGAGACGCTATCTGATTCCTCTGCAGCATCCCGGATTCAAAGAAGGCTTTCCCACTCCTCCCGCAGATTATTCCCTGACCATCGAGCTGGATGTTTTTGACGCCCCCTTCGCCCCTCTGATCATGGCAGAAGTAGAGTTCGGAAGTAAAGAAGCAGCAGAGGCATTTGTCCCTCCCGCATGGTTTGACAAAGATGTGACTTACTGTAAGGAATACCACAATTCCTATCTGGCGCTGGAGCTGCATCACGCACCGGAAAATTCCTAAAATGTAAATACAACGACGTACGCCGCAAAGCGCACGTTAAAATGCACGGTAATTTCCATTGGGAATCCCGTGCATTTTGTTTTTCTGTCTATACCACCGTAAAACAACGAATGCTTTCCTTTAACTGCCCTGCCGAGGCTGCCAGTTCCTCCACTGCATAAGAGATATCTTTCATCTCCTGCTGCAATCCCTGATTGTTTTTCTCTACCACTGACAGCTTTTCCGTACTGTCTCCCACAGTTGCTTCCATCTGTGTATTGGCAGTATTGACATTCTGCAGTACCGACAGCAGTTCGTCGATCTTCTGTCCGAATTCGTTCATCATTTCATCCACATGATCTGCCGCTTCATGATAGTTGCTGCCGGTATCCTCCAGTGCATCATAATCTTTCATGACTCTGGTATTCATAAATTCCAGCAGTCTGGTGGCGTTCTCGGATAGTTCCTCCACGCTCTCCACTACACGATTGCTGATTTCCTGGATATTGTTGGCAGATTCTCTGGAGCTGTCGGCCAGTTTGCGGATTTCCTCTGCCACGACAGCAAATCCACGGCCAGCTTCTCCTGCCCTTGCTGCCTCAATGGACGCATTCAGTGCTAACAGATTTGTGGTTCCGGCAATTCCCAGAATCTCTTCCGTCAGTTCTGTGATCTTGTGGATCTGCCTGCTGTTGGCTATGGATTCTGTCATAGCCGTGTCAATCTCCTTCATGACAAGGGTTGCCTCCTGCTTGCTCTCCACCGCTGTCACTTTCATTTTACCGGCTTTTTCCTTGATATCCGCTGCGTAGTTTCTTCCGTTTTGGGCTACTTCCAGCATATTTTCCACCGTGTGATCCAATACACCGGTATCCTGCTGTACACCTTCAATTGCCCCTGTCACCAGCTGCATTCCCCTGGACATTACACCCAGATTCCGCATGGTATGATCCGCAGTGGCATTTACTTTTTCCACATTGGAGATAATGTCAGCCTGCTTTTCTTCCATCTGTCCACAGCCCTCGGTGATGGCTCTGATGATGATCTGCATCTGGGCTACCAGATCATTGATGGCAATGGCCAGTCTTCCCACTTCATCTCTCGATCCCACATGAATTCTTTTGGTAATATCTCCTTTGTTGCAACGAATCCCTTCTACCAGTTCATCTACCTGTTTCGTTGCCTTTTTCACCGGGCCGATGACCCACAGCCGCAGTCCCAGCATGATCACGATCACTACCACAAGTAATGCAATACTTGCCACGGAGATGATCCCCGGCACTCTGGCAGCACTCTGCTCCATTTGTCCCTGGGCCTGTTCCATTTCCTGCGCTGTGATCTCCAGCATCCGGTTCATGTAATTCTCGATATGTTCATTAAACATCGGAAGGTTGGATGTGGCAGATACATATGCCTGGGTTTTGTTCTCGGCACTGGTGACCAGCAGACTCTCCACCGTCTTTCTGTATTTTGCCAGTTCTGCAGAAGCACTGTCCAGTGCTTCTTTACGCTCATCCCCCTCGGAAAGCAGGTAGCCGAATTCCTCTATCTGCTGTTCCATGTCTGTAATATCCTGCAAAATTTTCTCAGACAGAGTATCCATGGTCACACTGTTGGTAGTCATAACATGGGTGAGCACCTGACTGTTGATATAAGTGAACTGTCTGGAAAGTGTGCTTATCTTTTCCTGCTCTGCAACCTGTTCGGATACGATCTGATCACTCATCCCGATCACACTCTGCAGCGTCCATACCAGCACTCCGACACAGCTGATCGCCGTAATTGCCAGAAGCAGCAACAGCCCCATGATCTTAATGCCGATACCGACTCCTCTTTTTCGCTTTCCTGCATTTTCTTTTTTCCGTTGTCTTTTTCCCTTATCCATACCCTTCTCCTGTACGCAACGAATAAATACCATCAAAAGGGCCTACGGCACAAAAGCGCCGGGCCCCTTTTGATTAGATAATATGTAGAAATTAATTCTTGGCAATTAATTTTCCACCACGTTTGGATACAACATCGAAGATAACTGCTGCCAGAAGTACCAGACCCTTGACTACCTTCTGCATATTCTGATCTACACCCATCAGGGACATACCCAGGTTGATAACACCCATCAGTACCGCACCGACGATAACTCCGGGTACCGTTCCGGTTCCGCCGTATGCAGAAGCACCGCCGATGAAGCAGGAGCCGATGGCATCCATTTCATAGTTCTGTCCGTAAGTCGGCTGTGCGGAAGTCATACGTGCAATGGTTACCATACCTGCCAGAGCTGCCAGGAATCCCATGTTCATATAAGCTAAGAAGTACACCTTGTTGGTATTGATACCGGATAACTTGGTTGCCTTTTCATTGCCGCCCACTGCGTAGAAGTAACGGCCTACAGTAGTATTGGAAGTAATGTAACCGTATACCATGATGACGATCAGTACCCAGATCAGCACGCTGGGGATACCTTTGTGCTGTGCCAGGCGATAGCTGAATGCCAGGATCACAACAGCGATCACAGCTATCTTACCAATGGTAGCTCCAAGACCGGGAGCTTCATAACCCTTTTTTACCTTATCTGCTCTGTTCTTCAGCTGAAGTACTGCAAAGATCACTGCTGCCAGCACACCTGCAAATACACAGGTCAGATTGATGGGGCCGTTCCCAAAGAAATCGGGGATATAGCAATCCGCACCGCCACCGAACAGATTTACGAAAGTGGTACAATCCTTAATGGATACTGTCATACCCTGCAGGACTACGTTACTCAAGCCACGGAATGCCAACATACCTGCCAGTGTTACGATGAACGGAGGGATTCTCACATAAGCGATCCAGAAGCCCTGGAAAGCACCGATCAGGGTACCGATCACGAACATGATCAGGATTGCCAGCCACATGTTCATCTTCATGTTCACCATGAGGACTGCACCGATGGCTCCGACAAAACATACTACCGATCCGACGGACAGATCAATGTTACCGCCGGTCAGGATACACAATAACATACCGGTTGCCAGAATGAATACATATGCATTCTGGGAGATCAAGCTGCTGACGTTCATGGGAAGCAGGATCGCTCCTCCCGTTCTCCATGCGAAAAATGCCGTAACCACGATGAGTACGAGGATCATGGTATATCTTTTAATGAAATCGAGGCCTTTTGTTTTATTCATGCCAATGCTCCTTTCTTACCGGCTGATAATATCTTGGACATGATAAGCTCCTGTGTTGCCTCACTGCCCGCCAGTTCTCCTACTATTTTTCCTTCGTTCATGACATAGATCCGGTCGCACATACCCAGTATCTCAGGCAGTTCGGAGGAGATCATGATCACAGATTTTCCTTCTGCCACCAGTTGATTGATGATGCAGTAAATCTCATATTTTGCACCGACATCAATACCTCTGGTCGGCTCATCCAGGATCAGGATATCCGGATCCGCGAACATCCATTTTGCCAAAAGTACTTTCTGCTGGTTACCACCGCTTAGATTACCCACATTCTGTTCTACCGTAGGACATTTTGTATTCAGTTTTTTCTTGTAATCCACAGCTACATTGTACTCTTTGTCTTTATCAATGACTGTATGGCTGCTGACAGCATCCAGATTTGCCAGAGTCGTGTTGATCTTGATCGGATTGCTTAAGATCAGTCCGTTTCCTTTTCTGTCCTCCGTCACATATGCCAGATGGTTCTTGATTGCTTCCTGTACCGTATTCAGATGTACTATCTTGCCGTTAATATACAGCTCACCGCTGATATTGGATCCGTAGCTTTTTCCGAATAAGCTCATTGCCAGTTCGGTTCGTCCGGCACCCATCAGTCCGGAGATTCCAACTACTTCACCCTTTTTCACAATGATATTGACATCATCTACCACCTTACGTTCCGAATACAGGGGATGATGGACGGTCCAGTGCTTCACTTCCATCCGGACATCTCCAATCTTCGGCTCTCTCTTTGGGAATCGGTCGGCAATTTCTCTTCCTACCATTCCTTTGATGATCCGGCTCTCGGTAATATCATCTTTTCCTTTCACCAGAGTTTCAATGGTAGATCCGTCACGGATCACTGTGATCTTATCTGCCACATAGGAAATTTCATTTAATTTATGAGAAATAATGATAGATGTCATTCCTTTTTTCTTGAGTTCCAACATCAGATCCAGTAGTGCCTTGGAATCTGTCTCATTCAGAGAAGCGGTAGGCTCATCCAGGATCAACAGCTTTGCATTTTTCGCCAGTGCTTTTGCAATTTCCACCAGTTGCTGCTTACCTACACCAATATCCTTTATCAATGTCTGGGGGCCTTCCTTCAGACCTACGGTCTTTAACAGTTCCGACGCCCTGGCATTGGTTTCATTCCAGTTGATTTTGTACTTATGTCCCCGTTCATTGCCTAGGAACATATTTTCCCCGATTGTCATATAAGGGATCAGTGCAAGCTCCTGATGAATGATGACGATACCTTTTTCCTCACTGTCCTTAATCTTATCAAACTTACAGACCTCACCGTCATAGATGATATCTCCTTCATAAGAACCGTACGGATAAATACCGCTCAGTACATTCATCAATGTGGACTTTCCTGCGCCGTTTTCACCTACAAGGGCATGGATCTCTCCCTCTTCTACCTGCAGGTTTACATTGTCAAGTGCTTTTACACCGGGGAATGTTTTGGTTATATTTTTCATTTCCAATAAGATTTTTGCCAATGGTATCCCTCCCAAGTCTTATTTCCACATTATCTAATCAAACAATTGCTTTTGGTATTTCCATGAATACGGCAGGCGGGATACGCCCGCCTGCCGTGAGGATCTTTTCAGATCCGGTAAATCTTTATAAATTACTGTAAATCTGCTTCTGTATAGTAACCGGAATCGATGAGCAGTTCTTTGTAGTTGCTTGCATCAGCGAATACGGGCTCACACAGATAGGAAGGAATAACGCCGGTACCATTGTCGTAAGTTGTGGTATCGTTGACAGGTGCCTCGCCGCCCTTCATGACAGCATCTACCATCTCTACAACCTTGGATGCCAGAGTACGGGTATCCTTGAAGATGGACATGGACTGCTTACCGGAGATCATGTTCTTTACGTTGGGCTTATCACAATCCTGCCCGGTAATGATAGGCCATTCGCCGGTGTAGTTTGCTTCCAGGGAATTGGTAACACCCAGTGCAGTAGAGTCGTTGGAGCACAGAACAGCATCCAGCTTTGTTCCGTCTGCATAGTTAGCGGAAATGATAGCATCCATTCTGGACTGTGCGGTCTCGGTAGACCAGTTAGCGGTTGCAACAGTTTCGAAATCGGTCTGTCCGGATTTTACTACCAGCTTGCCTGCATCGATGTAGGGCTGCAGCACATCCATAGCACCACCGAAGAAGAATCTTGCGTTGTTGTCACCAGGATCACCGGTTACCAGCTCGATGTTGAAAGGTCCTGCTGCGTTGTCCAGATCCAGCTGGTCTCTGATGTATTCGCCCTGCTTGGTACCTACCATGTAGTTATCAAAGGTTGCATAATAGGTAACTGCATCGGAGTTCATGATCAGACGGTCATAAGCGATAACAGGAATGTCTTTTTCCTTTGCCTGCTCCAGAACAGTTCCCAGGGAATCACCATCGATAGATGCGATAACTAACATCTGGCATCCGGAGTTGATCATGTTCTCGATCTGGGATACCTGCGTAGGAATGTCGTTGGATGCATACTGCAGATCCACTTCATAGCCTGCTTCCTTCAGCTGGGCTTCCATGTTGGTACCATCCTGGTTCCATCTCTGCAGATCCTTGGTAGGCATTGCTACACCGATCTTACCGCCTTCTGTTGTCGTGGTGCTGGCAGTGTCGGTGCCGGCAGTGTCATCTGTTTTCGCTTCTGCAGATGTTTCTGTTTTGTTTTCTGTTGCCGGTGTGGATGCCTGCTGTCCCCCATTGGATCCACATCCTGCAAGCATCGTAACAGCCATAGCCGTTACCAGAAGTGAGCTTAATAATTTCTTCCTCATAAAAAGTAACCTCCCTTATTTGGTTTGTTTTTGTTGCTAAATAGAGAATATCATAAATCCTATAGCATGATTTTACGACCTTCTGTACTTTTCCGTCCTATTCAGAGGACAAAAATAAGCTGTGCTAGCAATATCTTGTCTGCCGGCACAGCTTTGTCACCAAATTTTTCCTATTGTGTTTTTAGAATCTATCTCTTTTCCCCATTTTCAAAGTAAATCCAATATTATTTGGGCATTTCCGAGGGAATGTTCAGATAAACATCCTCTTTTAAGTGAAATCCGCTTCCGATGATCACATCATTCATATTGTTTTTATCCACACTGATTGGTTCCAGACCAATGTACGGAACTTCATACTTTCCATTCTCTATGGTTACCGTATCTCCTTCCGGCAACGGCTCTCCCTTTGCCAGAAGCACCGCACACTCCGCTGCCTTCTGCGACATTTTTTCCACCGGTTTGTAGACTGTCATGACCTGTGTCCCCTCGACGATGCGCTGGCACGCTTCCAGGTCGGCATCCTGCCCCACTACCATAATATCTCCTGCCAGTCTCTTTTCTTTCAGAGCATGTACCACTTTGCTCGCCAGATCATCATTGCCGCACATAATGGCATCTGCCTCCGATACAACATCCATATGCTCATAGATATATGCCCCGGCAAGTTCCGCTTTCCAGCCATCTGCATGCATAGAATCCAAGATCGTCACCTGATTATCCTCCATGACCTTGCGAAAGCCCTTTTCCACCATGGCAACGTTGCTGTCCACGGCAGAGCCTCCCAGCATCAGCACATTTCCGCCGGCCAGACCGTTTTCCAACAGTGCCTCTCCCATCATGGTGCCTACTCTTTCGTTGTCAAACGAGATATACAGGTCAATATCTGTATTCTGCAGCAGTCTGTCATAAGCAATGATCTTAATGCCGGCATCTTTCGCCCTCTGCACTTCCTCTGTTAATCCTTTGGAGTCAATGCATATCACAACGATCACATCCATTCCTTTGTCGATGAAGTAATTGATCTGCTTTTTCTGCTGCTCCAGATCACCGTTCGCATTCTGGACATTCACTTCCGCTCCCAGTTCCTTTGCCGTTGAAACGAAAATGTCACGATCCCTCTGCCATCTTTCAATGACAAAAGAATCAAAACTCATGCCGATCTGAATCTTATCATTTTCCGCGACCTCTCCCTGATTTTTTCCGGTCTCCAGATTTCCGCAGGCACACAGCAATAACATCATCACCAGAAGCCACGCAACACATATCCATCTCTTTTTCTTATACATTGCCCTGTTCCTGTCCCTTTCCACGGTTTTCCTTGTACTCTGTCGGTGTCACGCCCACGTTCTTCTTAAAACTGCGGCTAAAATAATTCGGATCCGAATATCCGGTTCTGGCACAGATTTCTTTCATGGAGCACTCTGTCGTCTGCAGCAGTTCTTTTGCCTTGTCCATCCTTAAATTGGTCAGGTACTCGATAAAGTTTTCCCCGGTAGTTTCTTTGAATAGTTTACTGAAATAATACGGGCTGATATTTACCTCTCTGGATACATCATCCAGGGAAATGTCTTTGTGATAGTTATTCTTAATATAATTTTTCGCCGTCTCGATAATGCTGCCCGACTTTTCTTCCCTTTTATTCAGAACGTTCCGGCAGGCTTCCTTCACTTTTTCCAGGAACCATGTTTTCATGGCCGCCGGTTCCGCTATTTCCATCACCTGCGGCAGATACTCCGCACGGGAATTCAGCTGATAGATCATACCACCTTTTTCATAGGCAATGTGCTCTGACCACAGGGCAAATTCCAGCACCTTAAGCCTCATATTCATCAGATCGGAACCACTATCCACCATCCAGTCAAAAAATGCCGATGCCGATGCGGAAGCATTGTCAATGTCGCCATCCTCGACTTCCGCAAAAAGTTTTTTCTCCAACTTCACCGGATAATTTCCACCATATTCGCATTTGATCGGCAGGTCATCCACATGTGCCACACTGCCGGTGGTCGCCACCAGTGCATTCAGCGCCTCCGTATAAGATTCCGAAGCCATCAGAAAATCTTTCGGTTCTCCGATGCCGATGCGGAAGCTGATATCCGTTCTCTTGCGCAGATATCTGGTGAGTTCTCTGGCTTTTTCAATGAGTTCGATACGCTCATTATAGTCCATCACATCTTTCTCATAAGGTACCAGCACTGCCAGTTTGTTTGCCATGACGGTACCCACAATACAGTCAAAATTTTCTTTCAGACAGTCCCTGACCTCCTGATAATGCCTCTGCATTCTGACACTGCTTCCCACCGCATTCGTCATGTGGTTTCCCTGCTGCTCATCCCCGCATACCACAGCGATCATGTAGGCATATTGCAGCGTGATCCCTAAAATTGACCGGTAATTCTCAATATCCTCGCGAAAATGCTCCTGTAATAAGATATTGTGGATCAGACCGCTTTCAATAATCGGTACGACCGTCTCCAGTTTTTCCTTGATCAACAACTCATTTTTGCGTTTCAGGCGCTCTGCATCGATTCGCTCCATTGCCTTCTGCAATGCTGCAATGATCCGGGTCTTCTCCATCGGCTTGGTAATGTACTCCATGACTCCCAGTTTGATAGCTTCTTTCGCATAATCAAATTTGTCATAAGCTGACATTACGATAAACACTGTATGATTATTGCTTCTCCGGATCTCTTTCATAGCATCGATGCCGTTGATTCCCGGCATCTGGATATCCATGACCGCAACGTCCGGACGGAAGCTCTCTGCCAGTTCAATCACACTTCTGCCGGTCTTGGCATACTGCACCTCACAGGTATCCTTGAATTCTTTTTCGATGATGAATTTCAGGGAATCGATCACGATTCCTTCGTCATCCGCCAGCATGATCTTATACATCCGTCTTTTCCCTCTCTTTTATCGGAAGATACAGGATTACTTCCGTTCCTTGATCTTTCCCGTCACTTAAAATCGTCATTACATCTTCGTTTTGCGTGAAAAGTTTTAATCTTGCGATAACGTTCCCCATCGCAATACCATTGGAACCGCCGCCTGACTGCTCTTCGTGATAATTGCCGCCAAGTACTTTTTCTATCGTATCCGGATCCATTCCGATGCCGTTATCCCGGATACTGATCCCCAGCGTATCTCCATCCACATGGTATACCTTCAGCCGGATCTTTCCCTCTCCGTTCATCTCTCTGATGCCGTGATTTACGGAATTTTCCACGATCGGCTGTAAGATCATGCTTGGCATGCAGCTGTCCAGCAGATCCTCCTCAATTTCTTTTCCATAATGGATATCCCCGGAAAAGCGGACATTCAGAATATAAATGTAATGATCCACCAGTTCCAGCTCTTCTCTGACCGTCACGATATCATTACTCTTTTTTACATTATAGCGGAAAAATTCCGCCACATTCTGTACATATTCATAGGTCCGGTCGGCGCCTTCCATCATGGCCAGCTGTGCTCCCGCATTTAACGTATTGAATAAGAAGTGGGGATTGATCTGCGCCTGCAGATACTTTAGCTGTGCATCCTTTAAGTGTGCCTCCATCAAAAGCTCTTTTTCCATTAATGAACGCCGGATTTCCATGCTCTCGCGCAGGCTTTCCAGATACTGTCTGATACTGATAAGCATCTGGTTAAATGCTCCCGTTACCACGCCGATCTCATCCTCCGACTGTACTTGTAACAGTTCGGTATCAAAGTTTCCGCCCGCTACTTCGTCAGCGGTTACCGCCAGATCCTTTAACGGACTGATGATCTCCCCGGTAAGCTTTACTACTATAGATACGCTGACCACAATGACGATGGATAATGCAATCACACTGACCATTTCGAAATTACGGAAAGCAGCCGACAGACGGCTGTAGTTCTCGGAGTTGCTGCGGAACTGTTCGTTGTTCAGACTGTAAATATAGGTATTGATATATTCATACATCTGTGTCGCGTTCTCGTACCGGACGCGGTATTTCTCTACATTTCTCCCACGCTTTGCCTCAATCGTCTGACTTACGAGATCCAGGTATTCTTCCGACATATGCCGGATACTGCGTTCCATTCTCTGAAAGGTGGCTCCCGTCACCCCATCGCTCATATCCTGCACCAGTTGGGAATATGTCTGTTCATTCCGGTAAAATTCCTCCAGGGAATCACTGGTCTTGGAATTCAGATAATCCGTCATACTGTCCTGCACCGCCATCAGTGCATCAGATACTTCGTTCAGCCGCAGATTCCCCTGATAGACCTTATCGATCTCCGAAGACATGCTGTTGATTCCCAGAAGCAATATCACCGTCACTGCAAATACTACCAGATTCGCCAATACAAAAATGCTGCTCATCTTCGCCTGAAGAGACAGCTGTCGAAATTTTTTCCTCATGCGTACCTCACTCTGTCGCTTCCTGCGCTTGTAAATATTCACCCACGTTATTCTGATCAATAATTGTGACATCCGCCGTAAAATACTGACTGGTATAGCCAAAACGATAGTACTCCTGCAAAGCATCCACGCAGAAAGCTCCCATCTGCTCCGTGTCTATCGAGATCGTTGCATTGACTACATTTCGCTCGATTGCTTTGAGTATCGTATCGGTATCATAATACCCTAAAATTGCGACCTCGCCCACGCAGTTGTAATCTACCACTGCCTGGTAGACACAGGTGGTGCTCAATTCGTTCAGGCAGATAATGATATCCGGCAGCTTTTCATTCATAAAAATATCCCGGATGGATTCCTCCACGGAAAAAGTATTCGTATCGTCCACGGTAATTAAGGAAAGTTCTATTTCCGGTCCCCGGATTTTCTCCTGTTCCAGTGCGTCCTGAATCCCGGAGCAGACAATGTTTTGTGCCGAGTTCAGTGCATGGGCATTCACCAGTACCGCTACCGTCATGGGCGCGGTACTCTCACTGACAGAAGCCAGCTTCAATACCTGTCGTCCGTATTCCCTGCCCAGATTATAGCTTCCTACACCGACAAAGCTGCAGCGTGCACTGTGCGTATTGTCACCATACAGTGTCACCACAGGGATGCCCCGTTCTACTGCTTCGTCGATCATCTGTGACATCTCGTCGCTTTCATCCGATTCTACAAAAATACCGTCTACACCGGAGGACATGGCGATCCGCATAAGCTCTGCCCTCGTATACTCCTGGGACAGATGCTCGCCCAGCAGATCCACATATACATTCTCTTCCTGTCCGCGTTCAAAAGCTCCGCGGTATACGGACTGCCAGAAATCCGATTTGCGGTCTTCTGTGATCATCACATAATACCGGTCATATATTTCTCTGTCTGTTACTTTATGAAATCCCCGCACATAGGAACGAAAGATTACTGTGCATATCGAAATGACTATGATAGCAAAAGCCATAAACCCAATGACGATCCATTGTCCCTTATTACGGCCTGCCCTGTCAGTAGTACGGCTCATGTTTCTCCTCTCTCTCGCAGAAATCCGATTGCAGACTCCGCCCAATATAGATAACCATACCATAATAACGTGGCTTTTTCCATAAGACCACAAAAAAGTCCTCTTGTTTTGACAAAAATGCACTAAAAAATGCTACCTGCCATAGTTATCCGCTCAATAGTCACCCGAGACTCCCGTTTTGTAAACGAGTTTCACATTTTGAAAGCGACCTTCAAATTTTGTACCCGACTTTCCACTTTTGTAATGACTTTCCCGTTTTTTTCCTTGCTTTTATGATATAATCACCTTATGGCAGAGTATTTTTTTGCACAAAAACTGGACGTCAGTTTTGGCTTACAAATTTTGTAAGCCAAAATTCACGTCTTTTGCTGTTCTTATTTCAGCCGGCAGTCTGTGCTTTATTCTGTCTTCAGGTTACTTTTTGAGAAGTCTTGCGGTGAGGTTGATGTCTTTGGCTGCAACCTCTTGGCATCTAAGCCTCTCCGCCAGGTCTTCTCCATAATAAAAGCAGAACGCTTCATACGGACTTTTTCCGTTCAGTTTCTTTCTCCGGTAGGAATTGATATGGTTCATCATCAGCTCTACGTCTGCCTGCGTCAGTTCATCAAAGCTTCTTCCTTTCGGCAGGATCCTGCGTATAAACTCATGTCCCACCTCGATCTCTGCTTTCTGATACGGCGCACTTGGATTGCAGTAATAGATCCTCGTCCTTTGAAATCCTTTTCCATCCGGTCCGTTCTCTATACACCTGGGATTGGAAAACTCACTTCCGTTATCCGTCAGGATGACCGGAAACAGCTTCCTAAAATCCTGCCCTCCCAGCCGGTGGTACAGTTCATCATAAATATCTATCACTGACTTTGAGGTGTTCGCTTCCCGCAGGAACCCCAACATCAGTGACACATTTACAAAATATATCGTCAGCAGGACTTTCCCTCCCTTGCTGCCGATCACGGAATCCATCTGCACCACTGCTGTGTCCGGATGCTGTTCCATATATACTTCGTAATCATGATAATTCCTTCCCACACGGCATCCACGGTCTACTTTCAGCTCCGGTTTTTTATATCTCGGACGGTACTTTACCTTTCTTGGCAGGTCTATGTTCCTGATATCAAACAGGCATCCATCCACGTAGTTGTAGAGGGTCTTTTCACTGCACATCAGTTCATCCTTATGTGTCAGGTAGATCTGATGGATGGACTGTCCCTGCTTTACCAGCGGCACCAGGATTGCATTAAGCCTGGCAAGCTCCCCTTCTGTTGCAAGGATCCCGCTCCGGGACTCTGATATCTTTTCCGTCGCCTGTCTCTGGGCTTCCAACGCATCGTACACGGTTTTGGTCAGCGTGCACTTTTTCACTTCACTGCATCCGTTGCATACATATGGCGGTTTAAAACGGTGGGTACATATTTCCTCTTCAAAGTGCTCACAGTAACGGTTGCATATGAGTTCACACTGTTTGCAGACAGCTACCAACGGATGCCTGCAATCATTTGTTCCACACACTTTTTTTCTCCTGCACGCCTTTCTGTATTTGCAGGTATTGTGCGGATAACCTCCATAACCGGTATCCTGTTCGATGGAATAGTTCCGGATCTCCTTTGTAATGGTAGTCCTGTCTCTTCCAAGTTTCTCTCCCAGCTCTGTAAAAGTCATGTGCTCCTTTAGTCCGCTTTCTATGTCCAGCCGGTCCTCATAGTTTAAGAACTTTGCCATACGGTCTCCTTTCCCCGCCGGCTGCTGAAGCTGCATGAAAAAGCAGGAAGAACCTTTCTGCTCCTCCTGCATTTGTATCGTCACTTTCACTGCTGTAATTTATTCTGTTTGTAATCAACTTTCCCCCTCACACGGGAATTTCAAAAAACTATTGAGGCCATAGTTATCCCCATTTCCACGCATGCAAATATTGATGATTTGTCCACAAAAAATACGGAAAGGAAACTATCCCTTCCGTATTCTTACAATGTGCCTTACGCTGCGTGGCACACTTTACAGTCTTCCGTATAATTTTGCCATCTTATAAATCTTTTTCGCAAGCTTAGGATCCAAAGCTTCTTTATCCATGCGCCATTTCCAGTTGCAGCCCAGTGTGGACGGTATATTGATCCTGGCACTGCTGTCCAGTTCCAGATAATCCTGCATGGGGATAACCGCTGTATCCGCGCAGCTGGACAATGCCGCCCGGACGATCTCAAAGCAGAGCTTTTTATCATTCTTATGTCCCAGATACTTCTTCGCGAACTTCTTATCCTTCTCCGGCATGTTCTGTATAAATCCTACCGTAGTATCGTTGTCATGGGTTCCTGTATAGACCACACAGTTTTTATCATAGTTGTGAGGCAGATATTCACTGTCATTTCCCGCATCAAAAGCAAACTGCAGGATCTTCATTCCCGGGTAACCTGTCTTCTTCACCAGACGGATCACGCTGGGGGTCAGGAATCCGAGATCTTCCGCGATGACCTTCTTTTTGCCCAGTTTCTTCTTCATCACAGCAAACAATTCATAGCCCGGTCCCTTCTCCCAGTGACCGTTCTGTGCCGTAGGATCTCCGTAAGGCACGAACCAGTACTCGTCGAATCCCCGGAAATGGTCGATACGGAGCACATCGTATAACTGATAGCAATATGCAATACGCTGCATCCACCATTCATAACCGGTCTTCTTATGATATTTCCAATCATAGAGCGGATTGCCCCACAACTGTCCGGTCTCCGAGAAGCAGTCCGGCGGGCAGCCTGCCACACCGATGGGACGACCTTCCCTGTCTAACTGGAACAGCTTCGGATTCGCCCAGGTATCGGCACTGTCAAAAGCTACATAGATAGGAATATCTCCTACGATCTCTATGCCCTTTTTATTCGCATAAGTCTTCAGTTCTTTCCACTGTTTTGCAAACAGGTACTGTTGGAAGCAGTAAAATGCGATCTCATCCGAGAGCTTTTTGCGGTACTTGCGAAGCGCTGCCGCTTTTCTGAGACGGATATCCTCGTCCCATTCCATAAAGCAGACGCCGCCGAATGCATTTTTTACTGCCATATACAGGGCATAATCATCCAGCCAATAGGCATTGTCCGTGATGAACTTCTGATATTCCGGTGCATCCATAAGTCCCTGTTTTTTCGCATTCTCAAATGCGATCTTCAGGACTTTGAACCGGGACAGATAGATTTTCTCATAGTCCACGTAATGTTCATTGTCTCCGAAGTCATAACCGTCACAGATCTCCTTCGTCAAAAGCCCTTCTTCGATCAGAATCTCCAGATCGATATAGTAAGGGTTCCCCGCAAAAGTGGAAAACGACTGATAAGGAGAGTCTCCGTATCCGGTAGGTCCGAGCGGCAGGATCTGCCACAACCTGTTGCCGGACTTCTCCAGAAAATCCACAAAACGATAGCTTTCCCTGCCAAAGGTTCCGATCCCATATGCGGAAGGGATACTGGATACCGGCAGTAAAATTCCCTGTTTTCTTACGTTTTCTTTCATTGCTTTTGTATTCCTTTGATTTGATTAAAAAAAAAACTATCCAGTACTTTGCCGTCGCTCTGAATAGTTACTAAAAAATGGAAGCAAGGGGGCTCGAACCCCTGACCTTTCGCGTGTGAGGCGAACGCTCATCCCGGCTGAGCTATGCTTCCGGGTACTGCAGCAATCTTCTGCCATCCTTATTATAGCACCGGCATTCGGAATTGCAAGTACTAACAAATGCGGTTAGTGGGATTTGAACCCACACGGGTAACCACTGGCACCTAAAACCAGCGCGTCTGCCAATTCCGCCATAACCGCTTACGTGTCCTCAAAAGAACACGCCTAATTATACTCTGCCACCCTTAAACTTGTCAAGCATCCTGCACGACTGGCTCTCCAATATGACAGATGACTTTACGGTAGATTCTTACCAAGAAATACGATGTTAACAGCACACTGGCTAACTCCGCAATGGGAAATGCCCACCAGATCAACGTCACTTCGCCACTCAGGGACAACAGTTTTGCCACCGGGAGCAGCACACACATCTGTCTGGCCACAGATACGATCATACTGTAGACACCGTTCCCCAATGCCTGGAATACACTTCCCGCCACAATACAGAACCCGGCGAACACAAAGCTCAGCGAAATGGTCTCCAGGGCAGGCGCTCCGATAGCGATCAGACTCTCCTCCGCATCAAACATGCGCATAAGCTGTGCCGGGAAAATATGCATCGCAAGTAATCCCACGAACATAATACCCACGCCATATGCCACACTGTGCTTGATCGTCTTAATTACACGGTCTTTATGACCGGCACCGTAATTATAGGCAATGATAGGCACCATTCCGTTATTCAGGCCAAATACCGGCATAAATACAAAACTCTGAAGTTTAAAATAAATACCAAATACCGTCTGCGCGGAACCGAATGCCGCCAGGATGAGATTCATACCGTAAGTCATCAGAGAACCGATGGCCTGTACAACTATGGAAGGCGCTCCCACCTTATAGATCTGTACAATCAGATATCCGTTCGGTCGAAATCCTTTCATGGAAATATTCAGTTCCCGATTACATTTCAGATTAAATACCAGAGCAAGAATTGCAGCTATGATCTGCCCGATAACGGTAGCCACCGCCGCACCGGCGATTCCCATCCGGGGCATTCCGAAATAGCCGAAGATCAGGATCGGATCCAGAATAATATTAATTACCGCCCCGGTTCCCTGCGTGATCATGGTATAGAAAGTCTTACCGGTAGCCTGTAACAATCTCTCAAAGGTCGTCTGGAGAAAAATACCCATTCCCGCCACACAACAGATCGTCAGATACGTCACTCCGTACTCTCGTACTTCTAAGACTTCCGTCTGGCTGGCAAAAAAGGGGCGGCTCACCAGCAGACCGATCACCGCAAAAGCCACGTAGCTTGCAATTGCAAGAAAAATACCGTTTTTGGCAATGATATCAGCTTTCTCAAAATCCTTCTCTCCAAGAGTCTTGGACAGAAACGCATTGATACCCACTGCCGTTCCCACTGCTACGGCGATCATCAGGCTCTGGATCGGGAATGCCAGGGATACCGCACGAAGTGCGTATTCATTGATCCTGGAGACGAAGATGCTGTCCACGATATTGTACAGTGCCTGCACCAGCATGGAGATCATCATAGGCAGGGACATAGAGATCAGTAATTTGTCAATGGGCATGACACCCATTTTGTTTTCTTTGGTCTGCATAAAAGTGCTCCTTTCGCATAAAAAAAAGCCCCAAGCGGGGTTTTTGAGAATGGGAAAAATGATGTATGTTGTCAGGATATCGTAACATCAAGTGAGGCATGGGGGATTCGAACCCCCGACAACTTGATTAAAAGTCAAGTGCTCTACCGACTGAGCTAATACCCCATAATAAAAACAGGGCTAGCTGGATTCGAACCAGCGAATGCAGCAGTCAAAGTGCTGTGCCTTACCGCTTGGCGATAGCCCTATAAATATGACACCAAGCGTGCCATTACGACACTTCACTAATGAAAAAGGGTGGATAAAGGGATTCGAACCCTTGGCCTCCAGAGCCACAATCTGGCGCGCTAACCAACTGCGCTATACCCACCATGCGAGACAGTGACGGTCAATTAAGTCCTTCCTTATCTCAAATGTGCTCGAAGGGATTCGAACCCCCGACCCACGGCTTAGAAGGCCGTTGCTCTATCCAGCTGAGCTACGAACACATATCTGTCAGTCATCTGTATTAGCAAACCGACGAAGCATATTGTAACTTATCCGACATCATTTGTCAACAGTTTTGTACTAATTTTTTGAAAAATAAACACAAAACTCAAGTTACGCATCGGGGTGACAGGATTCGAACCTGCGACCCCCTGGTCCCAAACCAGGTGCTCTAGCCAAGCTGAGCCACACCCCGAGGCTGCGTCACACCGGAACCTCCGACAACGCAGGTGTAATTATAACCTAGTTTTTTTCTATCTGTCAAGAGAAAAGTTGCAGAACTCCTACGTCTGTACTACGTGTTTTACACCGGAACCATTATCGCAGATATGCAATGGTAAAATGTACTTTTTCTTCTCTATCGATCTCCATAATGGCATAAGACGGCTGACGTCCTTCCTGTCTTGGATAAGACAGGCTTCCGGGATTCACCGCAATGATATCGTCATCGATATCGATCACCGGGCGGTGTGTATGTCCATACAATACAATATCCGCACCACGATCAATGGCTTCTTTTTTGATCGTCTCATTCCCCATGGAGACATAATAATTATGTCCATGAGTCACCCATACCTTATAGGGTCCGATATCCAGGGTGATCTCTCTGGGCAGATCCGAAAAAAAATCGTTATTCCCCAGCACAATATATACCGGACATTTTGCAGCAGCAGACAGGGCATACTCACTCCCCTCCGCATCACCGCAGTGGATCACCATATCCGGATGATGCATTTCCAGCACTTTGAAATAATTCTCGTTCTTTTTATGGGTGTCACTTACGATCAATATTTTCATATTTCTTAAGTTCCTCTTTCATCAGCTGCAGCGCTTTTCCTCTGTGACTGACCTGGTTCTTCTCTTCTTCTGTAAGTTCCGCGGTTGTCTTTCCGAACTCCGGTACATAGAAAATGGGGTCATATCCGAATCCGTTCTTCCCTTTTTCATCATATCCGATCCTGCCCTCAATCGTAGCGCGGGTCGTCAGTTCTCTTCCGTCCGGTAAAACAGCGGCAATGGCACACACGAATCTGGCTGTCCGTTGTTCCTCCGGCACCCCTTCCAGTCTCTGGATCAGATTTGCGTTTTTCACAGAATAAGGAGTATCCTCTCCCAGATATCTTGCAGAGTATATCCCCGGTTCCTTATTCAGATAGTCAATCTCCAGTCCGGAGTCATCCGCCATGACGATGTCATTCGTAAACGCCGCCACCGCTCTGGCCTTGATCAAAGCATTTTCCTCGTAGGTTTTTCCGTTCTCGTCAATATCTGCCGTAATCCCCGCATCTTTCATGGATACCACCTCCATTCCGGTGTCCTCCATGATCATTCGGATCTCTTTGATCTTACCGGCATTGCCGGTTGCAAATACGATTCTTCCCTGCATATTCCACTCCTCACCGCATATGATCCATCATTGCGTATTAGTATAAACCTCGTTAATAGCTTCCGCAATACCTTGTGCAAGCTTTTTTTGATAGTCTTCCTGTATCAGCAGTTGTCTCTCAGCAGCGTTCGTCACATACCCCAGAGAGATTCTGGCTGACGGGATTGCGATCTCCCACAGGACATCTTCCTCTGTTGCCGGGAAAAGTCCCACTGCCCGATTGCTGGCCGCCACCGTAACCTGCCTTGTAACGCAATCGGCCCACTGAAGGTTGCCGAACTCCGGAATATAATATTCATCATTATATTCTCCGCTGATCCCATAGACCGACGTATTCTCCGGATCTGACGACAATCCGATCTCCAGATACAGATCTGCTCCAACCCAGTCGGCGAACTGCCTTCTTGCCTCTTTCGTAACATCGATATCCTCTGTACGGGTAAGATATACCTTCACCTGCCGGTCTTCCATCAGCTGGGCTGTCTGTCTGGCAACACTGAGTGCCACTTCTTTTTCCTGACAGCCGGAAGCCGTCACACCGGGATCTCTGCCGCCTCCCACAGGATCCAATACCACGATCCTGTCATAGAGTTCCTTGGGGCTGACATAATCGACCCATAAACTTCCTTCTTCCAGAGTGCTGTGATATTCCAGCACTTCCCGCATCGAAAGTCTCAGCAGCACACCTTCGTTCTGTGCCTCGCAGATTCCTTTTTCCACAGGATTCAGATCTCCTGTGATCCTCCGTTCCTTATAGAATGCTTTTCTTCCGTTTTCTATGTAGATCCAGAGTTCCTTCTCCATGTAATGGTTCTCCACCACTACATTCTCCGCTTTCGTCCCCGCTTCCAGTGGTATACAGATCTGCCTGTCGGCTTTTTGATCCGTCTGCATGGGCAGTTGCATCTCTCCGGTCTGTTCCGTCCGGTATTCCGGGATCAGTTCTCCCTGCTCCTGGCTTCGTGCGGAAATCACCACCGTCTTGTGCGCCGCTGTCCATAGCATTGCTACCATGGAAAATGTTCCCAACAGGAGCCAGAGGACCAATGTCACCTTCCTATTTTGTTTTTGGTCTCTGATTTGCAATCGTTTCTTCATGAAAGGTTATATTTCTCTTCTCTTCGGCGGCTTCGGTCCCAAAAACTGGTAATAATAGGTTTTCATCATTCCGTTATATATCTTCCTGTTCTTGTCTGCTTTCCGTCCGATATCTTTCTCTGCCTGCTCGTAAGCAGTGATCAGATACATGCTCCAGGAGTCCAGTTCACGAAAACGTTCCCCTATGGTACGGTAAAGTGCCGGCATCTGGCTCTTATCCTGCAATCGTTCTCCGTAGGGCGGATTAGTTATAATGAATCCATACTTTTTCGGATGATGGAGATCTTCCACGCCTCTTCTCTGAAAATGGATCAGCTTATCCACACCGGCCATACGCGCATTTTCCCGGGCTATTTTTACCATATCCTCATCAATATCATATCCCTGGATATCCGTCTCCACTGACAGGTCTACCATCTCTTCCGCTTCATCGCAGGTATCATACCATATTTTCTTTCCTACAATATGTGGCCATTCTTCTGCCGTAAAGCTCCGGTTCCTGCCGGGGGCCATATTGGCCGCCATCATGGCTGCTTCTATCGGAAACGTACCGCTTCCGCAAAAAGGATCCACCAGGATCCTTCCTCCGTTCCAGGGAGTCAGCATGATCAGCGATGCTGCCAGGTTCTCCGCAATGGGCGCTTTTGCCGTCAGCTTCCGGTATCCTCTCTTATGCAGGGATTCTCCGGTACTGTCCAGTCCCACCGTCACTTCGTCTTTCATAAGGAACACTCTGACCGGAAAGCTTGCACCATCCTCCGGGAACCAGGAGATTTCATATTGTGATTTCAACCGGTCCACCATGGCTTTTTTCATAATAGACTGGATATCCGAAGGACTGAATAATTTGGACTTTACGCTGGCCGCTTTCGCTACCCAGAACTTACCGTCCTTAGGAATGTAATCTTCCCAGGGCAGACTTTTCGTTCCCTGAAACAGTTCCTCAAATGTCTCTGCGTGAAAGCTTCCGATCTTGATCAGAATTCTCTCCGCTGTGCGCAGAAAAATATTAGCTCTGCATAAAGCTTCTTCATCACCGAAAAAAGTCACACGGCCATCTGCCACATCCGTAATATCATATCCGAGATCTGTAATCTCTCTCTTAAGCACCGATTCCATGCCGAAATGGCAGGGGGCGATCAATTCAAAACGTCTCATTCGTTCCTCCGTATCTCAATCAAACATAGGAACATTATATATGCATTCCAAAAATATGTAAATAGGGGCGTTCCTGCGAACGCCCCTGACTTCTTATGCACAAAAACTAGCAGTTCTTATTCTGCTCCTTATTCTCGCTCTGATCCCTATTCTGGTTCTTACTCTGATTCTTGTTCTGATTCTTACTGCTCTGCTTATTCTGAGAGTTCTGGTTCTCGTCATAAGAGTTACTATACTTGTTCTCGTTGTTCTGATCGTAATTATTAGACATATCTGTGACCTCCTAACAGGATTTTTAGTTACAGGAGTAGTATGTCTATTTTTCACAAAAATATGCTTTTTAATTTATGGTACTTTAGAACCAATTTTTATCTTGCATTTTTGTGACATTAGTACTATAATCATAAATGTGAATAGAAGAACCCTTCATGATTCTATTTGCACCCTTATGTATTTTTTATTTATACTCCCCTCAAAAGAGCCATCAGCTTCCCCCTGATGGCTCTTTACGTGGTAATTAACTCTATTCAGAGCCCATTCGCAAAATCGCCTCTTCGAGGCTTTCCTTTTGCTCATAGAGGCTAAATCGCCAAATAAATATAACCGACGGTTCTTACGAATGCAAGCATTCGACATCCCTTCGGTTATATTTAACGGCTCTGAATAGTTACTAGTTCAGCCAGTCTCGAAACAGTTTTACCAAAAACAGTACTACCAGAATCGGGATCAATACCGGTGCCAGGAAGGATAGTACTGAAAATACCGCGCTGATCACCAATACCACCACAAGGATCCCCAGAATAATCCAGACCCAGACCGGCAGCTTCGCTAATACATCTGCCATTTTACTCCGATGGGTGCCATATTCGCCATTGCCGTCTCCGTTATAACTGTGATGTACCGTCGATCCTGCCGCTTCTCTGTATTCTCCGTTTCCATAGACGGTATTACGATAGCCGGACCGATTATCACCACCATTGGTCTGAATGATCGTACGCGCAATCAGTCTCGGATCTCCCAGGCTCTCCAGTACTTCCTCTTCCGTACGGCCCTTCCGGATCTCCGTATTAATATAGTCTTCGTAATAATTGACATTATCCATAACCAAGCCAGGGGACACACGTCCGTTCAGTGCCATCCGCAGCCGGTCTATAAAATCCTGTTTGTTCATACTAATACAGCTTCCTCCATTTACCTCATTATTTTAGCATGACATAAGTACTACGTAAATATACGGAGTGGGAAGTATTTCTAAAACTTTTCTAAAATGAAATACAAAAAACCCCGGAGACATCATCTCCGGGGCCTTAGATGTACGTGACAGGATTCGAACCCACGACCTACTGGTCCGTAGCCAGTCGCTCTATCCAGCTGAGCTACACGTACATTCACAGGTTTTCACCTGCAACAGTATGTATTTTAACTGCTGCAGGCGAAAATGTCAATAGAATTTTTTAATTTTTTCAAACAATTTTATTTTCAGCAGATTTTTCCGATGCAGGTACGACTTTCGCATCATACTTTTCCAGAATAGCCTGCTTGAACTCTTCGTAATTATCCTCATCATCGTAGCAGGCGTATTCAATCTCCAGCGGTTCCTCCGTCTTCATCAGGAGCATTCCCAAAAGAGACTTCGCATCCATTGCGGTCTTCTGAATACGGATATCGATCGCATCATCGAATTCATTGCAGGTATCCACAAAATGTCTGATTTCATCCTCCGAATGGAAGGTAATATATAGTTTTTCTCTCATCCTTCGTTCTCCCATCTGTCCGCTTGCGGACCCCCCATACCTTTGTATATTATGCCGTCAAACGCATAAGCCTATCCCCACGCGCCGGTCAAACGTGGAGATGCGCGTCTTTAGCGTGCTGCCAGTGCCTGTGCGATATCCTCACGCATATCCAGCACGGCCGCGCGGGAAGCATCTGCATAATTCTGCTCACCGAACTGTGCATACTTCTCCTGCTGGTATGCAGCAATGATGCCACGGGAGGAGTTGATGATGGCACCCAGTCCGTCTTCATTGAAGAAGTGTACCAGGTCTGCACCCTTACCGCCCTGTGCGCCGTAACCGGGCACCAGGATAAATGCCTTGGGCATTACCTTACGAAGTACCTTTCCCTGCTCAGGATAGGTTGCACCTACCACAGCACCTACATAGCTGTAGGAATCCCCCATGCAATCAGCTCCCCAGGCTGCGACCTTTTCTCCTACCAGCTCATACAGCGGTCTGCCATTAATTAACTGATCCTGAAATTCGCCGCTACTGGGATTGGAAGTCTTCACCAGTACAAAAATGCCCTTTTTCTCTTCCTTACAGATCTTCACAAAAGGGTTCACACCGTCGGATCCCAGATAAGGGTTCACGGTCACAAAATCCTCATCAAAACCGTAATAGCTCCTGCTACCTACCTGTACTTTTCCCAGATGTCCTACTGCATATGCTTCAGAAGTGGATCCGATATCACCACGTTTGATATCGCCGATGACGATCAGACCTTTTTCTTTACAATAATCCACGGTCTTTTTAAATGCCACCATACCGGGAATGCCGAACTGCTCATACATTGCTACCTGAGGCTTCACAGCGGGTACCAGATCATAAATTGCATCCACAATACCCTTGTTATACTGCCAGATTGCTTCTGCGGCACCTTCCAGGGTCTCACCATACTCAGCGAAAGCCGCCTTTTTAATATATTCCGGCACAAATTTCATCATAGGATCCAGTCCTACCACGATCGGTGCGTTGGTTTCTTTGATTCGAGTGATCAGTTTGTTGATCATATTTCCTCCGTTCTGCAATCATTTTCATTGCATTTTATTTTCTCAATTGTGTAATTTTCCCTCTGCGGTGTATCTGTAATAACCGCAGAAAAGGCACCGCCTTCGGGCGATGCCTCCTGACCTGTATCTATTCTACCCCAACTAATGTCAGTTGGTCAACGTACTTCTTGATATTTGAAGCATTTACATATTTTTTATGGCTGTCGCCGTTTACTACCACCAGTGTCGGTGCCTGCATTACGCCGTAACGTCTTGCCAGCTCCATGTTCTCCTCCGCATCGATGGTCACGTAGGGCACATTTTTCAGATATTCCTTCACCAGCTTGCAGTTCGGGCAGGTCTTGGTCGTGAACAGATACTTGATATCCTGCGGCTGCTCCACCTTCACTTCCACGTCCTCCGCAAAATTGGACAGCGTTACCACACTTCTGGTGGGACGCTTTAAGGAAGAATGGTCAATGTCATACTCCGTTCTGTTGGCATATTCCTGTAACTTACCATCATTCCAGTTCTGCACCGGACGATAGTAACCGGTGATTCGGCTGTACACCTCGGTCTTCGCCCCACAATGAGGACATACCTTCACCTCTCCAGCCAGATAACCGTGTTCCTTACAGATGGAATAGGTCGGCGACAGCGTATAATATGGCAGCTTGTAATTGGAAGCGATCGTCCGCACCAGGGAAGCCGCTGCTTTCCAGTCGGGAAGCTTCTCTCCCAGGAACGCATGGAACACCGTGCCTGAAGTATACAGGGTCTGCAATTCATCCTGAATATCCAGTGCATCGAAAATATCCACAGTATAGTCCACCGGCAGATGGGAAGAGTTCGTATAGTAAGGAGTATCTCCGGGCTTTCCTGCCGTCTTGATACCGGGCCAGCGCTTTCTGTCGTGCTTTGCCAGACGGTAAGTGGTACTCTCCGCAGGAGTCGCTTCCAGATTGTAGAGGTCTCCGTACTGCTCCTGATAATCCGACAGGCGCTCTCTCATATGATTCAGTACTTCCTTGGTAAACTCCTGAGTTCTCGGATCGCTCATATCCGCTCTCAGCCAGTTGGCATTTAAGCCCACCTCGTTCATGCCGATCAGACCAATGGTGGAAAAATGATTCTCAAAGGTGCCCAGATACCGCTTAGTATAAGGATACAGTCCCTCATTTAACAGCTTTGTAATGACACCGCGCTTGATCTTCAGGGATCTCGCAGCAATATCCATCATATGATTCAGTCTTGCGTAGAATTCGTCCTTATTGGCAGACAGATATGCGATTCTGGGCATATTGATGGTGACAACACCCACGCTTCCGGTGCTCTCGCCGGAACCGAAGAAGCCTCCGGTCTTCTTACGCAGTTCCCGCAGATCCAGACGCAGTCTGCAGCACATACTGCGGACATCGCTGGGCTGCATGTCGGAATTGATATAATTGGAAAAATACGGTGTACCGTATTTTGCGGTCATCTCGAATAACAGTCTGTTGTTCTCGGTGTCGGACCAGTCAAAATCCTTCGTGATGGAATACGTCGGAATCGGATACTGGAAACCGCGGCCGTTGGAGTCGCCCTCGATCATGGTCTCGATGAATGCCTTGTTGACCATATCCATTTCCTTTTTACAATCCTTGTATTTGAAATCCATCTCCACGCCGCCTACCAGTGCCGGCAGTTCTGCCAGGTCATCGGGTACCGTCCAGTCCAGTGTAATATTGGAAAAAGGAGCCTGGGTACCCCAGCGGCTGGGCGTATTCACACCGTAGATAAATGCTTCGATGCATTTTTTCACTTCAGGATAGCTTAAATGATCTACTTTCACAAAGGGGGCAAGGTAGGTATCAAAGGAGGAAAATGCCTGTGCTCCCGCCCATTCGTTCTGCATGATCCCCAAAAAGTTCACCATCTGATTACACAGTACGGATAAGTGTCTCGCCGGAGCGGAAGTGATCTTGCCGGTGATGCCGCCCAGTCCTTCCTTGATCAGCTGCTTTAAGGACCATCCCGCGCAGTAACCGGTCAGCATGGACAGATCATGGATATGGATATCCGCATTGCGGTGTGCCTCGGCGATCTCTTCGTCGTAGATTTCGGACAGCCAGTAGTTCGCCGTTACCGCACCGGAATTGCTTAAGATCAGACCACCTACGGAATAAGTCACCGTGGAGTTCTCCTTCACTCGCCAGTCCTCGACTTTGACATAGCTGTTGACCACATCCTTGTAGTCCAGGATCGTGGATTTCATGGTACGCATCTTCTCGCGCTGCTTGCGATACAGAATATACGCCTTCGCCACTTCCTCATAGCCGGCCTGTCCCAGTACACGCTCCACACTGTCCTGGATATCTTCTACATGGATCTCATCATTTTCCACCTTTTTCTGGAAATCTGCGGTCACACGTAACGCAAGAAGATCAATAATGTCATTATTATAGCTCATCTGCGTCGCAGTAAAAGCCTTCATAATGGCATCATTGATCTTCGTCAGTGTAAAGTCTGCTTTGGAACCATCTCGTTTGATCACCTGAAACATCTTATGTACCCCCTTAATCTCATGTCCCCATGGCTTGTGCCCATAAAACCTATCACGGTCTATTCTACAACACTTTGTAGGGGAAGTCAATCTCAGGATACAAGATATTGTGTATACATCAGTTCACCCGTCGATTTGTGCGGAGACGGCTTTACGCCCTCTTCCACACCTTCCGGTACAGCACATACGCCACCATCGCAGTCACGCTCTCCGTGCAGACAAACGCCCACCATACACCGGTGACACCGATGAGGCGGCTTAAGACAAATGCCGCAGGAATGATCACCGCCACATACCGCATCACAGAGATTACCAGGGAAGCCATACCCTGTCCCAGTGCCTCCAGGGCTCCGGAGCTGGTCACCGACACAGCGGACAGAATAAAGCCCAGGCTGATGATATGCAGTGCCATGATACCGATGGTGATGGTCTCCGGATTCTCAGTAAACAGTCCGATCAGCCCTCCGGGGATCAGCCAACACAGTGCCGTACCGGCAACCATGATCCCGGCCGTCAGTTCCAATGTCAGACGGTAGATCTGCTCCACACGCTTTCTCTCTCCGGCACCATAATTGTAGCCGATCAAGGGTCTTATGCCCTGAATGATGCCATTTGAGGGCAGATAGATAAATGTCTGTAGCTTGTAATAAACTCCCAGCACCAGTACATAGGCTCCGGAATAAACTGCCAGAATACCGTTCAAAGCGGAGATCAGCAGAGAAGGCAGTGCCATATTCAGGGTCGCCGGGATGCCGATACCATAAGTCTTGCCGCAGATCTCCCCTTCCGGGCGCAGATATTTTTTATGAAGCTTCACCGGCAAAGGATCCGCCACATAATAGATGAGATATACCAGTAATGTGATCACCTGTCCGATGCCGGTGGCAAGCGCCGCTCCGGCGATCTCCATCCGTGGAAAAGGTCCGATGCCGAAGATCAACAGCGGATCCAGTACAATATTCGTTACAAATCCGGCGATCATGCTGACCATGGTAGCCCGCATCCGGCCTACCGCCTGGAATATTTTCTCCAGTGTGATGCCTCCGGTCACAATGGCAGAAAACAGGAACACGACATTGGAATATTCCATGCCCAGTGCCCGCACCGTATCACTCTTCGTAAATATTCCCAAAAATAAGTTCATTTCGCAGAGGAACAGGACCATGAGCAGCACACCGTGCAATACGCCCAGCACCATGCCCTGGGTTGCCGTCTTATCCGCTTTTTCCTGATTTTGTGCTCCCAGATAGAAGGAAATCATGGCATTAACACCCACGCCGAAGCCCACCGCCACAGCAGTCAGCAGGTTCTGTGCCGGATAGACCAGGGAAAGTGCTGTCATGGCATCCTCACTGAGTTTTGCCACGAAATAGCTGTCCACAATGTTATAGAGGGAATTGAATGCCATGGAAAGCATCATGGGAAGTGCCATGGACATCACAAGGGGAAATATTTTCTTTTCTTTCATATAAGTCTGGTTCATTTTCTGCTCCTTATACAACAAACGCCACACAACATTTCTGCTGTGTGGCGAAAATAAGATCAAAATCTTGAAAAATCCACTGCCCTTACGGGTTTTGTAATCGAGATTTACTTTGTTCCAGTGCGTATTATAGGGAAAAAATCTCTGTCTGTCAAGCCAACACGCCTAAAATTTCAGCAAACCCTTCACAGCAGCTTGCTCTTCGCATTGGCACTCTTGCTATCCGTATATTCCAGCATGGACAGTTTTCCATTTGTACAGTCGAGAATCGCAGTAGCACAGTTGCCCATATGCACCCGCCAGAAATCATCGACGGGAATATTCAGAACAGGATTCAGAATACTGCGGTTCACTCCTCCGTGAGCCACCACCAACACAGTCTCATATGTACCTTCTAATGGCAGCAATACCTGATCTACGAATTCGCCGCTTCTTTTATACAGTTGTGCAAAACTCTCCGCTCCCGCGGGGGGAATGTAGCTGCCCGGGTTGGTAAAAGGCTGGCTGGCAGCATCCTTGATGGTCCGGATATCCACGCCTTCCCAGGGTCCGAAATTCAATTCTCTGAGTCTTTCGTCTGTGGTAAGGTTGATCTTCCGGTCGCCTATGATGATCTCTGCCGTGCGCTTCGCCCGGATCAATGGTGAACAAAATGCAATTTCAAACGGAACCTCCTTTAACCGCTCCGCCGCATCGTGGGCCTGCTCCAATCCCTGGGCATTAAGCGCAATATCCGTCTGCCCCTGCAAAAGTCCTGCCTGATTCCAGTCCGTCTCACCGTGTCTTACCAAATAGATCTTCATGTATTTGTATCCTCATAACTTCCGATAGTATTTCTGTTACAAAATACTACTGTTTTCTCTGCTTTGTCAATCGTATCGTCTTAAGTGTCGAAAAAAGAAAGCCACGCAAAGCATTATACTTTGCATGGTTCTCATCTTACAGCTCATTCTTGTTTTTAATTGGTCTTGCCTTCGTCCATTTCGTCTTCGGTAGTAATGGCAAATGCAATGTTGGTCGCATGGTCTGCAACTCTCTCCAGACCGGATACAATATCAGAGAAGATCATACCGGCTTCGGGAGAACATTCTCCCTTGGTAAGACGCTCTACATGCTTCTTCTGCAGTTCACGTTCCTTTTCATCAACCTGATCCTCTAAAGTGATGATCTCCTGCATATGGGTCTCATCGCTCTTGGCAAACATTTCTACGGCATAACGGATGATCTTATTGACCATCTCCAGCATGTCTCCCAGTTCCTTTTGGGCTTCCTTGCTGATGGATACTCCTTCTTCCTTACGCTGTCTTGCGGCATCCGCTACATTCTCCGCATGGTCACCGATACGCTCGATATCATTCACCACATGGAACAGAGCACCCAGACTGTTCAGGTCTTCGATGGGAAGTGTCGTCTGGTTGATCTTCACCAGATAATCCGTAATGGCATGGTTCAGGAAGTTGATATTTTTCTCTACCTCGTAGACTTCCTCAATGTCTTCTTCATCCAATGTGATCAGGGCATTCATGGCACGGTTTAAGTTCTCCTCCGCCAGAGAAGCCATACGCTCCAGCTCCTTGACAACCTCTACCACTGCGGTAGCGGGGTTGAACACCACTTTGTCGCCGATGTATTTTAACTGATAGCTCTCTCTGTAACCAACCTTCTGATCTTCGCCGGGTACGATCAGGTAGGTCATCTTTACCAGCCAGCCGGTGAACGGGAACAGCATAATTACCTGTGCGATCTTGATCAGCGTATGCGCATTTGCCACGAACCGGCCGTTGTCCGCGGAGATAGACTTGATCAGTTCCACGATCTGATCGCCTGCCACGAACAGAGCAATGTAGATAATAACCGTACCAATGATATTGAACAGCAGATGGATCAGTGCAGCTCTCTTCGCATCCTTTTTACCGGTCATAGAAGCTAACATTGCGGTAGCACAGGCACCGATATTACATCCTAAGATAATGTAAAGTGTGATCGGTAACGGCAGCAGATCCTGATTGGCGAGCAACAGTACGATACTGACCGTTACGGATGAGCTCTGAATAATCGCAGTCAGGGCAAATCCCATCAAGGTGGCTAAGAACGGATTCTTCAGAGACATCAGCAGATTTACTACCTGCGGCTCATTTTTCATGTTGGCCATTGCCTGGGACATGGTGCTCAGTCCCACGAACAGAATACCGAAGCCTACGACCACCTCCGCTACTTTACGGACTTTTTCTTTCTTCGTAAACATCATCACGACCACACCGACTAACAGAATTAACGGTGCTATCTTGGACAAATTAAATGATACCAGCTGTGAAGTAATGGTGGTACCGATATTGGCACCGAGGATGACTCCCGCTGCCTGATACAGATTCATCAGACCGGAGTTAACAAAGCTGACGACCATAACCGTACATGCGGAGGAAGACTGGATGATACCGGTGAAAATAATACCTACGATCATCCCCATGAAACGGTTCGTGGTAAAAATCTCCAGAATACGACGAAGTCTGGCTCCTGCTACCTTCTCAATGGAATCACTCATCAGTTCCATTCCGAATAAAAACAGTCCCAGACCTCCAGCCATTGTCAATATTGTTCCAAAGCTCATTTTTAATCCCTCAATCTCTCTTGATTCTCTTACGAAAAACCAAAATAATTATTTTCAAATTTAATCTAACTATAAACAATCCAAAATATATTTTACGAGATAGAATAAAAACTTGCAATGGATATTTTACTTTTCTTTTACGTTTCTTTACATTTTTTTACTCAATTTACGCGTTTCGCCCATCCGCAATATCCAGGTCCAGCTGTTTCTTAAGCTCTTCCAAAGATCCGAATCTGCGTTCAGGGCGCCGGAAGCTTTTCAATGCCACTTCAATCTCCTGACCGTAAATATCCTGAGCGAAATCATATAGATAAGATTCCACTCCCATCATTTTTTCGGAAGAAACCGTCGGCTTGGTCCCTACATTGCTGATGGCTTTGTAGGCCCTCCCATTATAACGGACTACCGAATAATAGACACCGTTGGGCGGCAGGAGCTTACCTGTGGGCGGCAGGAGATTTACTGTGGGAAAGCCCAGGGTATGACCGATATGATTGCCATGTTCCACGCATCCCACGAGAGTATAGGGCATCCCCAGCATCTTTTCCGCTTCTTCCATCCGGCCCTCTTCCACCAGCTTACGGATGTAAGTAGAGCTGACCTCGATGCCATCCACTTCGATCTTCTCTATGGTCCGGACACAAAAACCTAACTGCGGAGCCATTTTCTCTAAAAGTTCTGCATTGCCTGCTCCATTTTTCCCAAAAGACAGATCTTCACCTGCTGCCACAAAACGGGTATTCATCTGCTTCGCCAGAATCTCTGTCACGAAACGCTCCGGTTCTGTGGCTGCAGTCTCTTTTGTCAACGGGAACTCGATCAGGATGTCGATCCCCAGATGTTCGAAGAGACGCCTTTTCTCTTCTCTTGTCGTCAGTTCTTTTCCATCCGACAGTCCGAACAGCACCGCCGGTGTGGGATCAAAAGTGAAAACACAGGCTGCCAGTCCGTTCTTTTTCTTATTCAGGATTTCCTCTAAAAGTCTTCTGTGCCCCAAATGCACACCGTCAAATTTGCCGATAGCTACCGCTGTATCTTTTTCCAGATAAAAGTCTGTTGTTCCTGCAATGATTTCCAAGTCTATTTCCTGCTTTCTGTGTTACTTGGGAAGATTTTCATGGGCTTGTACCATTCTTTTACCCCGTCATACGCATAAATGCCCACAAAGCTGTCATCCTCTCTGTAGACACGCACCCACTCTCCCGCAGGATAAGTAGTCTGCTCCATGGTCTGTCCCGGATAAAAAGCGTTCCCGTTATCGATCAATTTCCGCCATTTTTCCTCTACATGTACTGCATTAAAATCCGCAAAAATACGGTCCGTGGGAAGCAGTGCCTCCTCTAATCTGTCCGTATCCCGGAGTTCCTGCAGCTGTGCAAGTGTCAGGGCATCCGCAAGCCGGAATTCTCCGACCCTGGTGCGGACGAGACTCTGCATGGTGCCACCGCAGCCAAGTTTCCCGCCGATATCGGCGCAGAGACTGCGGATGTAAGTTCCCTTGGAGCATTCCACACGGAACTTCACCACCGGAAGTCTTATTTCCAGGATCTCGATCGCCGGCAGATCCACATGTCTTGCCTGCCGTTCCACTTCTTTACCTGCCCTGGCAAGCTCATAGAGTTTTTTTCCGTTGACCTTCAGTGCGGAATACATAGGCGGAATCTGATCATAACCGCCGACAAAGCTTCCGATCACTTCACGTACCTGTGCCTCATCCACCGCTACTTCCCGTTCTTCCAAAACGGTTCCCGTGGTATCCTGGGTATCTGTGATCTGACCCAGTAAAAGTTCTGCCACATATTCCTTGGTCCTGTCCGTCAGCATTTCGCATGCTCTGGTAGCACTCCCCAGACATACAGGGAGCACACCGGTAGCCTGTGGATCCAGTGTACCTGTGTGCCCTATCTTTTTCTGCCGGCAGATCCCGCGAAGCTTGGCTACCACATCATGAGAGGTAAAACCTGCTTCCTTATATACATTGATGATGCCGTCCATTAATCCTGTTCTCCCCGCAATTGCTTATCGATGTGCAGTGACAAATTATTGATACAGTCATGAAAAGTCCCCTTCATGGTGCAGCCTGCGGCACGTACGTGTCCGCCGCCTCCAAAGAAGGATGCCACCTTCGCCACATCAACCTTCTCATTGGAACGCATGCTGACCTTGTACTCCAGTACACCGGTCTCATACATGAAGATTGCACAGTCGATTCCTTTAATATTGCGCAGCTGGTTCACTATGCCGTCCAGATCTCCCGGTACTGCATTGTAGAAATCCATGGTCTTACGGTCCACCATGCTCACGATGCAGCGGCCGTCCATGAAGCGTATGCTCTCCATCAGGGCTCTGCCCATGATCTGTGTCTGCAGATACGTCTTCTGATAAAAGCTCTCCTCAATGATTTTAGAAAAATTAAATCCGAAAGAGATCAGAAATGCTGCTGCCTGCAATGTCTCCGGTGTCGTATTGGAATACTGGAATACGCCGGTATCGTGAATGATGCCGGTGTACAACGCTTCCGCAATATCTCTGTCAATGAGTTCGGCATCCATGATGTGATACAGCACCTCACAGGCACTGCCCACCTCGGGCCGGACGAGATTTACATCACCGCAGCCGGAATTGCTGATATGATGATCGATGTTGATCTTCTTTTTCGCATTCTGGAAATATTTCTCTGCGTCTCCCAGTCTGTCTGAGCTGCAATCCAGCGCAAAATATACATCAAAAGGATCCTGCTCCAGACATTCGGTCTGAATCTCATCGTATCCCTTCAGATAGGAAAACTCTTCGGAAGGCTTCTGTAAATATACGGTAACTTCTGCTTTGGGAAGGAGTTTACGCAGGTACATCTGTAAGGACAGACATACACCCACGCAGTCTCCGTCGGGACGAATATGTCCGCTGATGCCAATCTTTTTTGCGCCACGACATTCTTCACGCAAATCCATTATTCGTCACCTTCCTCTGTCTCTTCCGTATCTTCCACAACTTCATTATCCGGCTTCTGTGCCTCATCCGCTGCAATGACTTCATCGATCTTGTGGGACATGTTGACACCATACTCGATGGACTGGTCCATCACAAAAGTGATATCCGGAGTGTTGCGCAGATTGATGGTACGCGCCAGTTCTCTGCGGATAAAGCCCTCGGCGCTCTTTAAGCCCTGCAGGGTAGACTTTCTGACTTCCTCGTCTCCCAGCACACTGATCCATGCCTTACAGCTTTTTAAATCCGGTGCCACTTCCACAGCGACCACACTGGTCCAGGGACTGATCCGGGGGTCCTTAAGACCGCCCCGGATGATCTCTGCCAGAACGCGCTGTACTTCCCCGTTGACACGGGTATTTTTCACACTATTCTTTCTCATTCTTATTCCTTCTTACTTCAAACCTAAACCATGATATACCGGAAGTTTCGCTTCGCGAAACTTCGCGCTAAAGCTTTAGAATATCTAAGGCGTGGTATTTTCACGCCTTAGATATTCTCTTTAGCGTGGTACCTCCACCATGATGTAGGCTTCTACGATATCCAGCTCCTGCATCTTGTCAAAGCCTTCGAATACGAGACCACACTCATATCCTGCCTTAACTTCCTTCACATCATCCTTGAATCTCTTCAGGGAAGCCAGGTTGCCCTCGAAGATCTGCTCGCCCTCACGGGTGATACGAACTTTACAGCCTCTCTGGAAGACACCGTCTAAGACATAGGAACCGGCAATGTTACCGATCGCGGATGCCTTGAAGATCTGACGAACCTCTGCATGACCGATCACCTTCTCCTCATAGACAGGATCCAGCATACCCTTCATGGCAGCTTCGATATCTTCGATAGCCTGGTAGATGACCTTGTACAGACGTACATCCACGCCCTCTCTCTCTGCGGTTGCCTTGGCAGTCGCATCGGGACGGACGTTAAATCCGATGATGATCGCATTGGACGCACTTGCCAGAGATACGTCGGACTCATTGATGGCACCTACACCGCCGTGGATACATTTTACTACTACTTCTTCATTGGACAGCTTCATCAGGGACTGCTTTACTGCCTCTACGCTACCCTGTACATCAGCCTTGACGATCAGGTTCAGTTCCTTCAGATTACCCTCCTGGATCTGGCTGAACAGATCATCCAGGGACATTCTGCCCTTGGTCTCTTCCAGCATCTTTTCCTTATTCTGTGCCAGGTAGGTCTCTGCATAAGATTTTGCTGTCTTATCATTATCATGTGCCAGGAATACTTCACCGGCACTGGGAACATCAGACAGACCCAGGATCTCTACGGGAGTAGAAGGTCCTGCTTCCTTGACTCTGCGTCCCTTGTCATCGATCATGGCTCTTACCTTACCATGAGCCACACCAGCAGAGATAAAGTCTCCCACATGCAGGGTACCCTTCTGTACCAGTACGGTAGCCACAGGACCGCGTCCCTTATCCAGCTCTGCCTCGATGACCAGACCTCTTGCCTTTCTCTTGGGGTTCGCCTTCAGCTCCATGATGTCTGCGGTCAGCAGGATCATGTCAAGCAGCTGGTCAATACCCTCGCCGCTTTTTGCGGATACGGGTGCAAATACGGTGCTTCCGCCCCAATCCTCGGGGATCAGCTCATACTCTGCCAGCTCCTGCTTTACACGGTCAATGTTTGCAGAGGGCTTATCGATCTTGTTCACTGCTACGATGATCTCCACACCCGCTGCCTTTGCATGGTTGATCGCCTCTACGGTCTGGGGCATTACGCCGTCGTCCGCTGCTACTACCAGGATAGCGATATCGGTCGCATTGGCACCACGCATACGCATGGCGGTAAATGCTTCGTGTCCGGGAGTATCTAAGAAGGTGATCTTACGGCCTCCCACATTTACAGTATAAGCACCGATGTGCTGGGTGATACCACCTGCCTCACGATCGGTTACGTTGGTCTTACGGATAGCGTCTAACAGGGAAGTCTTACCATGGTCAACGTGACCCATAACACAGATTACGGGAGGTCTCTCCACCAGATCTGCCTCGTCCTCTTCGTCTTCCTTCAACAGTTCTTCGATGACATCTACCTTGACCTCTTTTTCACAGAGAATGTCATATTCCATGGCAATGTTCTCTGCATCTTCATAGGAGATCTCCTGGTTCACGGTTACAATCTTGCCTTCCAGGAACAGCTTCTTGATGATGGCTGCGGGCTGTAACTTCATCTTCTCAGCCAGTTCTTTGATGGTAATGGATTCCGGCAGCACGATCACCTTGATCTGCTCTTCCTGTACCTCTTCCTTTTTCTTTTCCGGCTTGATGAAACGTCCGGGCTTGTTCTTCAGTGCGTCCTCGTCCTCGTAGATATGGTCCTTCTTGGAACGCTTGTTGTCCTTCTCCTGGCTGAAACGTCTCTTTTCATCTTCGCGCTTCTTCTCAATATCTTTACCTGCAGGTTCCGGAGCGAAGCCCTTATTCTGTCTGTTATCTCCGAATCGATTACCCGATCCGCCATTGCCTCTTTGGTCGCGGCCGTTATTGCCGTAACCACGCTCACCGTTGCCGTTATTCCTGCGATCACCCTGGCCGCCTTCCATACCCGGACGACCTTGTCTGTTAAATCCGCCTCCCTGAGGTCTGCCATTGCCCATACCTCCTCTGTTTGCGTTTTGTCCGCCCTGTCGGCTGCCCTGACCGTAGCTGCCCTGACGATTATCACGATTGCCATCTCTGTTATCACGATTATAACCGCCCTGACCACGATCGTTCTGACCACGATTATCACGGTTCTGTCCGTAATTATTCTGACCGTAACCACCCTGACGGTTGTCGCGGTTATTGTTCTGCGGTCTCTCCGCAGGTCTGTCCGCAGGTCTTGCCTGTACAGCTGCGGTATTGGTATTCTGCGTTGCCTGCTCTTTTACGGGAGCCTGCGTGGCTGCAGTATTATTTACAGGCTTTTTCGCAGGCTGCTGTCCCTTATTGCCGGGTACCATTGCCACACTGGGTGTGGGTGAAGGCGGGGTCAGCGGCTTGATGGGACGTACGGGAGTCTGTGCCTGCACACGGTTATTGTAAGAATTGTTCTGATAGCCGTTGTTCTGATATCTGTTATTCTGTCCCTGGTTCGGACGCTGTCCGCCGGCATTTCTCTGTCCCTGTCCGTTCTGTCCGCCCTGACGCTGTCCGGGCATCTTGGAATTCTGTGGGTTACTTACGAAAATAATCTTTTTCTTCTTTTTCGTTTCCTCGGGAGATTTTGTTTCCTCCTGCGCCTTTTCCTCAACAGGCTTTGTATTTTCAGCCTTTGCCGGAGCTTCTTTTTCCACAGCGGGTGCTGCTGTAGCCTTCTTCTGTCCTAAACTGTTACGTACCAGCGCTGCTGCATCCTCTTCCAACGAGCTCTGTGCTGCCTTTGCCTCAATTCCTTTTTCCTGTAAAAAATTCAATATATCCTTACTCTGTAGTTCTAATTCTTTTGCGAGTTCATGTACTTTGATTTTCGCCATGCTTTCCTCCATTCTGCCTAACCGGGCAAATTCGCTTCCAATTGCTTGATGAGTGCATCTGCCAGTCCCGCATCACACACACCTACCGAAGATCTTAAGTTCCGGCCGATCGCCCAGCCGAGCTCTTCTTTTGTGCCATATTCGTATACCGGGACTTCATAATAGGAACATTTGTCGTGAAACAACTTTTTCGTATTGGCGGATGCATCTTCTGCAACGATCACCAACATGGCAGAACCTTTTTTCACAGCGTCCTCCGTCTGGAATTCACCGCTTACCAGGTTACGCCCCCTCATCGCAAGTCCCAAAAGGGAATAAATCTTATTCTGTTTCAAGCTGATCAAACTCCTTTTCCAGCATATCATAACTTTCCGGAGAAATACTCATCTTGAAAGAACGCTCTAAGCCTTTATTCTTCCGGGCCTTCTGCAGACATTCCTTCTGTCTGCATATATATGCACCGCGTCCGTTCTTTTTGCCCGTTGTATCTAAACAGATCTCTCCTTCCGGAGTCTTAAGAACACGCAGCATTTCTTTTTTGCCTTTCATTTCTCCGCAGCCTACGCACTGCCTCAGTGGAATCTTTTTTGCCATTGATTATTCCTGCTCTCCATCAAAATCGTCTTCGGTTTCATCCTCGTAATCATCCACATAATCCTCATAACGGAAGCCGGGAGCATCCTTGGCCTGTGTCTCGGATTTGATGTCGATCTTGTAACCGGTCAGCCTTGCTGCCAGTCTTGCGTTCTGACCTTCCTTACCGATTGCAAGAGACAGCTGATAATCGGGAACGACTACCTTTGCAGTCTTCTCATCGGGATCCGCAAATACTGCTACGATCTTGGCAGGAGAAAGTGCATTCTGGATCAGGTTACCGGGGTTCTCATCCCAGTTCACGATATCGATCTTCTCACCGCGCAGCTCTTCTACGATAGCATTGACACGGGCACCGTTCATACCTACGCAGGCACCGACCGCATCCACGTTCGGATTGTTGCTCCATACAGCGATCTTGGTACGGCTGCCGGCCTCTCTGGCAATGCTCTTGATCTCTACGGTACCATCCTTGATCTCGGTAACTTCAGACTCAAACAGTCTCTTTACCAGTTCCGGATGGGTACGGCTGACATTGATACGGGGTCCCTTCGGGGTATTCTTCACTTCTACGATGTAGACCTTGATACGCTCGGTGGGTTTGAAGACTTCACCCTTCACCTGCTCATTCTCGGTCAGCATAGCATCTGCCTTACCCAGGTTGATGCTGATGTTTTTGCCGACATAGCGCTGCACTACACCAGTTACTACATCCTTTTCCTTCTCATAATACTGATTGTAGATCACGCTTCTCTCTTCTTCACGGATCTTCTGTAAGATCACGTTCTTGGCATTCTGGGTAGCGATACGTCCGAATTCCTTGGACTTGATCTCTACATGGATCATGTCACCGACCTGTGCCTTTTTGGAGATCTCCTGTGCATCCTCCAGAGCAATCTGTAAGCAGTCATCCTCTACATCGTCCTTCGTGGGTACGACTTCCTTCTCAGCATATACCAGAAAATCGCAGGTCTCTCTATTGATCTCCACATGGACATTGTCAGCCTTTCCAAAATGGTTCTTGCAGGCTGTCATCAGGGAATTCTCGATGGCTTCAAACAAGGTCTCCTTGCTGATCTCCTTCTCCTTCTCCAGAATGTCCAGTGCCTCCATTAATTCCTTATTCATCATTTCCTCCATTCCGGCTTTCGCCTTTTCTTAGTGTATGGTTTCTTCTTATTATCAAAAGTCCAGTGCCAGGCGGATCAGTGCGATGTCTGCTCTGGCAAAAGTTCTCGGGGTTCCCTCTTCTGTGATCGTAACCGTATCTGCATCAAAGCTTTCCAGAATGCCGGAAAATTCCTTGCATTTGTCGATGGGTTTAAACAGTTTGATCTCCACCTCTTCGCCGATGCTCTTCTGTAAATGCTTATCCTTTTTCAGAGTTCTGCCCAGTCCCGGGCTGCTGACCTCCAGAATGTATGCATCCGGAATGAAATCCGCCTTGTCGAGAGCTTCGGATAATGCTCTGCTGACATTTTCACAATCCAGAATATTCACACCCTCCGGCTTGTCGATGTAGGCTCTCAGATAGTAGTCACTGCCTTCCTTCACATACTCCACATCGTAGATCTCCACCTGGTTTACTTCTGCGATGGGCGCAAGCAGTTCTTCGGTTCTGCTTTCGTAGTCCTCTCGTTTGGACATGTATGCCCTCCTTTACTGATATGAACTGTCGTCACAACAACAAGAAAGAGTGGCACGCGTCCACTCTTACTCTAGTAATCATCTTTAAACTATACACAGTATAGACCCTGTGTAAAAAAAAGTCAAGTCTTAATAATCGGTTTTGTTCCTTACACTGTTTCTCATTTTTCTTGTTTTTTGCCATTTTTCCCGACAACAAACCCAAAGACATTCCGCACTCCGGGGCCTGCGAAAAAGATCTGCCAGCACAGCGCCATAGGGAAGTTCTGGACGGTCTTCTGCAGCCATAAGGCGATGATCTGATTGCCGGGATGCATGAAGAGACAGGTGGCGATAAAGCTCATCACCGGGCACATCAGGCATACGATCATGGAAGAGATCGCAAGTGTGATAAAAATAGGCTTATCCTCCGGAGATACCATGCGGAATGCCAGCTTCCGGGACAGCTTTTCTACGACAAAGTACTCCAGAATACAGGCGATTGGCCACATAATGGGAATCTCGTGGAACGCTAACAGGAAGATCTCGTTGGTCATTCCTCCCTTGTCCAGTGCGATGTTGTAACAGACCATGGTGTACACCATAACAAACGCCATGATCAGGGTGAAAATAATGTTCTGTAATTTTGTTTTCGGCATAATTGGATGCCCTCCTTTTCTAAAAATGAGCGCAAAAAGACACATGTGTGTTGTTCGTTAATCAGTGAGCAGTGCGCACATGTGTCGTTTCCAATTCTTACCTAAAGTCTTTATGCTGTTTTACTATTTTTGCAACGGTGAGATTTTATCACATAGATTCCGGAAAAGTCAATATGAAATAATGCATTTTTTCTTCCACGGCTTCTTCCGGCAATCTCCGGGATCTTACGCCGTTTTCTTTGCCGTTCTATCTTAGATACAGATGGGAGGAAAAATTTTTTTATATGTCTCTGAATAGACGCAAACGGGACTGTCCTTTCGAACAGTCCCTGAAGAGAAAAAGAGAAACCAAAATAGTTTTGGATAAAAGCTGATTAATTCTGAACGTTGAATGCGCCCATGCCGGGATATACGGCTGCTGCACCCAGTTCTTCTTCGATACGGAGCAACTGGTTGTATTTTGCCACACGCTCGGTTCTGCTGGGAGCACCGGTCTTGATCTGACAGGTGTTCAGTGCCACTGCCAGGTCGGCAATGGTGGTATCCTCGGTCTCACCGGAACGGTGGGAGGAGATAGCGGTATAGCCTGCCTTGTGTGCCATCTTGATGGCTTCCAGAGTCTCGGATACGGATCCGATCTGGTTCAGTTTGATGAGGATGGAGTTACCACAGCCCAGGGAGATTCCCTTTGCCAGTCTCTCGGTATTGGTTACGAAGAGGTCATCACCGACCAACTGTACCTTATCACCCAGTTCTGCGGTCAGCTTTTTCCAGCCTTCCCAGTCTTCCTCATCCAGTGCATCTTCTATCGAAATGATGGGGTATTTCTCCACCAGTTTCTTCCAGTGTGCGATCAGTTCTTCAGAGGTAAATACGGTGCCTGCCTTAGGCAGCTTGTATTCGCCGACCTTGCCGGTCTTCCATTCGCTGGAAGCGGCATCCATAGCGATCTTGAAGTCCTTGCCGGGCTCGTAGCCTGCTTTCTTCACAGCCTCTAAGATTGTCTCGATAGCTTCTTCGTCAGACTTTAGTGCCGGTGCAAAACCACCCTCGTCACCTACGGAAGTAGCCAGTCCTCTGTCCTTTAAAATAGAAGCCAGTGCGTGGAATACTTCAGCGCACCATCTTAAGCATTCCTTGAAGGAAGGAGCGCCTACGGGCATGATCATGAATTCCTGTACATCCAGGCCGGAGGACAGTGCATGGCAGCCACCGTTGATGATGTTCATCATGGGAACCGGAAGTCTGTTACCGGAGATACCACCCAGGAAACGATACAGGGGAATATCCAGGGAAATCGCTGCGGCTCTTGCACTGGCAATGGATACTGCCAGGATCGCATTGGCTCCCAGCCTGGACTTATCCTTGGTTCCATCTACGTCGATCATTGCCTTATCAATCGCATAAATATCAGAAGCATCCATTCCCTGCAATGTCTCGTTGATCACGGTGTTAATGTTCTCCACCGCCTTCTGCACACCCTTGCCCAGATATCTGCTCTTGTCTCCGTCTCTTAACTCCAGTGCTTCGAATTCACCGGTGGATGCTCCGCTGGGAGCCATACCACGACCGATCGTGCCATCTAACAGAGTCACCTCTGCTTCTACGGTAGGATTCCCTCTGGAATCCAGAATTTCTCTTCCGATTACTTTTTCAATCTCTAAATAGTTCATTTCGTTCTTCTCCTTTACAAAGGGCTGAAAAACTCCTCCCGGGAGATCCCCTCCCGGCAGTCCACGGATTCAGCAGCTCCGTTTCCTCTGAGGAGTTTCACATGATTCACTTATTAGTTAGTTGCACCTAACTCTTGAATTATTATATCGGGTATTCTTCGAAATAGCAATAGTTATAAATGAGAGGATTTCTCAAAGAGTTCCCAAAAGGGTTTTCCATGTATATTCCTTTGTTTTTAGGTAAGATTAATTTTAGACTTTCTTTTATACATTTTTCATCTATTTCTAAAATGTCATTCCTTTAAAACTAAAATATAGTAAAATAGACTTCATCAAATCTTAAAAGAAAACATTTAAATAGTGCTGCATCTGCGGCAGAATGAGAGGCAATATGAGGAGTTTCGGTGAGATCCTTACATCCCTGCGGGAAGAACGGGGCATCTATCAGAAGGAACTGGCTGCCATATTAAAAGTATCCGTTGGCACCGTCTCTAATTATGAGAACAATATTCACTTCCCGGATCAGGAAGCATTACTGCAGCTGGCTGATTATTTCGGAGTGACCGTTGATTATCTGTTGGGGCGTACTTCCTATCGTTACAGTCTGGATACCTTAAATGAAGAATATGCTCCCGGCATGACCGTGGCTGAGCTGGTGGACACCATACAGCATTTCAGTCCCCAGAACACGGCATCCTTTCTGGATTATATCGAACTTCTGCAATTACGACAAAAGGCAGAGGATTGCTCCTCTACCTCGTAGATAAAAACTGCTGTTCCCGGATGGCCGTCTGGTCGTCCGGGTAATTTTGTAAGTAGGCCTTTAACAGTACTGCTGCTTTCTGATAATCCTGCAGATATTCGTATGCTACGATCTCGTTGAAGGATAAGGTCTGCATCAGGCTGTTCCCTTCGATCTGTTTTCCTGCCTGAAATGCTTCCAACGCCTTCTGGTAGTCCTTTTTCTCCAGCTCGCATAATCCCAGTTGATTATAGATCTCCGCATCCGGTCCCTGCTTGGACAGGTAATTGCTGTACACACTGGAGGCATAATTATAATCTCCGGTGGCAGCATAAGCTTTCCCCAGGTACAGATAGCTGTCCACTCCACCCTTACCCTTGGCTTCTTCCAGTGCCAGGTAGGCTTTCTGATAATCTCCCAGGTAATAATAAATACGACCGCTGTCATAGGCATCCAGCTTTTTGTCGGTATTCAGTACATTTTGCAGATACTCCTGCCCGACTTCCCGATATCCGTAGTCTGCCAGAGCTTCGTAGATCTCGATCAGCCGGTCATAATTTTTCGGATCCATAGAGATCGCCTTGTCGAAATCTGCCTTGGCACTCTCGTAATCTCCCAGTTCCAGTTCCGCCGATCCCCGCAGGAAATAGGCGTCCTTCTCCTCCGGCTTCAGTCCCAGAATGGCATCATATACCTTTTTCGCCTCCGCAGGCTGTCCGTTCTTCCGGTAGGCGGCTGCGAGATAATAGTTCATATCGTAGTCTACATTCTGCACCCAGCCGTCACTAAGCTCCAACGCCTCTGTAAAATACTGCACTGCCTGATCATATTCTGTCAGCCCCATGCTGGCAATCCCCCGGCCTCTTGCAATAAGACGGCTGTTCTCCTTCTGTGCTTCCGCTTCGTCAAAGGCTGTCAATGCGCCCTGATAATCCAGTGTTTCCACCAGCTGCATCCCCTCGGTGATTTTCGTAGTATCATTTCCGCAGCCTGTCAGCATGCTTATCATCAGACAACAGACTCCTGCCATCACTATTTTCTTATGTGTTTTACCCATGCTTTCCTCCACGGTCTGTTTCGATCCTTACTGCTCTATTACTTTACTGCTCGTCCAGTTTGGATGTGCAATGAGGACATCTTGTAGCATCAATGGCGATCTCACTCTTACAGAACGGGCATTTCTTCGTCGTAGGTGCTGCCGGAGTTTCCTCTTTGTGGTGCAGGGTGTCTCCCAGCTTGTTAATGAATTTTACCAGGCAGAAGATCACAAATGCTGTGATCAGGAAATTGATGACCGCCGTGATAAAATTACCGTACATCAGCACCGGTGCGGTGTCACCGCTTCCCAGCTTCACATACAAATTAGAAAAATCCGTGCCTCCGAAGATTGCCAGAACCGGAGTAAGGATGTCCTGATTCAGAGAAGTAACGATAGCGGTAAATGCGCCGCCGACGATCACGCCGACTGCCATATCCATTACATTTCCCCTCAGAATAAACTTTTTAAATTCCTGCATGAATCCGCTTTTCCTGCTCATTTCCTCTTCCTTCCTCTTATGGTATGATGGTCGAACCGCGCTGTTCGCAAAATCATGCAAGCATGATTGTGTCTCTCGTATATGTCCATGGTCGAACTGTTTTGTTTCATAATAGCATACACCCCTTGAAACCTCAATAGGAAATGGGGTATACTCTTTTCAGAAAATACAGTAAGCAATAGAAGGAATACTATTCATGCAGCGGATCAATGAAGACATCAAAACCGGCAATTTCAAACAGATCTACCTGCTCTACGGAGAGGAACGTTATCTGAAGAACCAGTACACGACCCGTCTGCGTAAGGCGTTGTGTCAGGACGGCGACGAGATGAATACCCATTTCTATCAGGGGAAGGATTTCTCCTTGGGACAGGTCATCGATCTGGCAGAGACGCTGCCTTTTCTGGCAGAGCGCCGTGTTATGTTCTTCAAGGACACCGGACTCTTCAAAGCCGGTGGGGAAAAGCTGGCGGAATACCTGGCAAACCCCAACGACACCACCTTTTTCGTGTTCACGGAAAGTGAAGTGGATAAGCGCAGCAAGCTCTACAAAGCCGTGCAGTCCAAGGGATATGTGGCAGAGTTCACAGTACAGGATGAAAATACACTGAAACGCTGGATCGCCGGTATTCTGGGCAAAGAAGGGAAAAAGATCTCCGAGAACACCGCACAGCTGCTGCTCTCCAAGACCGGCACCGATATGGAAAATATCCAGATGGAGCTCGAGAAGCTGATCTGCTACTGTCTGGACCGGGATGTGGTCACCGCGGAGGATGTGGAAGCTGTCTGCACCACTCGTATCACCAACCATATCTTCGATATGGTCAATGCCATTGCAGAAAAGCAGCCGCAGAAAGCCTTACAGCTCTATTACGATCTGCTGGCCTTAAAGGAGCCTCCCATGCGGGTGTTGTTCCTGATCGCCAGACAGTGTAATCTGCTACTCCAGACCAAGGAATTAAAAAACAGAGGCCACGACAATAAGACCATTGCCTCCAAGATCGGCGTACCGCCCTTTGCTGCCGGAAAATATGTGGCACAGGCATCCCATTTCAAGACTTCCGTGCTGAAAAATGCGGTAAAGCAGTGCGTGGAGACTGAAGAAGCCGTAAAATCCGGGCGGATGAATGATATGATGAGTGTGGAGATACTGATTTTGTCGGTATTGCCCTCGTAAACTTGCGAAATGCGTTGAGTGAGTTCTGCTCACGATATATAAAAGTCCATGGACAGTTTTCCTGCTCATGGACTTTTTATTTGCATTACTTTTATTACTGTGTTACATATTCAGATTCAAAGTAATGGTCTTCTGTAACGATACCTGGGATGCCTTGAACTTTTTGGGGTACACATCCTTGTATCTGTAAATACTCAGGATGATTCCCACCAAGGCATAACACAGTAAAATATTATTTCTGCCAACAGATAAGAACGGCAGGAATGTTGTCGTCAGCGGGATCCAGCCAAAAATTCCGGCAAAGTTCAGAAAAACATTTAATAAAATGATCATTCCGCAGCCAAATCCCATCACCATGCCCAGTTCATTTTTCTGTCTGACCGACGCTCCGAACAGAAACACTACCAGTGATGCCAGGAGCACGGCTACAAAGATTCCGGCCAGCAATCCGTAACTGTTCAGAATATAAGAAAAAATGTAATCCTGATTAAATTCCGGTAAGCCTCCCACCACATCTTTTCCGCTATTCCCCCAGAGTAAAATGTTTTCATTAAATTTCCGAAGCATAGACGTCATGTAATTGGCATCTCCGGAAGCGGTGAAATAGGAACGGATCCTAGCTTCCTGATACGTTTCCAGCATATGAAATGCGTACTTTACAGTCAATAAGATAGCAGGTACTGCTGCGAAAAACAGCCACACGCCGATAATCGTCTTTTTCACAGGCAGTTGAAACCACCCCTTCCAGACAGCCACCGTAAGTTCTATCAGCATACTGACCATCATGATGACAGCCACACCGAGGCTGGGGATTCGGGATGTAATAAATACAGGAAGAATCAGCCACAGGATCGCCCTGCACAGTGCGAATACACCGCCGTCCCTGTATTTATATAGGATAGCGCCGTAAATCGGCACATAGAACATCATCAGGGAAGTAACCGCCACCCGGAGCCTTCCAAATCCGATCCAGTTGCCGATTCCGTCGACATCCAGACCACCGAAGCCTGCCACCCGCAGCCCTCCCAGAATCAGAATAGCTCCTCCGATGAACCTGGAGTACTTTGCAATTACGGTATAATCCAGGAAGTAGATCATACACATGAGGAAGAATCCAATAGCAACGGCTGAGCCAAACCCCTCCGCAGCATACCGGTATCTTTCCTGCATCCCTATTTCCAGCTCCTGATAACCGGGTTGTCTGAGAATAGATTGCTGTAACAGGAGGCCCAGCAGGCTTAAAATTCCTACGATCACAAGTAACTTCCATGCAATCTTAGGCTTGTGGATCCTGTCCAGCGAGATCCCCACTTCTACCGGATCTCCCATGTCCGTAACCGCATTTTTCTCTGCTTCCTCATAGCTCATTCCCTCGGAAAGATTGTCTGCGATCTGACTTTCTATATGGTCTTTTATCTCCTCAGCAATATAGGGTCTGGCTTTTTTGCAGCGAATCTGTGACAGCAGTTTTTCCAAATATGTCTCCATCCTTATACCCCCATTGCCAGAACGCTGGTCACTGCAGACTGATATTCCATCCACTCCGCTTTTTTTGTTTCCAGTAATTTTCTGCCTTCCTTCGTAATACTGTAATACTTTCTCGTCTTACCGGCATATTCCTGCTCATATACCGTAAGCAGGCCCTTCGCTTCCAGCCCATGCAACAACGGATACAGCGTACCTGCTTTTAACTCGAACACGTTACAGGATTTCTTCCGCAGTGTATCGATCATCTCGTATCCGTACATATCCTTCTCCGCCAGTAATCTGAGCAGAAGCATCGTCATACTTCCCGACATCAGTGATTTGTCCACAGCCATTTTTTGTCCTCCTTATATAGATAGCCGATATATATTGTTATCTATAATATATATCGGCTATCTATATATGTCAATATTTATTTTTCAAAGCAATCACTAATCCATCTCAACTTCATCTACGATTTTGTATTTGTTATCCGTATCTTCTTTTCTTATAATAAACAGCACATCCGTAGTCATCTCGTTCTGTCTAACAGCGTTCCCCGAATCATCAAATCATTATTTTCTGTATTTTCTACATTTTCAATGCTTTCCGATACCGTTGCATTCTCCGGCTCCCATTCACGGATCTGGCAGCTTGCAACCATCTGTGAGATAATTTTTTTATATTTTTTATAATCCTTTTGTGACATAGAGATGGTAATGTTATAGAATCCCTGACCGGTGAAATCCCCCTTAAAAACATAGGATTCGCTTACCCCTTCACCGCTTATTTCGATTCCATGAAGGGCCGTGAGTTCCTCATTCACTTCCACGGTCTCCAGATCATTTTCATCCCCTGCATAATAGGGAGAAAAGCTGTTGCAAAAATAGATGCTGCTCTCCTGGCTGTCATCCGGAAAAAGCCGGATTCCCTCGTCCGGGCTGGCTTCCTCTGTCTCGGTCGCAGGCCACCCTTCCTGAAGCTTTGCTGTCCATTCTACCGGTCTGTCTATGCTTAAGGTAAACCCTGCTGCCTCATTTGTGTATTCGCAGCGGATCATCTCCTGCTTTCCACAACCGGTCATTGCCCATAATGCTGCTAAAATCATCAGACCCACAATCCATTTTTTACCCATAAGCACCTCCGCCATTCTACTCTGCTGTTGTTATCTTTACACCCTGTGTAATATCTTCCGCCCAGGATTTTTCCTCCCTGCAATAGCGGAACTCCTTCGTATTCAGGTCAATTGCTCCTAATTTTTCCTGTCCCGCAATATATAAGTCATCCCCAATGCGGTAACCCTCGCAGAACGCATCTATAAGTCCCGAGGTAGGATGCCCCTCGGTCCCCATAAGTAACCTCCTAATATTCCGGTCAGAATAAATACCATAAAATAGAGTCCCGGAACACCTGCGACAAAAGCATAAAACGCTATCTGGAAGCTCCAGATGGGGATTAACAGATTGAGCGCTGCCACACAGGCAACGCCAAAAGCAACATATTCCGCACCTTTTGCTTTGTCCCGTCTGGTTCCTGTCGCTATCAGGAATCCCCATGCCGTATAGAGCAGCATACGTACCACCGTCCGGACTCCGCTCATTCCATCAAAAGAAGTTTTGTAATCCTCCTTTAGTGCCACCAGGACAATCAGGATCACAACAGACAAAATAATTTTGTAGTAATTTGAAAAAATTTTCTTCATAGCTGCTCCTTTCATTCTACATTCAGGAATGTATATCCCCAGTCCGGATCATCGATATATCTTGTGCCTATCTGCTGATATGCAGGTTCTCTTTCTGCATGATGTTTTTGCTCCTTAATTGTACTTGATAATGATATCATTATACAATTGAGCAATCGGAAAAGCAATTGAGCGGATGGAAACCTTCCTCTTCATTAACCATAACGAAAGATTTTGCACTATTTGTTACAAATCCGTTGAAGATTTATACTGATTTGCATTTTCAGAATAGCATATTTCAAAAAACGAGACATCCCTTCCGAACCGAAAAGCAAAAACTAAGGCAAAAATGGGTGAAAACGACATTCTATTTTGGGTTTTCTTATTATATAATGATGCCAGGGTCAAAAGGTCTAAGCCCACATGAGCTTGCTCATATGTGGGTGAAAGACCTTAGGGCCCGCCCCGATATGAGCATAAAAGTGGGATGATAATCCCACGATATGCGAATATAGGGTAGGATTGTGGGAGTGCGTAGCACGAAACAATCCGTAGGCATCAATGAATGGAGAGTATAACATGCGTATTCTTATTTGCGATGACGATTTACTGATCGTAGAAAAACTGCAAAAATATCTGAAAAGCTATTTCAGTCATCTGCACCTGAGCTGTCCGGAGATCGTCTGCTTTTCAGACGGGGAGTCCCTGCTTGCGGATCCGGGAGACAAGGATATCCTTTTTCTCGATATCGAGATGCCGGGGTTTGACGGAATCTATGTAGGAAACGAACTGAAAAAGAAAGATAAAGATATTATCATTTTTATTATTACTTCTTATTCCGAATATCTGGATGAAGCCATGCGGTTCCATGTATTCCGTTATCTGTCCAAGCCCATAGACAGGCAGCGTCTGTTCCGGAATCTGAAGGACGCTCTGGATCTGTATCATTCCAGACTGGTGAAGGTGCCTATTGAGACCAGGCAGGGCGTACACGTTCTTCCGGTCTCTTCTATCATTATGGTGGAGGCATAGGGGAAAAAAGTGATCGTCCACACCACGACGCAGGACTTTGAAGCCATCCATACCATGCCATACTGGCTGGAGCTGCTGCCTTCCAACCGCTTTTTTCAGACGCACCGGAGTTTTATTGTCAACTATGAGCACATTACCGACTTCGACCGTATGCTGGTGCATCTGGCGAACGGTCAGTTTGACGCTTATCTGAAGAAACGGAAATACAGCGCCTTTAAGGAAGCCTATCTTCTCTATTTGGAAAGTACGAGGTAACTTATGGAAAATGCTTTTTCTCTTATTTTTGCATTTCTGGTGGAAGCCATCATTCTTCTGCAATATGCCAGCCGGCTATTTTCTCCGAAACGCCCCCTGTCCGGCAGGCTTGTCGTGCTGAGCCTTTTATATACCTGCCTGTGTGCCGCAGCCTTTTTTAACATCAAATGGCTGAATATGCTTTGGTATCTGTTTGCTAATTTTCTGTTTCTGGTCACACAATACGATGTCAAATGGCGCGCAGCTGCCTTCCATTCCGCATTGCTTGCTGCTGTCATGGGAATGTGCGAGCTGATCGTATATAGCATCATCGCCCGGACCGCTCCCCATTTTTATATGCAGATGGGTTCTTTCCACAATACCCTTCTTTTTATCCTGTGCAGCAAGATTTCTTTTTTTGCAGTCATTTATCTGATTACGCATTTGTTCAAAAGTCGGCAGAAAACTACAGATCCTTACGATAGTTCTGTTGTGCTGCTGATGATCATTCCCGTCACATCGATATTCATCATGCTTACTTTTGTGGGAATGGGTGATCAGTATACATTGACTCCCGGGACGAACCGGATGATCTCTCTCAGTGCCTTTTTCCTGTTACTTATGAATCTGCTGGTATTTGGAATCAATCAGTACAATCGGGAAAAAAATCGGAAATATACAGAGGTGCAGCTGTTATTGCAGAAGGAAACAGATTTTACGGAATATCATAAGATGCTGCTTTCGCAGAGCGAAAACCAGGCAATTCTCATTCATGATATTAAGAAGCATTTGCAATCCATTGCATCTCTGAACGAGCAGAATGCCCCGGACAAAGTCAACGCCTATATTAACGAACTGCTTCTCTCTTCGGATTTCAAAGAGTCCGCCCGCATCTGCGACAACGAACTTCTGAACGCCATTATGGCAAGGTACAGGCGGCAGTGTACTGAACAGGGAATCAGTTTTACCGCTGACATCCGCAGTGGTGTACTGCATTTTCTGCCGGACAGTGACCTTACTTCTCTTTTTTGCAATTTGCTGGATAATGCCATGGAAGCTGCCGGGAAAGTTCCCGACGCTTATATCGAAGTTAATGGCAGCAAGCGGGAAAATACACCTTTTGTTCTGATCACAGTGGTCAATTCCTGCCGCGTAAACCCTTTTAAAAATGATGCGGCAGATCCAGCCACTACCAAAGCGGATAAGCGTTCTCACGGCTTCGGGCTGAAAAGCATCCGCAAGATCTGCGAAAAATACCACGGGGATATCCAAATGTACTATAATGATGCTACTCTGACCTTCCACACGGTGATAACGCTCCGGGGATAGGTTCCGTTATTCCCACATTCCCGTTACAAAGCACATCAGAGCTGCCCAGGTATATAAGGGATAGAAAAGTCCCTGATCATCCACGCCGTCTTTTAGGATTTTCTGTGCTTCTTCTCTGGTCAACAATAAAAAGCCGTCAAAACATTCCGTGCCAACGGCACCATCCTGGCTTACCTTCGGCATTTCTTCCCTGTTCAGAGTGATCTGCACCAGTGCATTGCTCTCGTCCGTCATGCCCGGGGTGCTGAATACCAGAGGATTCACCAGACGGATGCTGTCACTTTCTTCCAGTGTGATGCCGGTCTCTTCCTGCAATTCCCGGATGGCTGCATGAAACACCGGTTTTTCCTGTGCCGCATCCTCCGGATCTAACAGTCCTGCCGGAACGCTTAGCAGGAACTGTCCCGCCGGATAACGATACTCACGGCTCAGGCAAAGTCTCGGTTCCTGATCCTTAACGTTCAGGATCACGACACAGCTTACCGCATCCGGCAGCATCTGTTTAAATTCTTCGTCATTCTTTACTGCCGCCAGATTCTCTATACTTCTCCTGGTGGCATCAAAATAATGCTTTCCGGGCTCATATTGCAGATCAAATACCTTGATGAATCTGCTGTCATAGACGGTCTCTACCTGTTCTTTTTTTATGATCGGTCTGTTCTCCATTTTCATTTCCTCTTTCCAGTCTGCAGAGGACCTGTTCATAACGTCTCTCCGCCTTTTTCCAGTGGAGCAGCTTATGCCACCCTTGCACATAATCCGGTCTTCGGTTCCGGTACTGTAAATAATAGGCATGTTCCCACACATCTATCAGCAATATCGGTGTATATAATCTCAGATCCGGCACATCCTGGTTCGCTGTGGTCAGGATCATAAGGGTACCGTCCTGATCACTTACAAGCCACGCCCATCCGGAACCGAATACTCCTATGGCACTCTGCGACATCTGCTCTTTCCATTGTCTCACCGATCCGAAATCACGGATCAGTGCCTCTTCCAATGTTCCGCAGGGTTCCTGCCCCACAGGGCTTCGCATGCTGTCAAAATACAGCTGATGGTTGTATACGCCGCCTCCGTTATTGTGAATGCTTTCCCGGGCTTCCTCCTGCAAGGATGCAAGTTTATTATCCTCCGAAGTGAGCAGTTCCGTCAAGGTCATTTGCTGTAACTGAGGATAATCCGCGAGAATTGCATTCAGCTTGTCCACATAGGTCTGATAATGCTTATCATGGTGAAAATGCAGTGTCTCCTCATCCAGTACCGGAAGCAGGGCATCATATTCGTAGGGCAGGGGCTGTGCGACAAAAGGATAATGTTCTTCTAACATAAGGCTCCAATCCGCCTGCGGGATACAGGCTTGCGATCATACAATATTTACCATACGCCTATTATATGCCGCACTTACGGATTTTATTTTCGGATTTGCACTTTTGCAGTCAGCGTTCTTCTCTTTTTGACATAAATCAAGCAGGAGAGAAGATTTATTAAATATTCCCTCCTGCTCAATTCCATTTTTTATATTTTTACAACTGTGCAATATCCACCAGTGTCAGTTCCTTACAATCGTTCATATGCTCCATGCTGGTCACGAGAGCATTGGCGGTGTCCATTGCGGTGATGCAGTAGATACCGGTCTCGATAGCGGTACGGCGGATCAGGAAACCGTCTCTGGTCTTGTCGCGGCCCTGGGTAGGGGTATCGATGACAAGGTCGATCTTGTGTCCCAGAATCAAATCCATCACGGTCGGGGATTCCTGAGAGATCTTGTTGACCTTTCTCGCCTTCACACCTGCTTCATTCAGAGCAGCTGCGGTACTTCTGGTAGCATAAATGGTGTATCCCAGCTTTTCGAAGCGTCTTCCGACTTCAATGGCTTCACCCTTATCCGCATCCTTTACGGTGATGATCATGTTCTTGTACTTTGGCAGTTCCACACCTGCTCCCAGGAATGCCTTGTACAGAGCCTCATTGAAGGTCTTGGCGATACCCAGACACTCACCGGTAGACTTCATCTCCGGTCCTAAGCTGATCTCGGCACCACGGATCTTCTCGAAGGAGAACACAGGCATCTTGATGGCAAAATACTCTGCCTCAGGCTGTAAACCGGGCTCGTAGCCAAGCTCACGGATGGTCTTGCCGATGATCACTTCGGTAGCCAGATCCACGATAGGAATGCCGGTTACCTTACTGATATAAGGTACGGTACGGGAAGAGCGGGGGTTAACCTCAATGACATATACTTCCTCACCGATGGCAATGAACTGGATATTGATCAGTCCCTTGACATGCAGTGCCTTTGCCAGTCTTCTGGTGTACTCTGCGATCTTCTCTTTTACTACTTTATCAATGGTCGGAGCCGGGTATACGGAGATACTGTCTCCGGAGTGGATACCGGTTCTTTCGATATGCTCCATGATACCGGGGATCAGGATATCGGTACCGTCGCATACAGCATCAACCTCAATCTCCTTACCCTGTAAATACTTATCTACCAGGATCGGGTGATCCTGTGCGATACGGTTGATGATCTCCATGAACTCTTCGATCTCTTCATCGGAGATAGCGATCTGCATGCCCTGTCCGCCCAGTACATAGGAAGGACGCACCAGTACGGGATAGCCCAGTCTGTTGGCCACCGCCTTAGCTTCCTCTGCGGTGTATACGGTACCGCCGGCTGCACGGGGGATCTCGGTCTCTTCCAGAATCTTGTCGAACAGCTCTCTGTCCTCAGCGGCATCTACATCCTCCGCCTTGGTGCCCAGGATAGGCACGCCCATCTTCATCAGACTCTCGGTGAGCTTGATAGCGGTCTGTCCGCCGAACTGTACCACAGCACCATCGGGATGCTCAATATTTACGATAGATTCCACATCTTCCGGAGTCAAAGGCTCGAAATACAGCTTGTCCGCAATATCGAAGTCGGTACTTACAGTCTCCGGGTTGTTGTTGATGATAATGGTCTCATAGCCTGCCTTGGAAAATGCCCAGGTAGCATGTACGGAACAATAGTCGAACTCAATACCCTGTCCGATACGGATAGGACCGGAACCCAGTACCAGGACTTTCTTGCGTCCGGTGGTCTCCTTGGCTTCGCACTCGCCGCCGAATACAGAGTAATAATAAGGAGTGGAAGCTGCGAACTCTGCGGCACAGGTGTCTACCATCTTATAAACAGCATTAATGCCGTTGTCATAACGCATCTTCTTGATCTCTTCCTCGGTCTTGCCGGTCAGTCTTGCGATGACGTTATCCGGGAACTCGATTCTCTTGGCTTCCTTCAGCAGATCCACTGTCAGGGGCTGTGTCTCCAGTGCATGCTCCATCTCGGTCAGAATGGCGATCTTGTCAATGAACCACAGGTCGATCTTTGTAATGTCGTGGATCTGTTCATAACTGATACCCTTACGGATTGCTTCAGCGATCACATAGATTCTCTGGTCATCCACGATCTTCAGACGCTCTAACAGTTCCTCCACAGACAAAGTGCTGAAATCATAGCTGCGCAGGCAGTCCACATGCTGCTCCAGGGAACGGATGGCCTTCATCAGTGCTCCCTCGAAGTTATTGCAGATACTCATAACCTCACCGGTTGCCTTCATCTGTGTGGTCAGAGTACGTTTTGCAGTGATAAATTTATCGAAAGGCAGTCTGGGGATCTTTACTACACAGTAATCCAGTGTCGGCTCGAAGCTGGCATAGGTCTTGTGGGTAATGGCATTTTTGATTTCATCCAGAGTAAAGCCCAGTGCGATCTTCGCTGCTACCTTTGCAATGGGGTAACCGGTCGCCTTACTTGCCAGTGCAGAAGAACGGCTGACACGGGGATTCACCTCGATAACACAATATTCAAAGCTGGTGGGATGCAGTGCAAACTGTACGTTACATCCACCGGTGATCTGCAGTTCGTTGATGATCTTCAGAGCGGAAGTACGTAACATCTGGTACTCCTTGTCGCTCAGGGTCTGGGAAGGCGCTACTACGATACTGTCTCCGGTATGCACGCCGACGGGATCGATGTTCTCCATGTTACATACGGTGATGCAGTTGCCTGCGCTGTCACGCATTACTTCGTACTCGATCTCTTTCCAGCCCGCGATACAACGCTCTACCAGTACCTGTCCTACACGGGACAGACGTAAACCGTTCTCCAGGATCTCTTCCAGTTCTACCTGATTGTGTGCAATACCGCCGCCGGAACCGCCCAGGGTATAAGCAGGACGCAGTACAACAGGATAGCCGATGGTGTTGGTGAATTCCACACCGTCTTCCACGTTCTCAACGACCTTGGATGCTGCACAGGGTTCGCCGATACGCTCCATCAGATCCTTGAACTCCTGACGGCCTTCCGCATTACGGATGGTAGCCGCGGTAGTACCTAACAGCTTTACATTGTGAGCTGCCAGGAAACCGGACTCCTCCAGCTCCATGCCAAGGTTCAGACCAGCCTGTCCTCCCAGGGTGGGAAGAATGCTGTCGGGTTTTTCCTTTTCAATGATCTGCTCCAGAACCTTTACATTCAGGGGCTCAATATATACCTTATCTGCGATATCTTTATCGGTCATGATGGTCGCAGGATTGGAGTTCACCAGGATTACCTCTACTCCCTCTTCCTTCAGGGAACGGCAGGCCTGGGTACCTGCATAGTCGAATTCCGCTGCCTGTCCGATGACAATAGGACCGGAGCCGATTACCATTACTCGTTTTACATTAGGATTCTTGGGCATCTTAGTTCTCTCCTCTCATCATATGAATGAACCGGTCAAACAGGTAACCGGAGTCCTGGGGTCCCGGACATGCTTCCGGATGGAACTGTACGGTAAAAATATTCTTGCCGGTGTAGGACAGACCCTCGTTGGTACCGTCGTTGACATTGATGAATGCGGGAACCGCTACGGACGGATCCAGCTTATCGGTATCTACCACATAGCCGTGGTTCTGAGAGGAAATATATACTCTTCCGGTCATCAGATCCTTTACCGGATGGTTGCCTCCTCTGTGTCCGTATTTCATTTTATGGGTATCTGCGCCGGTAGCCAGAGCCATCAGCTGATGTCCCAGACAGATTGCGAAAATAGGGATCTCGGTATCGTATAACTTTTTGATCTCGGCGATCACACCGGTACACTCCTTGGGGTCTCCCGGTCCGTTACTTAACATGATACCGTCAGGATTATCATCAATGATCTCCTGTGCGGGAGTTCCAGCGGGGTATACGGTCACCTCACAGCCTCTCTCTGCCAGGGATCTGGCGATATTTCTCTTGGCTCCCAGGTCTAACAGAGCTACCTTCAGTCCCTGTCCGGACAGTTCCGTTACCAGTGCGGGCTTGGGCTCTCTGACGCCCTTTTCATAAGCATCTTTATCAAAACGCGCTGCACCGGAGAGAGGTCCGTTCTGTGCCAGCTCCGTGGTGGGCGCTACCACATATTTTTCCCTGCAGGTCACCTTTTCCACGACCTTGCCTGTGGTATACTCTTTCAGCTTCGGAAGTACTTCGTTCAGGTCATAGGCTTCGTTGGTGGTGATCATGCCGTTCATGGTACCCTTCTCACGCAGGATCTTGGTCAGCGCACGGGTATCGATACCGGCGATACCGGGCACACCGTTCTCCTCTAAGTATTCCTGTATTGTGCAGTCACAGCGGAAGTTGCTGGGAATACGTGAAAGCTCTCTGACGATGAATCCATCCGGCCAGGGTCTCTCCGACTCGCAGTCATCCCTGCATATGCCATAGTTACCGATCAGGGGGTAAGTCATGCATACAGCCTGTCCTGCATAGGACGGATCCGTCAGGACCTCCAGATATCCGGCCATGGATGTGTTAAATACGATTTCACTGATGATCTCTTTGTCTGCACCGATGTGCGTTCCTTCGAACACCGTTCCATCTTCCAAAATCAAAAATGCCTTCATTCTTTCCTCACATTCTGCCGCTTTTTGCGACGTTTGTATTTCTCTCAGTCTCCTACAATACCTGCGAATTGCTCCGCTGGGTATCTGCATTGTCTACGATACCCACGAATTGCTCCGCTGCTTCGCAGCTCCCGCACTTCTGAAAACATTCGGATTCCGCGGATTTGCTTCCGCAAATCGCTGCATCCTCATGTTTTGGCGATTTAAATCGGCACCTGCCTCCCCGTGCAAGCACGGTCGGCCTCTGCCGTTTAAATCTGGTATCTGCATAATCGATTTATTATATCATAAAAAAAAATGCGTCGCAATAGACCCTGTCTGCGTAAAAACCTACAAAAAACAATTACGCAATCCCGATACTCCTTGGAGAATCTGACAAAGCTGTGTAAAAGCTTACATTTTCCATTGCTTTTTCCACCGGGTCTGATATAAAATAGATATGTATTTTCTATTTTTCAATTATCACAAAACGCTGTTTTCCTACAGCAGATTGGACAGGCATCTATGGATCGTATCGAAAATGCTCAAATGAACTCCCTGGGAACCCGCAAACTCTATTATGAAGATGTGCATCAGACGGATTTCACCGCTGTGGTGATGGAATGTGTTCCCGATAAGGAAGAGGGATATTACAGGATCGTTCTGGACGCTTCCGCTTTTTTCCCGGAAGAAGGTGGTCAGTCCGCCGACAAAGGCACCTTAAACGGTCAGGAAGTACTGGATGTCAGCATCAAACAGGGCATCCTGTATCATAAAACGGCCTGTGAGTTTCCCGTCGGCACCCGGATCACCGGTCATGTAGACTGGAACCGCCGGTTTGATTTCATGCAGCAGCACTCCGGTGAGCATATGATCTCCGGCTTACTGCACTCCCATTTCGGACTGGAAAACGTAGGCTTCCATTTAAGCGACAGAGAAGTGACACTGGATATGAACGGAGAAGTCTCTCTGGAGCAGCTGCGTCTCATCGAACAGGAAGCCAACGCTTATGTCTGGAAAAATCTTCCGGTCAACATCAGCTGGCCCTCCTCCGAAGAACTGTTAAGCTTAAACTACCGCAGCAAGCTGGCTCTCACGGAAAATGTACGTATCGTCGAGATCCCCGGCGTGGATCTGTGTGCCTGCTGTGCTCCGCATGTAGATACCACCGGACAGATCGGTCTCATCAAAGTTGTAAATGTGCAGAGCCACAGAGGCGGTGTCCGCATCAATATTCTCTGCGGAGACCGTGCTCTGGCAGATTATACTGAAAAACAGGATTCTGTCTGGGCAATTTCTTCTCTGCTCTCAGCGAAACAACCGGAAGTAGCAGGTGCTGTTGCCCGCGCCAAAGAGGATGCAAGGCTGCAAAAAGAGCGCGCCAATGCCCTGCAGGCAGAGCTACTGAACGTACAGATGGACGCACTTCCCTCCCCGGAAAAAGTACGCCACGTGCTTCTCTTCGTCGGTGAACTGGATGCCATTGCCCTACGTAACGCTGTGAATACCCTGACCGGAAAATATTCCGGTTACTGTGGTATCTTTGCCGGAGATGATACAAACGGTTATCGATTTATTGTAGGCAGTGTTTCCTGTAACTGTCAGGAACTGGCAGACCGCATGCGCCGGGAGCTTTCCGCAAAAGGTGGCGGATCCGCTCCCATGATCCAGGGGAATGTTGCTGTCACGGCAGATACCCTGCAGACAATGTGGGCGTCGCTGTAATGACCATCCTTTCTGCCTATATATGCATTTCGGCACATGAATTCGTATCAATATTTTCACATGGAAAACCCCCGGCATGACCATCTGTCATACTCCGGGGGTCTGTTTGTATATTTTATATATTTTTCGTTTCGGAAAATCTGATTATTTCTCTTCTGTTGCTGCATTCTTCTTCAGTGCTACGCTGACTGCCTTCGCAACGCCACCACCTACTACACAGCTCATAGGCATCTCCAGTGCTCCGTTGATACCACAGAATGCTACGGCGAACATAAACAGATTCGCTCCGGTTGCATTCATGCTCTGCAGATACTCGGTATGACCGAAGCAGATCATCAGAGTGGACATGAAGAACAGGGTGTTCATAAATGCTCCCAACAGACCGGTCACGAAGTAAGTTACGGTCTTCGTCTTGTCAATCTTCCACAGTGCCTTGAAGATCACGCCGGACAGCCATCCCATCAGAGTTCTGGTGGGGATGCATACCAGGAAAGTGAAAAACGGATTCATTGCTACCAAAGCTGCTCCAAAAGTGTCTCCTGCAAAACACTGGTAAAAGCTGGTAAGTCCAAATACCAGTCCCAGTACGGCTCCGCCTGCGGGTCCTAAGATCATTGCACCGATGACTACGGGAATGGTCATCAGGGAGATTGCTAACGGTCCGATGCGCAGATACCCAAGCGGGGTAAACGCCAGAATCAGCATGATCGCGATGAGTACGGCCAATTGTACCATCTCAAGTGTCTTGTTTTTTTTCATATGAAATTTCCTTTCCGCGCTTTTTGCGCCTTTGCTACTATTCCTCCATCTGGCGTCCTTCGGACTGCCGGAGGATATAATTACAAGTCATTCAAGAAAATAACATAAATGTATACAAAACACAAGTACATTTTTTAATACAATCAACGTACGGTGCGATACCACTTCAACGCCGATGTATAGGCTTCATATACTGTATTCATATCAATATTCTTTAATAGCATCAGGCGGGATACCTCCGCCCAGTTGGCTGTCTCATAATGCAGCATAAAATCGTACACCGGTGCCAGTACGCCGATGCGGTAGATCAGTGCATTGCTGATCTCGCCAGCCACATGGACCACCTTCAAAGCCTCTGCCATGGGTTTCTCGAGGATCACATCCAGCACGGAGAACAATCCCATCAGGAACAATTCATCCTTCTGCGCCTTCAGGCCAAACGCTTCCGCCAGATTCTCGGCAAATTTCGCACGAAGCAGAGATAATCTGGTGACCTCATTCGGCTTATCCGCATACAAAGCATTGGCTACTGCCGTATTGATCCACTTTTTCAGTTCCCGCTGTCCCAGCATGGCAGCCGCATGACGGATAGACGTAATCTCCGAATTTACAGCCAGTGGCTGAACCATTTTCAGCAGATCGATCGTGAGTGCGGTATCACGGCTGATGATATCCGCCGCTGTCGTGAGTTCAAAATCCGGGCTGTTCACAATATTCAGCAGGTCAATATAGTTCCCCTTCAAGGGTGCCACATCTGTCTGTCCCTTCGTAATGGGAACACGATAGAACTTACCCTCATAGAAACGATATCCGCCGGTCTCCTTCAGTCTCTCGAAGTCCTCCATGGTATCAATATTACCGGCACATAGACTGATATTCGGGAATAATTTCCCGAAATAAATCTTGGCTTTGTCAATGGCTATTTTACGGTTATTCAGAAGGACATAATCCATCAACTTCAGGACTTCTCTGTAATTTTCAAAATCACTGACCGCAAGCTTGCGAATGGCAAGTTTATAGCCTTGCTGTTTCAATTCCTTCAGACGATTGACATACATTTCAATCGGCGGAATGGTATTATCGATCAAAAGTACGATTTTTTCATGAGGTGCATCGCACTGCTCCGTAATATCCGCAAAAATAGAAATATTGGTGATCGGTACAAAAATCTCTTTTCCCTGAGACAATGTATCGATTCCCATCTTTTGGATCAATTCCAATCCGGTGATCTGTGATGCCCCATCAAATTGTGCTGTCCCAAGCAGCAACGGATTCAACAGGTAATTTTCTCTCTGAGTAAAAAAGGAATAGGCACATACGGCCATATTTTCATCAAAAAGCGGTACTAATGTAAGCAGCATATTTTTACCTCCCAATTACCTATATTATACCGATTTCGACAGGACTTTACAAGTGGTACTATCAGCACAGAGATGTTGTAACTTGAGAGTTTACGAACCATGCAAAAATAGAACGGAATACCTCGGTGGGAGCTTGCTCACACAAGAGGTTATTTTGTTCTATTTTTATACCGTGCGTCCAATGGACACACTCGACAGCCGTCAATGAAATAAATGTGGAGTGCCCTTTGCGACACATTTATGAATTGAGTGCATGGCTCGTAACGTAGGGTCGCCGTAGACTGGACAAGTTCCGCCTGTGCCCATTCTTCCGCCTCAGTGTGGGCACAGGAGATAGGATCAAGCTTCTCTGTACCCTTCTTCCGCCTCAGCGTGGGCACAGGAGATAGGAACAAGCTCCTCTGTACCCTTCTTCCGCCTCAGCGTGGGCACAGGAGATAGGAACAAGCTCCTCTGTGCCCTTCTTCCGCCTTCGCGTGGGCACAGGAGATAGGAACAAGCTCCTCTGTGCCCTTCTTCCGCCTTCGCGTGGGCACAGGAGATAGGAACAAGCTCCTCTGTACCCTTCTTCCGCCTCAGCGTGGGCACAGGAGATAGGAACAAGCTCCTCTGTGCCCTTCTTCCGCCTTCGCGTGGGCATAGAAGATAGGAACAGGCTTCTCTGTACCCTTCTTCCGCCTCAACGTGAATAGTTTATGGGTATCAGAAGCTTGTTTTGTTGCTGATACCCACTCTGTGGAAAGTTTATGGGTATGGGAAGCTTGTTTTGTTGCTGATACCCAAATTATGAAAAACGGAAGGTATAACAAGAAAATTATATATTCCAGAATGCCTGCTGCAGGCGTTCGTGGGGTCTACGGCAGCCCTACGTTACGAGCCATGCGCTCAATTCATAAATGTGTCGCAAAGGGCGCTCAACATTTATTGGCAATTCTCCGCAATGAGCCACGCTATTCATAAGATTGTCAGCAAAAGGCACTGCCAATCGCATTTCTCTTCGCGGCGTTCGCCGCATCACGGCATAAGTAAAGACAGCGATTTGTGCGCTAGCGCCCAACGCTGTCTTTACTATGCCTATGCGCGGCTATGCTTTCGTAACTTTCAATTTATTTAAAGTACTGCACGCCGGACTCGAAAATCTTCATATCCTGCTCACCATAGATATTCATGGCTACCGCAACATCTCTTCTCTCGGAATGTGCCATCTTACCGAAGCATCTGCCGTCGGGAGAGGTGATACCCTCGATCGCACAGTAAGATCCGTTGATGTTGTACTCCTCATCCATGGATACGTTGCCGTTCTGGTCAGCGTACTGGGTAGCAACCTGTCCGTTTGCAAAGAGCTTGTCGATCCATTCCTTCGGTGCTACGAAACGACCCTCTCCGTGGGATGCAGGGTTGCAGTAGGTGGCACCCAGCGTAGCGCCCTGTAACCAGGGAGACTTGTTGGATACGACCTTGGTGTATACCATCTTGGAGATGTGACGGTTGATGGTGTTGAAGGTCAGGGTAGGAGAATCCTCCTTCTGACCGGTGATCTCACCATAAGGAACCAGCCCTAGCTTGATCAGTGCCTGGAATCCGTTACAGATACCCAGTGCCAGACCGTCTCTCTCATTTAACAGCTTCATGACAGCTTCCTTCAGCTTCGCATTCTGGAATGCGGTTGCGAAGAACTTCGCACTTCCGTCAGGCTCATCACCTGCAGAGAAGCCACCGGGGAACATGATGATCTGCGCCTGTGCGATAGACTTCTCGAATTCCTCTACGGATTCGCGGATATCCTCTGCGGTCAGATTGCGGAATACTCTTGTCTCCACATGAGCTCCGGCACGCTCAAATGCCTTGGTGCTGTCGTATTCGCAGTTGGTTCCGGGGAATACCGGAATAAATACAGTGGGCTTTGCAACCTTGTGTTTACATACATAGATACTGTCTGCCTTGTAGACATCGCTTGCCACTGCCTCGGTACCCTTCACTGCCTTGGTGGGGAATACCTTCTCTAACTTGGAGGTCCAGGAAGCAAGTGCCTCATCCATGGTGATCTTCGCATCACCGTATACGAATGCAGGTTCCTCGGTCACGGTACCTATGACGGTGTAATCCAGCTCCTTCTCGTCCAATGCAGCAAATTTGTCTGCGGGAATCTCTGCCAGGATATCACCCAGTCCGTTGTCGAACAGATCGTCTGTGGTAACCTCATCATCGATCTTCACACCCAGCTTGTTGCCGAATGCCATCTTGGATACGGCTGCTGCCACACCCTTGGAATCCAGCGCATATGCGGATACGATGGTGCCATTCTCAGTCAGCTCGTGAATCTTGCCATATAATTCTGCCACATTCTCATACATGGGAATGTCGAAATCGTCTTTGTCAATGGAGAAGCGCACCAGCTTGCTGCCGGGTGTCTTCAGTTCCGGAGTAACGATGTCACCAGATTTCGCCACATCCACTGCAAAAGATACCAGTGTGGGCGGTACATCAATGTCATTGAAGGTACCGGACATACTGTCCTTACCGCCAATGGAGGGCAGACCGAAACCGATCTGTGCATCGTAAGCACCTAAGAGTGCTGCGAAAGGTTGGCTCCAACGCTCGGGATCACCGGTCATTCTGCGGAAGTACTCCTGGAAGGTGAAACGGATCTTACTGAAATCACCGCCGGAAGCCACGATCTTCGCCATGGACTCTGTCACTGCATAGACAGCTCCGTGATAAGGGCTCCAGGAGGACAGGTAAGGATCGAAGCCGTAGCTCATCATGGTCACGGTATCGGTCTTGCCTTCCAGTACGGGCAGCTTGGCTACCATGGTCTGGGTCTCGGTCAGCTGATATTTTCCGCCGTAAGGCATCAGTACGCTGCCGGCACCGATGGAGGAGTCAAACATCTCCACCAGACCCTTCTGGGAACATACATTGAGGTCGTTTAACAGTGCCACCCAGGCACCCTTCACATCTCCCTCTTCCAGCTTCTCGCCTACTGCGGGAACGGCCCATTTATCGAAATAATTCTCTTCTTCAGAAGGAATATCTACTTTTACTCTGGTCTCCTGGTGCGCACCGTTGGTATCTAAGAAAGCTCTCTTCAGATCTACGATAGGCTTGCCTCTCCAGTTCAGTACCAGTCTCGGCTCCTCGGTAACTACCGCCACGGGAACAGCCTCTAAGTTCTCTTCCTTGGCATAGTCTAAGAAGGTATCCACATCCTTAGGGTCTACGACCACTGCCATACGCTCCTGGGACTCAGAAATTGCCAGTTCCGTGCCGTCCAGTCCGGCATACTTTTTAGGTACCTTGTCCAGATCTACGGTCAGACCGTCTGCCAGCTCACCGATGGCAACGGACACACCGCCGGCACCGAAGTCATTACATTTTTTGATCAGACGGCTGACTTCCTCTCGGCGGAACAGTCTCTGGATCTTACGCTCGGTAGGTGCATTACCCTTTTGTACCTCGGCACCACAGGTCTCGATAGAGGTATCGGTATGTACCTTGGAGGATCCGGTAGCACCGCCGCAGCCGTCACGTCCGGTACGTCCGCCGAGGAGGATGATGATATCACCGGGATCGGAGGTCTCACGGATGACATTTTTGCGGGGAGCAGCGCCCATAACAGCACCGATCTCCATACGCTTTGCCACGTAAGAGGGATGATAGATCTCTTTTACAAATCCGGTAGCCAGACCGATCTGGTTACCGTAAGAGGAATAACCGCTGGCTGCGCCTCTTACCAGTTTCTTCTGGGACAGCTTGCCGTGAAGTGTCTCGGATACAGGAACGGTAGGATCTGCTGCACCGGTGACACGCATCGCCTGATATACATAGCCACGACCGGACAGAGGATCACGGATAGCACCGCCCAAACAGGTGGCAGCGCCACCGAAAGGCTCGATCTCTGTAGGATGATTGTGGGTCTCGTTCTTGAAAAATACCAGCCACTCCTCGGTCTCTCTGTGGTCGCCGTAATCCATCTCCACGGGAACCACTACGGAGCAGGCATTGATCTCATCAGATTCTTCCATGTCGTCAAGTTTGCCGTCCTTTTTCAGTTTCCGCATTGCCATCAGCGCCAGATCCATCAGGCAGACGAACTTGTCCTCTCTGCCCTTAAAGATTTCTTCTCTGGTATCCAGATAGCTTTGGTAAGTGGTCTCTAAGGGAGAACGATAATAACCCTCACCGAATTCCACGTCGGTCAGCTCGGTGGAAAAAGTAGTGTGGCGGCAGTGATCGGACCAATAGGTATCCAGTACACGGATCTCCGTCATGGAAGGATCTCTCTTCTCATCATCGTGGAAATAATTCTGAATATGTTTAAAATCTTTGAATGTCATGGCAAGTCCCAGAGATTCGTACAGCGCTTTCAGGCTGCTTTCGTCCATATCTCTGAAACCATCAAAAATAGCAACATCAGCGGGATCATCATACACCGTGATCAGAGTATCCGGCTTCTCCATGCCGGTCTCTCTGGAATCTACAGGGTTGATACAGTAAGATTTGATCTTGGAAAATTCTTCGTCGGACACCTGTCCTTCGATCATATAAGTCACAGCGGTACGGATCACCGGTTCCTCGTCCTCTTTTAAGAACTTCACACACTGCACTGCGGAATCCGCTCTCTGATCGAACTGTCCGGGAAGGAACTCTACGGAAAATACTTTTGCATCCGCGGGAATCTCGATGGTCTCTTCATACAGATCATCTACGGGAGGCTCGGAAAATACAGTCTTGCAGGCTCTTGCAAACACCTCATCCGAAATATTCTCCACATCATAGCGGATAAACTCACGAACCTTTGCCACATCGATGCCCAGATAATTTTTCAGTTCATCATGCAGCTCTTTTGCCTTGACGGCATAAGGTTCCTTTTTCTCTACATAGATACGTCTTACGTTGCCCATGTCTCTCCTCCGAAAATTTTATATTATGCGACACTATTCAGAACCGCATTCGCAAAACCGCATCTTACGATGCTTACTTTTTGCTCATGTGGTTATCTCACCATATAAATATAATCAGATGCCCTTACAAATGCGAGCCTTTGACGAACATCTGATTATATTTACATGGTTCTGAATAGTATCATACCATTATAGCTTTTTTCCCACAATAGCAGAAAACAACAAATTTAGACCGATTTTACCTGCCTTTTTGAGCGGTTCGTCATTCATGCAGTCTGTGGATCAGCCGATAGGCAATATCCTTCTCGCTGATCAGTGCCTCCGTATGGGCAAAAAATACGATGCCGTCGGTGGGTGCCAGAATGGTCTCCCGTACCGATCCGTCGTAAGGATCTATGATCTCTGCCATCTCATTGCCGTAGCGTACATCGTCTCCCGCATGTACCTTCCCCCGGAAAATTCCCGCCCGGTTCGTATGTACATCGCTTAAGTCCTTTTCATATAATACATGACTGATATAGCCGGAATGGCTCTCGTACCGGATCAGCCCCATCCGCTTTAAGAATCGTAAGACCGCTGCCACAGCCTGCCTTGCGCTTGCCTCATCGATCTGGCTGTTCTGGTTCGTATAAACGGAAAAAGCTGCCGTCATCTCATCCTGCCAGTTATAATTCAGGGTCTTGGTATCAATGGGCACCGGTTTTCTCACCACCACATAGGGCAGTCCGAACAGATTTGCCAGAGAAGTATTCTGGTATCCCGTCTCCATCATACGCACATGCGGTACAAACTCTCCCGGCCGGTAGAAGGACGTAAACTGGATGCCGTATACGTAATCTTTGATCTCCGTAAGCAGTGCATTGGTCAGCCGGTCAGCCGGTTCCCCATAATCATTGCCCGGAAAACTCCGGTTAATGTCCGCTTCCTTAACGCCGAAAAAACGTCTGCTGATGTTCACGGAATAGGCATTAATGGTTGGGAGCACCAGAATCTGTTTTCCGGCACTGATGCAGCCGTTATTCTCCAACTCCCGCAGTGTCTTCACCAGCTGGGAGCAGATATACATCTGCTGGATCTCATTACCTCTGGCTGCTCCCACGATGCATGCCGACTTTTCCCCCTTGCCGAACTGGAAGCCCTTTATATGCATATCTTCTCTGTAAGTCGAATGTATGGTATAAATATCTCTTTCAAACATAATTTTCTCACTCCGTCAGGATTCTCGCCAGCAGGTCTCCTTCATAGACCACCGGATATGCCCGCAGTGTAAACAGAAGTCCTCCCCGTTCGGTACGGATCTGCTGTTTTACCGTGCCCTCAAACGGGTCTACTACCTCCCCGATCAGATCTCCCTTTTTCACATAATGGTTGTGCTCGATCAACGGCAGGAACACACCGTCCACCGCGCTGCGGATAAATTCTACTTCGCCGTCACTGGATACCGCAGGCTCCTGTACTACAGGTTCCGGTCCCTCCCAGATGTCCATTTCACTCATGATGTGAAAAATTCCGTCCACGATCTGGTTGCCGAAGGATCTGTGGATATCATGCCCCTGCCCCATTTCCAGTACCAGTGTAGGAACGCCTAGCAGATTCAGGGAATGCGCCAGGGTGGATTCGTGCACCGTGGCAGTAGCATTCATCCAGATCATATCGGCGTTGGTCATTTTCGCATAGGGAAGCAGGGCCTCGGCGAAATCCTCGCTGAGTCGTACCTGTGGGATCTCACGCACGAAAATATCACTGGCATGCAGATCCATGCAGATATCCGATCCAATAATGGAATCCACCACTGCTGCAGTGATCCGCTCCATCATATCCCCCGAAGCATCTCCCGGGAACATGCGGTTCATGTCCATCTCCAGTCTCGGCACCGTGCGGCTCGCCATATCGATCCCTAACGGATTCAATGCCGGATAGATGTCCACGATCCCCTTCAGATATTCCGGATGCTCCTTTACTCTTCTCGCCGTCTCATAACAGATATACTGCCCTTCCAGTTCATCTCCGTGGATACCGGAGACCAGGCTGATCCGGCGGCACTGTTTCGTCTCCTGCTCCGGACAGATCCGGTTCCTGCGGATTGCCAGATGCCCTCCTGCCGGAAGTTCCATACTGATGATCGATTCTATCATAACTTACCTCTCTGCTTACCTTCCTTTACAGCGAAAATGCTCCAGGAAATCTTCCCTGAAGCATCATCAAACGTTGTCTGCTTATTCTTCCACACCTAATCCACGCAACAGATACAGGATCTCTCGATCCACTGCCTCTGCTGTCACACCGATGGTCTGCGCCGAGATCTTCAGTCCTTCCAGGACAAACATGATATTTCTCGCGGTTCCTTCACAGTCCTCACACAAAAATTCACCGTTTTCCACTCCGGCTTCGATCAATTTCTCTATGATCTTCACTGCGGAATCAAACTGCTTCTTCAGAATGTTATCCCGCTTGGGCAGATCGTTTTCAAAATAAAATTCATAGGTTGCCTGTGTCAGCGTATTTTTTTTGCGGAGAAGCTCCTTTTTCTGCTCCTTTAAAAACAGAAGAAGAATATCCGCTGCGGTAGCATCCTCCGTAATGCTGTCGGAAAATACATCATCCGCCTCTTCACTCTCCATGCGCAGCACTTCCATAAAAATCTGACTTGTACTCTCAAAATACAGATAAAGACCTCCGCGGCTGATATCGCAGGCTTCCACAATATCCTTCATTGTTACTTTTTTAAAGCCCTTCTCCATAAAGACATCTCTGGCTTTTTCTACAATGTACCGCTTTTTCTGTACTGATTTTTCTCCCATGAACCTTGTCCTGCCTTTCCCCACTCAGATCTTACCGTTTGCCGGTGATTTATCCCAAAATTCTATAATTTCCTGCATCTGTCTGATGACCAGGTAGAAAATCTGCTCCGATACCGCTTCACTCCACAGATTCCCCTTGGTCCTGCCGCCTAAAACATACTTCGACAGAATGCCTCTTAAGATGTCCCATTCTTTCCAGCCGGCTTTTTGAATCATATTCCGTTCGTCCTGATGGGTACAGATCCGATGTCTGGTATATATATACGCATAATTGCGATCCATCAGAGGACTCTTCCCGGCTTCCCGCACGAAATTCAAAAGCGTTCCGTCATATACCGGGAATGACACAGAATGGACTCCGATATCCTGCCCGCTGTACAGCGAACTGGCTTTTTTGCCGGCGCTCTGTTCCAGCCACGGCAGATAGGGAAGTAACGGTCTCACCGCCTGCTTATATGATTCCAGCAATTGTTCTCTGTATTCACTGCTCTGTTCCATAACCCCAACATACCTTTCCGTACACCATTTTCTACTGAAAATATCACTTTTTTCTTCGGTCGATATAAAAGTGACACATATGTATTTTTATTTTATCACATTTCTATCAAAAGTACAGTAGAAAATTGTTGGTATTATGGTGTATAATTGATTATCATGAGGTTTCCGAATGAAGAAGAGGTACTGGAATGGCTGGAATTGTATTAGAGAAAGGTAAAACTATATATAGCTATGGGCAACCAATGACGGCACTGCACCTGATCACAAACGGCAGGGTGGATGTCTCCTATCCGGGCGGTTCTTATCCGCTGGGCAAGGGAGATGTCATCGGCATCTGTGAGATCTGCTCCGAGATCCATCTGCTCAGTTACACCACTCTGGAGGATACCACGATCCTGACCTATCCTTTGACCAGTCTGGATTCCCTGAACGATATTCTGCAGAAGCATCCGGATGTTGCCAGGCTTTTTTTATTGTCCTGTTTTCGACAGATCAATATTCTGTTAAACCGCAGCTCGATCTCTGAGTTAAACTGCAGTGAGCTCTACCGCACCCTGAACGATGATATCTCCACCTATAAATCCCTGTGTGACCGCTATCGCATACCGGCACGTTCTCTGGAGCATTTCGATGAACTCAATGCTTTTCTGGGAGACGATTCACCGGATATCTGGCTGAATGGGTATTACATGGGTTTAAACCATATCCTGGCCTCCGACAATTACCGCATCATGGTTCAGGAAGTGGATCTTCCCATCGGCATGCTCCGCAAGGGAAGTCTGGATTTCCGGCGCACCTATCAGAGTCTGGAGGAGCAGTTCCACTATCTGCAGCAGATCGGTGGATTTTACTTCCGGGAATCCGGCAATGACCTTTTTGATTTTTACACCTCGCTGTATTACAAGCTCGGGCAGGATAACGAAGACAGTAAAGTAGTGTACGATCGTATTCAGCGGGTGCTGTCCAAGGCCGGAGATCTCTCTTTCATAGATCAGAATCTGTTCACCTCCAGAGCCCAGAGTTTCCAAAGCAGTCTGAGCCTTATGGGATCGGCAGACTCCGCGGATTCCGGTTCTTCAGATGATTCCGAGATTCTCGGCAGGCTGGCAGGTTCTCTGAATACGATTTTGGAATATGCCGGTCCCGATCTGGATACTGTAGCCAGCTTCCGTCAACATGTGCATGCTTACAAGCTGCTCTCCGACCGCAGTTCCCAGGACCAGGAGGTCACACTGCTTCGCAGGCAGCTGACCGAAGAATTCTACCTGCTGTATTCGCTCCTGTTCACCCAGACACTTAAACAGCCGGACATTCCCATGCCGGTGCGGATGTTTTTATATTTCGGCTATGTGGATGAAGAGCTGGCAGGTCTGAAAAATGCTGTGATCCTGTATCGTCTGGCGGAAGCCATGACCGATCACAGTACCGCCGGCGTCTACACATTTTACGACTGGCTGATGGCGATCTTCCGCGGGCAGAAGTCTCCCAGCCGGAACGAATTCGATCAGGATTATTCCGACTATATCCATAAGCAGAAAGTGGGCGGCAACATTACCGATGCTGAGCTGAGAGCCCTGGAGAACAACGCCATGGCAAAGGTCAATTACGAGCTTAAAAATATGTTCCCGCAGGTCAACAAGATCACCTTCGGACGGATCACTACCTTCTGTCCGCTGTTCTGCGCAGACGATGTACTGAAAGATCTGGAAAGCTCCTATGTCACTGTATCCCGTGTGTCAGAGATCCTCGAAGAGATCCGTCTGGTGGATTACACTGCTTTCTACCGGGAAAGTCTGGACATGGCGCATCTGGATGTCATGGGCAAGGAAACGATACATTTAGAATATCTGCCGGATATCATCCTCATGCCGAATGTCGGCATCCGCGGAGTCATGTGGCAGGAAATTGAAGGAAAGCGCCGCAACAGTCCGGGGCGTATGGTATTCTCCATTTTCCATCTCGAAGATCTGAAGACTACCTTCACGCATCTCACTGGTGAATTCCGCTGGGAGCTGTGCAAGAGAGTACAGGGCAACCGCTGGAACGATGTCTCCGTCAGATCCATGACCAGCGAATATTTCGATTATATTCAGTTCTATCGCAAGAATCATGATCTGAGCACTGAAGCTAAGGAAAAAATCAAATCCAGCCTGCAGCGTGCGAAGAACAGTTTTAAAGAAATGTTTGTAAGAGATTATATGATATGGGTTCTCTTCGAAGGAGCCGGATCTCCCAGGCTGAATAAAGTAGCCCGGCAGATCATGTTCACCTACTGTCCGTTCCCGGAAGAGATCTGTTCCACTCTGGCACAGAATCCGATCTACAGCGAGCTTCTGGACCGTCGTAAGATCAAGGTGGCACAGGGACTGCATCATCTGGATGTGTTGACCCGTAAGCTGCAAAATGGCAACATCCCGGTTCCCGAGACCGTGGAGCAGGAGCGCTATTATATCAGCGGCAGTAAAAAATCTTAATTCCGACAGCAAAAAGGATCCGGCATCTCGCATGTCGAATCCTTTTTCTATGTGCTGTATTTTATGTTCTCACATTACCATTATGCATCAGCCAGCTGTCTGCCCAGTTCCCTGCATGCATTCAATCCGTCCTCATCCGGAGTTTCATGGCAGATCAGTCCTTCGCCGTTTAACACCGTTGCTCCCGCTGCTTCCATGCGGGTGGTCCAGTCTCTCATCCACTCACCGTCTCCCCATCCGTAAGAACCGAACAGCGCAATCTTTTTCCCGGAAGCAAAGCCTTCTACATCGCATACAAAGGGTTCCATCTCCGCTTCTTCCAGCACCTCCGCGCCCATGGCCGGACATCCCAGAGCAAATTTGGGTGCCGCCTTCAGTGCTTCTATATCCGCTCCTGTCACGAATACTACTTCCGCTTCTTTTCCAGCCTCCCGGATTCCCTCTCCGATGGCTTCCGCCATTGCCTGGGTATTGCCGCCCTGTGTCCAAAATACTACATAAATCTTATCCATTTCATTTTCCTCCGTTTTCCGCACTTTTTGTTCCTTTTATGCTGCTGTACTTCCGCAGATCTCTATGATCTCCGTCATTTTTAATCCATAATGCAGCAGCTGAATCAAATTTTCCTTTGCATATTCATATTTTTCAAAAAGCCGCAGTTTCCTCTCTTTATCCGCATATACCTTCCAGTACCCGGTACAGAGGCAATTTTTCCCACGGTGTCTGATGAATCCTTCCACATCCTCCGGTGGATACCCCAAAAGTAACCCCAGCTCATGGGGAAAATCATTTTTGGTTTCTGCATAAGCCTCATACTTTTCGCACAAGACCGGCAGAATATCTTCCAGCAGACAGGAAGGATACCCTTCCTCTGTCAGCAGCTTCTGTACCTGCATCATTCGCAGATATTTCTCCAGCCGTTCCTTTTGATACAGCAGTATGACTGTTTTTTCTTCCGTTTCCAATAACGGATACATGGAAATAAAACTTCCTGAGATGATCTTCTCTACCAGACAAAAGCCGTCCGATGAAATCGTCAGCAGATTGGATATTTTAAGTCCTGTAATAAGCGGTGCGCACTGCAATGCCAGCTGCAATTCCACATCGTCTGTTTTCATTCCGCACAGGATCTCCCATGTTTCCTGACTCAAAAATTGCTCACCTCCTGTATATTGTTTTGGTTAGTTGCTCCTAACTCATATAAATAATAAATAAAAAAGCAGCTCCTGTCAAGGAAACTGCCTGATAGAAATTCTCAAAAATTCTCTACGGTAACATCCACCCGGAAGCTTCCTTCACCGGGCTGTACATCGATCTGTCCGTGATTGCGTTCCACCAGATCATGCAGAATCTCCAGTCCATAGCCTTTTCTCCCCGGCCTTCCGGGAAGCTTTTTTGCTCTGCTGTTCTCCACGCAGATATGCAGATAGTCCCCTTTTACTGCCGCCTTTACGGACAAAAACGCTTCTTCTCTCTCCGTCATTTCCGCTGCTGCCACAGCATTTCTAGTTAGGTTTGACAGTATACTGCAGATTGCCACCGGATCCAGCTTCAGCTTTTGGGGAATCTCCAGATCGTATTGAAAGGCAATCCTTTTCTCCCGGCAGGCCTTCTCGGTCTCCCCCATGATGGCATTGAATACAGGGTCACCGCAATAGAGGTATTCCGTCGTAGCCGCCACCGTATCGGTCAATGTCTCCAGCATTTTTTCCGCCTTCTCATATTCCCCCTGATGCAACAGCTCCTGCAGCACCATCTGCTGGTTGCGCATGTCATGCCGGATCTTGGCGAATTCTTCCCGCCTGTTTTCAATCTCATGATAATGATTCTCGGCAATTTCCCAGGTACTCTGTACCTCGCTGAGACGAAGTTTCAGCTCCTGCAGCTGTTGCTGGCGAAGCAGGGTATACAACAACACACCGTCTGCAACGGAGCCCAGTATGGCCGCTGCCAGTATCCACCCGGTATACAGCGTCATATTCCGGAATACCTGCTCATTGATCGCAGTGATCATAAGCAGCTGGCTGACAGGAAATACACTGAACACAATAATAATACTGACGTCAAAGGATTCTTTTTCGACAATTTTCTTCCATACGACCAGAAAAATCAGAAAAAATATGGCTGTCACTGTCAATACTACCGATAACAACAATACCATTGTCGGTGTATAGTAAGACAATTGTGGCTTTTGCTCCATATATTTGTTCAAAATACCGATACTGAGCATTTCCGCCAGCAAAGCTGTCAGATATTCGCATAGCATAAACAGCACTTTTTGGCCTATCGTTCCTTTCAGAAATACAGCTGCATATGCTACGGTGACGATACCGACCGCTATCATGGCGCCATAACGAACAAGCACATTATCGTTAAACAAAAATTTCAGCACAGCTGCCGGCAGCTGTGCTGCCATCAGGCCCAGAATGATGCCTGCCTGTCTGACACTATCCCTGCGCGGTTCAAACGCATAAGCAACCACCATGCAGTCCAGCCACAGATACGCGATCCACAACAGGATACACATTATATAGCATATCATAGCATTGCCCTCATATAACGAAAATATTTATCTCTGGAAGCACTGTATCTGGTCTTGCTTACAGGAAGCACGGTTCCGTCCTGCAGTGTAACCTCCTTCATCTCAATCCTGCGGATATACTGCATATTCACCAAAAAGCTTTTATGTACCCGCAGAAAATCCTTGTGCAGCTTTTTCTCATAGACATCCAGCTTTTCATATAAAGAGACTTCTCCGGAAATTGTATGTATTAACAGCTGATGCGCATTGCTCTCTATATACCGGATCTGACTGTTAGCAATTTTCTCCGTGATTCCTCCATGCTGCAGGATCAGTGCCTCGCTGCTGAATATTTTTTCTCTGACTTTGTCCAAAAGCTTTTCCAGATGTTCCTTCCGGACCGGTTTTACCAGGAAACCGCACAGATTGACCTTCTCCCAGAAGATTTTCTCAGAAAATTTGTCATTATATGCCGTCACAAAAATAAATCTGGTCTGTGGACTGCGTGCGTTATATTGCGCCGCATACGCTATCCCATCCTGCTCATTGCCCTCCCATTCGATATCCATCAGCACGAGATCATAACCCATGCCGTTTTCCAATGCCTCAGAGAGCTGAGACAGATTCTGGTAGTATTCTGTTCTGCTGATTCCCGGATATCCTGCAAGCAACCGCTTCATACTATCCAGGCAGCCTTTGTCATCATCACATACCGCTATTTTCATCCGGTTCTCCTAACGATCATATGCGGGCTTACTGTCTTCTGCGGTTCAATCCGCTCTTCCTATAATATTCTGCCTTGTCCTGATACATACGCCGCTCCGGTTCTGTCAGAAGATGATCAAATCCGACTGCCCCCAGCGTATTCACTGCGGCTCCGACAGCCATGGTGACCTTCTTCCGGTCAAGCTCTGTCCGCAGTTCCTCTACTTCACGGTACAGCTCTCCCTCCTCCATGCCTCTGCACAGAGCTACGAATTCATCTCCGCCGATGCGGAACAGGTCGAATTCCTTCAAGGTTCCCCGCAGGCAGTCACAGGCTCTGAGGATCAATTGATCTCCTTTCGAATGTCCTTCTTCATCATTGACACGCTTCAGACCGGTAACATCGCAATACACCACGCCAATCTTCGTCTGAGGAAGAATCCCCGACACATATTTTACCATGGCATAACGGTTTCCAAATCCGGTCAACGGATCCGTATAGCTCATGATCTCCAGCCTTCTCACGAGATTACGGCGTCTTATGGAAGATACAATAAAATGTCCCATGATCTGCAGGATCTCCGATGCAAAATCGATATATTTTGCCGGAGGGTTATCCACTCCATAGAAACCGATCACTTTTTCATCATCATATAATGGTACGACTACTAATGAATGAATATTCTGTCTCGACAGTACTTCATACATTTCGGGATCTGTATCCCGGATCTCGCTCAGGTTCTCTGTCACAATATTCTGATTCCCTGCGAACTTCTGATACCACTGGTCACAAACCTCCGGAGGCAGATCCTGCAGATTATCCTTTTCCGGTATCACGCCTCTGGCTGCCCACTCATATGTATTATCATCATGACCATGATCATTTTTTTCAAAAATATAGGTACGGTCTGCCTCCATTGTTTTCCCCAGAAGCTCCAGCAATACCTCCAAAGTCTGATTCGGAGTTTCCTGTCTGAGTGCAACACGGATCGCCTGATTCATTGCTGCTTCCATTTCATGGTAATCCATAGAGGTTTCCCTGTCTCCGGAATGCCCACAGTCAATAGCGATCTCCATGCGCAGCATTCTGCCATCGTCTTCCACCAGGGTATCCTTGATACGGAAATCCGTTTTTACTACCGGATTGTAATATTCCCATTCCTTAAAATAGCCGGGTCTGAGCTGCTCATTATTGCAGATACTGCAGGGAGCGGAATTCCCCTGTAACACCTCATAGCACTTTAACCCGACAATCTCTTCCTTACTCTGAAAGCCATAGCTCTTCAAAGCTTTTTGATTCATATATACTAATTGATTCGTCTCCGGATCCGATACATACACATACTCATCCAGATGTTCAAAAAATTCCCATATTTTTCCCATGTCTAACCTCTTTCATCCCCTCATACCTAATAATTTAGTATACACTTTCAAACGCTTTGCGGCAAGCATTTTCTCTCAAAAATGCCTGTAGCAGGCGCACATCGTCCGTGACAATTCCATCCGCTCCGCTATTCACGATCTGCCGCATGGCACCGGAGGTGTTGGCTGTCCAGCCATATACGGATTTTCCTTCGTAATGGATGGCTTCCACCATGTCTGCTGTAAGATTTTTCCCTTCGATGCTATAGCTGTCCGCATAATCCAGATCATAGTCATCCTCTCCCAGATCATGGGCAATATATACTGTGGAGATGTCCGGCTCCAGTTCCTTTACTCTCTGCAGGATTCCCCTATTCATGGATCCTATGATGCATTCGTCCACCATATCATACTCCTGAAGCAGCGCAAGGACATTCTCCTCCAGTTCCTGCTCCTGCCCGGAGTATTTTAATTCGATCATTAATGTGATCCGGTCCTCGGCACAGGCAAGCATCTCTTCCAGTGTCGGGATCTGTTCTCCTCTGTATGCTGCAGAAAATGTACTTCCCACTTCCAGTGTAGAAAGCACGTCTGCCTCTGTATCCCACACACAGACATCCTCGCCCGCAGTACGCTTGAAATTGCTGTCATGCATCACGATCAGTGTCCCGTCGGATAACTGCTGTACATCGATCTCGGCGATGGGGGCTCCGTCCCGGATGGCCTGCTCCAGTGCCGCGAGCGTATTCTCCGGGGCTACCTTAGCCCCTGCCCGGTGAGCCACCACGATCATGGGAGTGTCTTTACCGGCTGCCAACACCTGCGGCAGCACACCATAGGTCAGAAAATAAACGAACAGAAGCATTACAATTGCTGTTTTCCGGATTGTTTTCATCATTTTGCCCTCCCACGATAGTTTATGATCACTTTTATTGTAACAATTGACCATAAACTCCATGCGAGGATTTTGTTAATTTTTTGTAAACAACACTATCACCTCATGCGCAAACAGCGGAAATGCTGCCAATACACTTAATAGAAGCCACTCCTGTCCCGACAGATGCGAGGTACCGAAAGCCCTGATGAGAAATGGGATCTCCGTCACGGCAAACTGCAGGATGAAACCGATGATACATGCTGCCACCATCAGCAGATTATCCCGGGGGCTCATGGCAAATACGGACTTCTGTACATCACGCATGCCGATGGCATGATACAGCTGGCACATTCCCAGCACAGTAAATGCATAGGTCTGCGATTTCGCCAGTATCTGTTCCCGGGACATCAGTTCCCTGAGGCGTTCTACCCAGGTAAACGGATTGCCCACAAGCTCCCCTTCCGCCGCCAGGATCCCGCAGGGAAGCACCAGAAATGCCGCCAGTCCGATCACGGTGATCAATGCTCCATAGAACAACGTACATGCTATTCCTCCTCTGGCAAACAGGCTCTCCGATGCTTTTCTGGGCGGGCAGCGCATCAGGCTTTTGCTGTCATTTTTATCCACTCCCAACGCCAGTGCCGGAAGGGAATCCGTGATCAGATTGATCCAAAGGATATGGCTGGATTTTAATGGAGATGCCAGCCCCATTGCCACCGCCACAAACATGGTCATCAGTTCTCCCAGGTTGGACGATAGCAGAAAAATCACCGATTTCCGTATATTCTCATAGACACCTCTGCCTTCCTCGATGGCTTTTTCAATGGTGGCAAAATTATCATCTGCAAGGATCATATCCGCTGCCTGTTTGGCGACATCCACTCCGGTTCCCATAGCGACACCAATGTCCGCCGCTTTTAAGGAGGGGGCATCATTGACCCCGTCACCGGTCATCGCCACGATCTCCCCATTTAGCTGTAGCCCTTTCACGATCCGCACCTTCTGTGCAGGCGTGACTCTTGCATAGACTCTTAAGTCCTTAATTCTCTTTAAAAAAGAAGTGTCATCCAGCCGTTCCAGTTCTCTGCCCGTAATACACTGGCTGCGGTGTCCCGCGATCCCCAGCTGTCTGGCAATGGCATAGGCAGTATCCACATGATCTCCCGTGATCATCACCGTAGTCACCCCCGCATGGCGGAAGATCTCCACGGCTTCCCCAGCCTCCGGTCTGGCGGGATCCCGCATTCCCACGATACCAAGGAACGTCATTCCCTCTTCCCCACCTCTGCAGTCTTCACTCTGTGCCGCTGCCAGTGTCCGAAGAGAGAGGGAATTCATCCGTTCCACAGCCTCACCTATCCGCTTCCGCTGCATGGAGGTCATGGGAACGCTCCTTCCTTCCTGTAAAATATGGGTACAGTGCTGCAGGATCACATCCGGAGCCCCTTTGGTATAGGCAATCCCTCTCCCGGATCTGCCACCGGGAAGCCTATGACAGGTCGTCATCATTTTCCGCTCGGAATCAAAGGGGATCTCATCAAAGCGGGGATACTGCCGCTCCAGCCGCTCTCTCTGCAGACCGTATTTCGCCCCAAAGTCTAAAAGTGCCAGCTCCGTGGGATCTCCGATGCGCTGCTCTCCCCGCAGCGAAGCATCATTGCACAAAAGCATCCCTCTCAACAGCTCCGGCAGAATGCGGTGTTCCCCTCTGCCACCTGTCCCCGTGACATCCTCCATCACGTCGTACCACCAGCATTTCTCCACAGTGAGTCGGTTCTGGGTAAGTGTTCCTGTCTTATCCGAACAGACCACGCTGACCGCTCCCAGTGTCTCCACCGAAGGAAGTCTTCGAATGATGGTGTGCACTTTGACCATTCTGGTCACTGACAGGGCCAGGCAGATCGTGACTACTGCCGGCAGCCCTTCCGGTACTGCGGCAACCGCAAGTGAGATCGCTACCAGAAGCATCTCCGGAATATTTCTATGTTGAAATACCGCCAGCAAAAACAGTCCGGCGCACACCCCCAGAGAGAGAATACTCAATAGCTTCCCCAGATCTCCCAGCCGCTTCTGTAATGGTGTCATCTCATCTTCCGTATCCGTGATCATGGAAGCGATCCTGCCGATCTCCGTATCCATGCCGGTGGCCACCACCAGCCCTTCCCCATGACCGTTCGTCACCACTGTGGACATATAGACCATATTGACCCGTTCGGTTAACGGGATCTCTTGCCTGCAGTCTGCCAGGAACAGGGCATCTTTCTCCACCGGGACAGATTCTCCGGTGAGCGCGGATTCTTCCACCTGGAGGTTCGCACTTCTGGTCAGTCTGATATCCGCAGGAACCCGTGCCCCTGCCTCCAGCTCCACCAGATCTCCTGTCACCAGTTCCGCCGCGGGGATCTCTCTTCGGATGCCGTCGCGGATCACGATCGTCCGGGGAGTAGTAAGTTTTCTTAACGCTTCCAGTGCTTTTCGAGCTTTTCCCTCCTGGAGCATTCCCACTAGCGCATTTACCAGGACCACCGTACCGATGATCAAGGCATCGCTGACTTCTCCCAGGAGAATGGATACCACCGCTGCAATCAATAATATGTAGATCAGCGGATCCTTCAACTGCTCCAGAAAAAGCTGTATCTTTGTCTTTTTCCGCGCAGCTCTCATCTCGTTCCTGCCATTTTGCCGTAAACGACGAAAGGCCTCACCTTCGGTAAGACCTTTCACTGTGTCACTATTTAGTTTACTTATGGTTTCCTGTATATTCTGCTTCTCGAACACGGCTGCTCTCCAATGCTTGTTTCTATGCATTGTATGCGGAAATGTCCGGCTTGATGATAACCGTCACCGATTATTTCTCGTTTCTTAACTGGAAAGCATCTGTCAGTTCGTTCATGTTGGTCGCCTGAGCAGACAGTTCTTCACTGGTAGCGGAAGTCTCCTCTGCGGTAGCGGAGTTGTTCTGTACCACCGTAGATATCTGCTCGATGCCCTGTTCGATCTGGGACATGGCATCTGCCTGTGCATTGGATTCTTCCATGGCTTTCTTGGACTCGTTCGCCAGATCCTCAATACCTTCCACCACTTTCTGCAAAGCTTCCGCCGTTTTATCCGTGATCTGATTTCCTTTTTCGATCTCCTGCAGCGAGGTTTCGATCAGTTCCCTGGTATGTACCGCGGACTGTGCACTGTCATCCGCAAGCTTCCGGATCTGTTCAGCCACCACGGCGAAACCTCTTCCGGCTTCCCCCGCTCTGGCAGCTTCAATTGCTGCATTCAGGGACAACAGGTTCGTCTGGGATGCGATATCCTCGATCTCACCGATAATATCACTGATCTGCTTGGAAGTCTCATTGATCCGCTGCATGGCATCGGTCAGTCCCTTCATCTCTTCTCCACTGGTTCTGGCCTGTTGCTGATATTCCATTGCCTTCTCATAAGATGCTCCGAGAGCCTTGGCATTTTTCTCCACGATCTCAGTGACGTTCGTAATGGTCGCCTGCAGTTCCTCCACAGAACCGGCCTGGTCTGTAGCACCCTCTGCCAGTCCCTGTGCGGCATCCGCCATCTGACCCGCGCCGGCAGACACCTGGCTTACCGCATTTTTGATCTCACCCAGTGTCTCACTGAGCTTATGATTCAGCTTGCGGATAGACTCCAGTAATCCGCTGAAATCTCCTATGTAGGCTTCCCTGCAATTACTTACGATCGCAAAATTGCCCTCAGACATTTCTCCCAACAGATAGTCCGTATCACCGATTACCTGCTGCAAATTATCGGAAAGGCTGGCGGTCGCCTCCGCAAGTATCTGCAGCTCATCGCCGGTCTCTACCTTCGGTGCCGGAGTATGCAGATCACCCTGTGCTAACAGCTGTATTCTGTCTGTGCACTGTGCCACCGGCTCCCCGATACGCTGTCCGATCTGTTGTGCCTTGTAAATGCTGTATGCCACTGCGATCACACCGATCGCAGCACCTATGATAATGCCTGTTACAACGGAACCCAGGAAATCCGTAACCGGTGCATCTACAGCCACCATCCAGCCGTTAGTACCATCAATCGGGGCATACGCCTGTAATGTATAAGCACCTTTTCTGAAATAGGTTCCGTATCCTGTCTCACCCTTAAGCATCTGCTGCTCTATTTTAGCAATTCCCTTCAGTGAGCTGTCTGTCTGTGACAATTCAATATTATTTTTCTGCTCCTGGGCAATGGCGGAATCACTATGTGCGATCGTAATACCCGTAGACCCCAACAGGTAACATCCGGAATGCTCACTGATAGAAATGGCTGCGCAAATATCATTTAAGAACTCCGGATCCGGTACTACAAATACCACGCCGATGATCTCACCGTCTTTATCTCCGCCTTCATAGACGGGTGCAGATATGATCACGCTGAGTTTTCCGTCTGTCTTGGCAATTACGGGATCCGATACCACCACTTCTCCCTGCATGGACCGTTTAAAATACTCACGATCATTATAATCCGTTCCGTCAGCGGCACAGATACCATTACTTCCGATCAGCTTCCCCCTGACCATTCCATAAGCTTCCACGCGCTGATTAATATACTCCTGCTTCTGTGCCGGTGTAAATACAGCCGCGGAAAGCTGATAGCTGCATCCCAGCTCAGATACGATCGTCTCCGATACCGTTAATTCCTGACGGATCCGATCCGCTGACAGCTTTGCGATCTCCTGCATATCAGCCTTCAGTCTGCTCAGGGTACCTGACAGATTCATGATCATAGACACAATGACCAATGATACGATCGATAGCAATACCAGCCGCCGGATTGCCTTCTGCAGCCGCTCGCGGATCGTGGTCTTACCATTGGTCTGACGCTTTTGTCCCTTCTGTGTAGTTTTTGCACTCATAATGTACCTCTTTTCTCCGGCGAGATGTCTCTCCACCTTCTCAAGCCGGCATTTTTCTGCAATGCTGCTAACACTACTGCTGTATCACCATTATAACATTTTCCGAACCTTTTTGCTACCTTATGAGTGCAAAGAAAGAGTTAATATTTCAAAAAATATCAACTCTTTCCCTGTTTTGTCTGTTTATTTATATTTTTCTGTCCCATTAGGCAGAAACTTTTTGGGATCAATAACCAAATTCTTGTGCAAAATACAGTTTTCCACCTGTCTCATAGACAGCAATGCTGCAGGTCGTAAAATCGCCTGCCAGGATATTCGCTGCATGGGTGGGAGAAGCCATCCAGGCATCTACCACGCTCTGTGCGGAATCATATCCCTTCGCCAGGTTCTCACCCCACATCAGTTCACTGTTCACGGTATACCAGTCTCTGCCGTTCGGTCTGGTATGAGAGAATTTGGAAGCAGCTTCCTGTGCTCTTACCATAGCGCAGGACTCCAGTCCGTTGCTCCAGGTAAGCTCCGCAAGTCCATTCTCTGCTCTCTTCGCATTCACCAGTGCCAGTGCATCGGTTGCCATGGTGCGAAGTTCATTGGCCCGGGCAATCTCTGCTTCGCTCATGCCGGCTCTCTGTACAGATCCTGCCAGTGCCACCGCCTCTTCATCGAACCATACGGTTCCGTCACTGTCCGCCGGATCACGACTGACAGAGGACAGATCTGCATTCCTGCCGCAGCCTGCCAGGCTAAGCATCATGATTACTGTCAGAATCAGACTCATCCATCTTTTTTTCATTTGTTTACCCTCTTTCATGAATTTTATGGTAAATATATGTCATTACTGTTCTTATTGCTTCTTCTTAAGGATAAGCCATGCTCCCAGGCCTGTCAAGGACAAGGCAAAACCAAGATTCCATGCATCGGAAGCGTCGCCGGTCTGCGGCCGTCTCGATGCTCCGAGGACTGCTCTGTCTGCCAAAGGTGTCGGATCATCCTCGATCGTCACCATTCTGTGGCGTCTCGCACCAAGTACCTGCGGTGCCTCGGGTGTTACAGGATCCGCAGGGGTACCGGGATCATCCGGGGTTGGCGTCGTATCCGGAGCGCCCGGAGTCGGAGTAGGTGTCGGGTTGTTGTCAGGAGTTGTCGACGGTGTTGCCGTAGGCGTTGCCGTTGGTGTTGCAGTTGGCGTTGCCGTTGGTGTTGCCGTAGGTGTTGCCGTTGGTGTTGCCGTAGGCGTTGCCGTAGGCG